>Ga0316204_10000435_pt1 | contig 154524 bp, 162 predicted proteins | sample 6monrhotite_MG_2_FD_205661 | JGI IMG/M metagenome (GOLD analysis project Ga0316204, IMG submission 205661) | Microbial mat bacterial communities from mineral coupon in-situ incubated in ocean water Damariscotta River, Maine, United States -... | ecosystem: Environmental > Aquatic > Marine >... | reverse complement strand
CAACGAAAAGCCGAACTGCCGTTTTGGCTGCATCATTACAATTGGCACAGACCACATTCCGGGATAAATAGGAAAACACCCATCAGCCGATCAGGCTTGGATGTGAACAACCTCATGAGACTCCACAACTAGCACGGTCTGCGAACTTCGCTAGACTGGGACCAACAGCAAAAGGAACGCGAGATGTCTCAGCCCAGCTACAAGCAGTTCTGCCCTTTGGCGATGGCCGCCGAGGTTCTTTGCACAAGATGGACCATGGTTCTGATGCGCGAACTTATTGCCGGATCGACACGGTTCAACGATCTGCGGCGAGGGGTCCCCAAGATGTCACCCTCGCTTTTGTCGTTGCGTCTAAAGTCGCTTGAAGAGGCCGGTATCCTCGAAAGAAAACCTGTTCCTTCGGAACGCGGCGTATTCGATTACAACCTGACCCCGGCGGGGCGTGATCTGAGCGATGTGGTGATGGCCATGGGAATGTGGGGGCAAAAATGGATCGAGTCTTCACTTTCTCTCAAGAACCTCGACCCCTCGCTGTTAATGTGGGACATGCGGCGGAATCTGAACCCCAAACCTTTGCCAAACCGGCGAACCATCGTACAATTCGTGTTTCACGATTTGTCGCTGCCAAAACGGGATTGGTGGCTGGTGATTGAACCCACCGGCGAAGTTGATCTTTGCTGGGCCGATCCGGGATTTGAGGTCGATCTTTATGTGTCCACGGATCTAAGGACAATGACGGCAATTTGGATGGGTGTCACGGATGTTGCTGCGCAGCAAAGCAAATTTGAATTTACCGGCCCCCGCGATCTTTCATCGACACTTCAGTTTTGGTTGGGCCTCAGCCCGTTTGCGGTGCAAAAGAAACTGGTCGGGCAACGATTTCCGGGCTGATCACCACCGGTCACAGGTTGCTTGACTGGATTTCGTGACATGCGTTTGCCGTCGACTTCACGATCTGGCCGGTAGATTTGTCCACTCCGTTTACAATTATTACGAAACTATGAATATTTTCGGTTTGTTTTCAGATACTTGATAAATGAATTATTTTTTATCATTAAATATCAACCGCTTGCAAATAATGCCCATTTTTTAGGCAAACCTACTAAAGGTGCCAAAACCAACGTAAAATGCGGCACGCCCTAAGTTTATCAACGAAGTTATCCACAGAAATCGTGGAAAGCTTTTCTCTTGAAATTCGTCAACTAAGATTGCAGCCGCGCAAAGAATCGATGAAACAGGAACAATGACGCAGGACAGCCCCCAAATACCAGAAGAACGCCCCTTCGGGCACGCCTGTGTGCAATCTTATCTGGCCAGTCTGGACAATTCCCCCGGCGTTTACCGCATGCTGGATACAGAAAGCCGCGTTTTATACGTTGGCAAAGCCCGCAGTTTGATAAAACGCGTGTCCAACTATGCCAACCCCAACGGCCACACAGGGCGCATTTCGCGGATGATCAGCGAAACCGCCAGCATGATGTTTCTGACGACCACGACAGAAACCGAAGCGCTGCTATTGGAACAAAACCTGATCAAACAGCTAAAGCCGAAATACAATGTGCTGTTGCGCGACGACAAAAGCTTTCCCAATATTCTGGTTGCCAAGGAACACGGGTTTCCGGCGATCAAAAAACATCGCGGCGCGAAAAAGGAAAAAGGCAGCTATTTCGGCCCCTTTGCCAGTGCCATGGCGGTGAACAATACGCTGAACCATTTGCAAAAGGTTTTCCTGTTGCGCAATTGCACAGACGCCAGTTTCGAGGCCCGCACGCGCCCCTGTTTGCAGTATCAGATCAAACGCTGTGCGGCGCCTTGCGTTGGGTTTGTAACCGAGGCCGATTATGGTGCCTTGGTACGGGACGCCGAAAATTTCCTTGCGGGGAAATCCACGGCCATTCAAGAAAATCTGGCCGCCGAAATGCAGGCCGCCAGCGAGACGATGGAATTTGAACGCGCCGCCGCCCTGCGGGATCGCATCAAGGCCCTGACGCAGGTTCAGCAATCCCAAGGCATCAACCCGCGCGGCGTGGCCGAGGCGGACGTGATCGCGCTGTTCATGGAAGGTGGCCAAGCCTGCGTGCAGGTGTTTTTCATTCGCGCCAACCAAAATTGGGGCAACCATGATTATTACCCGCGGGTGCCCGCTGACGCGAACGCGGCCGAGGTGATGCAAGCCTTTGTCGCACAATTTTATGACAACAAGGAACCACCGCGCGTGGTTTTATTGTCAGACGCGATCGAGGATACTGATTTGCTGGTCGAGGCCCTGTCTGCCAAGATCAGCCGCAAGGTCGAAATTGCAGTGCCCTTGCGCGGTGAAAAGGCTGAACTGATCGCCAACGCGCAGCGAAATGCCCGCGAAAGCCTGGCGCGGCGGATGTCGGAAACTGCGACCCAAACCCGCCTGTTGCGCGGGCTGGCCGAGGCTTTGGAACTGGAAGGCCCGCCCACCCGCATCGAAGTTTATGACAACAGCCATATTCAGGGCACCAATGCCGTGGGCGCGATGATCGTGGCGGGGCCAGAAGGATTTGCCAAAGGCCAGTATCGCAAGTTTAACATCAAAGGCGACGATCTGACGCCGGGCGATGATTTTGGCATGATGAAAGAGGTGCTGACACGGCGTTTCAAGCGCCTGATCAAAGAAGATCCCGAGCGCACCAGCGGCAATTGGCCCGACCTGTTGATCATCGATGGTGGTGCCGGACAGGTCAGCGCGGTGGCGGAAATCATGACCGAATGGGGCGTTACCGATATTCCCATGGTGGGTGTGGCCAAGGGCGTGGATCGGGACGCTGGCAAAGAAGAATTTTACCGCCCCGGCCAACAACGCCCCTTTGCCCTGCGACACAATGATCCGGTGTTGTATTTTGTTCAACGCATGCGCGACGAGGCACACCGCTTTGCCATCGGCACACACCGCGCCAAACGCGCCAAATCGCAGTTCAAAAACCCGCTGGACGATGTGCAAGGCATCGGCGCCGCCCGAAAACGCGCTTTGCTGGCCCATTTTGGATCGGCCAAGGCGGTGTCGCGGGCGGGTTTGGCCGATCTGAAAGCGGTTGAAGGCATTTCGGTTTCCATGGCACAAACGCTCTATGACTTCTTCCATGAACGCGGCTAAGCGGATAAGGATAAACGCATGACTTGGAACATCCCTAATATGCTGACCGTTGCCCGCCTGCTGGCCGCCCCCGGCGTGGCGCTTATGTTTTTGTATTTCACCCGCCCCTATGCCGACTGGTTTGCGCTGGCGCTGTTTGTGATCGCGGCCTTTACCGATTTTCTGGATGGCTATTTGGCGCGGCTGTGGAAACAAGAAAGCAAATTTGGCAAGATGATGGACCCGATCGCGGACAAGGCAATGGTGGTGATCGCCCTGTTGGTGATCACCGGATATACCGGCATGAACCCATGGCTGATCCTGCCCGCCACAGTCATTCTGTTCCGCGAGGTTTTTGTGTCCGGGCTGCGCGAGTTTTTGGGGGCAGACGCGGGTAAACTGGCGGTCACCAAAATGGCCAAATGGAAAACCACGGCGCAAATGATCGCCCTTGCCGTGCTGTTTTTGGGTATGGGGCTGGAACAGGTACACTTGAATCTTTTTTACTTAAGCTCGCCTGCGGAATATCAATTGGCGCTGGATGATCCAAACTGGAATGTCACAACCATCGCGATGGAAGGCGGCATTTACGCTGGTATCACCGGCATTGTATTGATCTGGATTGCAGCATTGATGACCGCCCTGACCGGGCTGGATTATTTCGCCAAGGCGCGGCCATTTTTACGCGATGTTCCTCGCAATGATTGATGTTTTATACTTTGCATGGGTCCGTGAGCGCATTGGCCTGCCGCGTGAGCAACTGCAAAGCAGTGCCGTGACAGTGCGCGAACTGGTGGGCGAATTGATCGCACGCGAGGCGCGCTATGCGGCGGCATTTGCCGATTTAACCTCATTATGCGTGGCCGTTGATCAAGTGTTGGTGGATTTTGACGCCCCCCTGAAAGACGCCCGTGAAGTGGCGTTTTTTCCGCCAATGACCGGTGGGTAAAGTGGCGGTTCGTGTGCAATCAGAACCGTTTGACGCAGGTGCCGAATTGCGCGCGTTTTCAACCGCACAGATCAATGCCGGCGCGGTTGTGACCTTCACCGGTATTGTGCGCGATCAGCCGGAAAATCCTTTGGCCTTTATGGAAATTGAACACTATCCGGGCATGACACAAAAGGCCTTGGCCGACATTCGCCAAACCGCATGCGCGCGGTGGGCGTTGGCCGATGCATTGGTCATTCACCGCTTTGGCAAGTTGACCGTTGGCGAAGACATCATGATGGTAGCCACAGCTTCAAAACACCGTAAAGACGCCTTTGAAGCGGCAGAATTTCTGATGGACTACCTGAAATCCCGCGCCCCTTTTTGGAAAAAAGAACATGCCAAAAAGGGCACCGATTGGGTTGCCCAACGGGCCGAGGACGAGGCCGCCCTGAAACGCTGGTAGCGCGGGGTGACACATCGTTCGGCATTTTTGATATCCCCATGCCGTTGATGATGTATGGGCGAATGTTCGTTTCGAACCAGTATGCGACTGCTCAGTGATCCAATCACAGGTTTTGCGGCAAAGTTGCGAGCGACAACCCTATCGCGCCAAAGATCAAAATCAACGCAATCAGGCGGTTGACCCAGACCCCGGCTTTTTCCGAGGGCACCGCACGACCAAGCATATAGCCAAGGGTCGAATAAATTCCATGGGCCGTGAGCGACATCAAAGAGGCGAAGAATGCCAGTACCATTAATTGCGGCAATTCCGGGCGGGTAACGTCAACAGCCTGAGGAACAACAACAGCAACGAAAATCATCGCTTTTGGGTTTGTCAGTGAAATAAGCGCGGCTTGCACCAAAACCCGCCAAAACCCCGGCTTGTCGACGTTGTGTGACGCAGAACCAACGCCGCGTGCATTCCATATCCTATATGCGAGCCATGCCAAGTATGCCACGCCAATCCAGCGCATGATCGCAATGAATTGCCCAAACCATTGAGAAATAAGGTTAAGCCCGAAAGCGACAATAAATGAGTAAACAACAATGCCCGTGACGAAACCTGCGGCACAGGCGAGCCCTGCACGAAATCCATATCGACTTGAGATTGAAACGGTAAAGGCAACGTTAGCACCGGGTGTCATCGCAGCGGCCAACCAGATAACGCTGAATCCAAATAAAATTGCCGGTGAAACTATTTCGAACATTCTCAGCCCCCAATGCGCTGGTCGGATGCATTCGCACCTACGGGACAATAAGACAGCACGAGCAATCCAATGTCGAGGGTGATGCCGTTTCGGCCTTGGAAAGGCGAGTTCCAGTGATTTTTGCACACCATTCAAAAAAGCACAGGCAATGTGTCGGCTGACAGGTAAGCCTGAGTTGATCCAAAAACGAAATTAAATTTCGCGTGCGACCACCAAGTTTTGATTGATACTGAGCGGCACAAGCGGCGTTAAAACCGATCCAGCAGCCGTTTCAGATAATCCAGTTCCACGTCAGGGCGGCTTTGCTCGCCGGAACGTCGGCGGATTTCATCCAGCAATTCGCGGGCGCGGCGATAGGCGTCTTCGCCCTGTAACAGGTTTTCATCGCTGCCAATGCGGCCCTGATTGCCAGCCTCGCGGCCCAATGGGTCTTGGGGGTTGCGGTTGTCAGGATTGCCCTGTGCGGTGCCCTGTTGTTGGCCCTGATTTTGCTGTTGCGCCATGGCCTCGCCCAAATTGCGCATGCCTTCGCGCATGGATTCCAGCGCATCGGCCTGATTGTCCAACGCCTCGGCCAACTCGTTGTTTTCCAGATTTTCCGCCGCGCGCCCCATCGCCTCACCGGCTTGATCCAGTGCCTCGCGGGCGGCCTGTCCGGCCTCTGACGTGCCACCGGGCAGGTTGCGGCGTTGTTGGTTCAAACGATCCTGCAAATCCTGTTGCCGCTGGGCCAGATCTTGCGCATTGGGTTCACCCGACTGGCCGCTTTCACCGTTTTCGCCAGCTTCACCTTGCCCCTGTTGGTGGCTTTGCCCTTGGCCCTGATCGCCATCACGCCCACGGTTTCGGCTGTTGTTGCCCGCCTGTGCATTGGGGTTGTTTTGTTCCTGCAAATCACGGAATGCCTCGTCTGACAGACCCTGTTGTTCGCGTAAGGAATCCGCCAGTCCCTCCATCGCTTGCTGGCCCTCACCCTGTTGACCGGGCTGGCCGTTCTGGGTGACTTGCATGTTCTCCATCAACTCGCGGATCGCATCCATCAGGCGCTGTGCCTCGGCCATACGGCCCTGTTCCATCAATTCCTGCAATTGCTGCAACATTTGTTCCAACTGATCGCCCGTCACGGATTGCGAGTTTTGTGATTGCTGTTGATCGGGTTCATCCGCCCCGTCGCGTTGGTTTTGCTCGGCCAGCTCCTGAATGTATTCATTCATTGCCTCGCGCATTTCCTGCATCAACTGATCGATTTCGTCCTTGTTGGCCCCATTGCGCATGGCCTCGGCCAATCGATCCTGGGCACGGCGCAATTTTTCCAAGGCACTGGCCAAATCACCCTCTTCAAACGACAGCGCCGCATTCCACAGCATTTCGGCAATATCGTCACGGGGGACCAGCCCAAGCCCGTCTTTGTTTTCGGCCTCAAGTCGGCGCAGCGCGACCCGCAGCAAAAGATAGGCCTTGTCGTTTTTCACGAATCCATCCGGCAAATTGGTCACCGCGCGAATGATTTGGGCGGCGCGCGGCCCATTGGACAAGGCCCACAAAATATCGCGACGATTTTCCACAATAGCCGCCGCCAAAGGATCAAAAAACCGCCGCCCCGGCAGGGTGAATTCAACCGGATCGCTTTGGCCGGTTTGCCCCAACGCATCAGCAACCGTCAGCTGCATGGTGACGGGCAGGCCAGACCACGGATGATCCTCAAACCGTTCCACCAAGGTTTCCTGAAAATCGGCGCGATCACCGCGAATGGGCATCGGCAGGTCAAGGTCAATCGCCGCGCGCTCTTCGGGCACCGCCGCCAACCCGTAGCGGCGTTCAATGGCCCCTGTGTTCAGCGCAATCAACACGGTGCCGCTTTGCACGCCATAATCATCCTGCGCCAAAAACGGCTGGCGCATTTCACCGCCCGCCTTGAATTCCATTTCCTCAACCACCTGCACACTGGGCACAGCATCCGCGAGGGCGGTAAGATCAAAACTTACACCGCCCGAAGGCGTGGTAATGGTCAGGCGACCCGTTTGTTGAACCACGATTTCCAGCGCACCGGTTTCGGGGATTTCCAAACCGGTGCCGACCGGCAAAGCACCTGAAACGGTTTCTACCACCGACAGCCGGTCGACCTGGCCATAAAGCCGCAATATCAGGCGGCTGTTGATCGGCACAGAAACCGTTTTTTCCTTTAGCTCGTTCAAATACAGGCTGGGTTTGCCGGTATAGGTCGGGGGTTCCAGCCAGCCTTCCCAACTGGGGCCAAGGGCGGTCGCATTTGCTGTGCCAGTGGCCAGTTGCGTCAAGCTTTCGCCACGCCAGATCGACCCAAAGCCCAGCGCCATCACAAAAGCCGTCGCCGCCATCAGGCGCAGGCCCCATTTGTCAGCATTGGAAATTTTCAAATCGGGTGCCACCGCCCGCGCCGATTTCGCCTGTGTCGCCATGCGGGCCAAATGCGCGCGCCACACGTCAATCGATGCAGTATCGGCAGCACCAATGACCTGTCGATCCGCCAAAGCCGCCAAAGGGCGGCCTTTGAGCGTGGCATCAACCTTGGCCAGAGCCTCGGCACGTTTTGGATCACGGTATTTTAGCGCGCCCCAAAGCAACAGACCGATCAGCGCCACACCCAATGTGCCGCCGGTAATCCAGAATTGCTGCGGGGTCAAATATTCATGCGCGCCCAGAAAAACCGCGGTCAGCACGAATAAAATCAGGGTCCAGACCGGCCAGAAGGCGCGGGTAAACCTTTCCAGCCGCAAACCCCAATGGGTCAGCGTAATGGGGTGCTTTGCAATCTGTTGGCCCGCATCCGTCGCGGGCAGGTTTTTGCGCATCAAGCGCCCTTTCCTAGGCCCAAGCTGTATCACCCAGTGTTACAACCATTCAGGAACAATATCGCGGTTTATGATTTCTTCCAAGGTCGGTCGCGCCCGAATGACAGCAAATTGATCCTCTTTGACCAAAACCTCGGGCACCATCGGGCGGGTATTGTATTCCGAGGCCATCACCGCGCCATAAGCACCCGCCGAGCGAAACGCCACCAGATCGCCCGCGTGCAAGGGTGGCAAAAACCGTTGCTTGGCAAAGGTATCGCCACTTTCACAGACCGGCCCCACAACATCATAGGGGCGCATTTCAACGCCGACTTCGGGTTCCGTCAGGGGCACGATGTCGTGATGTGCCGAATACATCGCGGGCCGGATCAGATCGTTCATCGCCGCATCGAGGATCAGAAATTCGCGATCCTCGCCGGATTTAACATAGATCACTTCGGACACCAGAACGCCCGCATTGCCCGCCACCAAACGGCCCGGTTCGATTTCAATTTCACACCCCAGATCACCCACGGTTTCACGCATGATCTGGCCGTATTCTTCGGGCACTGGGGGCGCATCATTGTCCCGTGCATAAGGAATGCCCAGCCCGCCACCCAGATCAAGGCGGCTGATTTCATGGCCATCGGCACGCAGGGTTCTGGTCAGTTCGGCCACCAGCAGAAACGCCTCGCGGTAGGGCGTCAGATCGGTCAGTTGGCTGCCGATATGCACATCGATGCCGACAATTTTCAGCCCCGGCAAACCGGCTGCCATGGCGTAAACCTCGCGCGCGCGGCTGATCGGAATGCCGAATTTGTTTTCTTTCTTACCGGTGGCGATTTTTTCATGGGTTTTGGCATCGACATCGGGGTTGACCCGAATGGTGATCGGCGCGATCAGGCCAAGGCTGATTGCAACCTCGCTTAGCACCAGCATTTCAGGTTCGGATTCCACATTGAACTGTCGAATACCGCCACTTAGGGCCATGTGGATTTCATCGCGGGTTTTGCCGACGCCGGAAAACACAATCCGCGCGCCGGGCACCCCGGCGGCCCGCGCCCGCGCATATTCACCGCCCGAAACAACATCCATGCCCGCGCCCATATCGCCCAGCATTTTCAGGATCGCCTGATTGGAATTGGCCTTCATCGCATAACAAATCAGGTGCGGCCCCCACGACAGCGCCTGATCCAGCACTTGAAAGTGACGTGCAAAAGTGGCGGCAGAATAGGCGTAAAACGGCGTGCCAACAGTGGCAGCAATTTCAGCCAAAGGCACATCTTCGGCGTGTAACGCCCCATCGCGATACAAAAAATGATCCATCAGGTAATTGGCCTTGAACGTAGAAACAAAAACAAGGGTAAACCGCTGCTGACCCCGATGAAAAATGTCGCCGGAATCGCCCAAAGCGCGATCCAGTTTTTGCGCACATAGGTTTCGCTGAGGATCCAAACGCAAAGGGCAATCGCCGCAATCACCACATTCCAAAACAACCCGCTGGTGGCATCGTTCACGCGCCACGCCGCAAACATCAGGCCCAAATCAAAGCCGTTCGCAGAGAACCACGCCCAGAAATACCGCATTGGCAAAAGACTGCCAATGATGCTCAGCCCCAAATATATCCAGCGCAGCGCCGACATTCAAAGTTGCCCCACAAGGCCAATTTCAGCGGTCCCCGAGATGGTCAACCCCTTTTGCACCCTGGGTTCAGGCGGCGTTGGTTTGCCGTCAACGCCACAGGCCGCGAGAGCCAGAAAAACCAGCGGGAATGCCAAACGGATCATGTCAAAATCTCCTGCCAGCGTTTGATTTGCAAGCGCACCTGATCAGGCGCGGTACCACCGTAACTTTGACGACTGGCGACAGAATTTTCAACCGTCAACACGCCGTAAACGCCTTCGGTGATGCCTGCGTGAACCGATTGCATATCGCCAAGCGTGAGATCCGGCAAATCAACGCCTTGGGTTTCGGCCATGGCCACCAACGTGCCTGTTACGTGATGGGCATCCCTGAATGGTAGGCCAAGTTCGCGCACCAGCCAATCGGCCAGATCGGTTGCGGTGGAAAACCCCGACGACGCCGCCGCCGCCAACATATCCACATTGGCGTTCATATCGGCCACCATGCCGGTCATTGCCGCCAGCGACAGCATCAGACTGTCGGCGGCATCAAAAACCTGTTCTTTGTCTTCCTGCATGTCCTTGGAATAGGTCAGCGGCAGACCCTTCATCACCGTAAACAGCCCGACCATCGCCCCCATGATCCGGCCAATTTTGGCGCGAATAAGTTCCGCCGCATCCGGATTTTTCTTTTGCGGCATAATTGATGAACCGGTTGAAAAACGATCCGACAGGGTAACAAAGCGAAACTGGGCCGAGGACCAAATCACCAGCTCTTCGGCAAAGCGGCTTAAGTGCATTGCGGTGATGCTGGCGCCACTCAAAAATTCAAGCGCAAAATCGCGATCCGCCACGGCATCCAGTGAATTGGCGGCAGGGGCATCAAAGCCCAGCGCCGCCGCCGTCATGTGGCGGTCGATGGGGAAAGACGTGCCGGCCAAAGCCGCCGCCCCCAAGGGCGAAGTGTTCATCCGCGCGCGGGCATCACGAACGCGGGATAAATCGCGGCCAAACATTTCGACATAGGCCAACATATGATGGCCCCAGGTTACCGGTTGCGCGGTTTGCAAATGGGTAAAACCCGGCATAACCCAATCCGCCCCGACCGAAGCTTGGGCAAGCAAAGCCTGCATCAGGGCCTGAAGCGCGCTGTCCACTGCATCAAATTGATCCCGCACCCACAGCTTGAAATCGGTGGCCACCTGATCATTGCGCGACCGCGCCGTATGCAACCGCCCGGCGGGCTCGCCAATCAAATCTTTCAGACGTGATTCCACATTCATGTGAATGTCTTCAAGCGCGGCGGAAAAGGGAAAATCCCCGTTCTCTATTTCTGACAAGACCGTGAGCAGCCCTTCCCGAATGGCCGCCGCGTCGCTATCAGTGATAATGCCTGTGGCCGCCAACATGGCGGCGTGGGCACGAGAACCTTGAATGTCTTGCGCATATAGCCGCTTGTCAAAATCGATCGAGGCATTGATCGCGGTCATGATCGCGTCTGGCCCATCGGCAAAACGGCCACCCCACATGGTGTTCGAGGTTTTTTTGGTCATATTCACAGGTCCCGAAGGGAAAAAATTATGCGCTATCTACGCTCTGCCCTGCTCTACACCGCCCTGATCTTGGGTGCAAATACCGCTTGGGCTGAAATTGCCGATATTGCGGCCTTGCGCGAAGGCACAATGCGCAAGCTGATTTTCGCGGCCGAACCTGTGACCCCGACAAAAGCGACGTTCACCGACGAGGCCGGCACAAAGTTTCGGTTTTCCGACTATAAGGGCAAAATCGTTCTGGTGAATTTCTGGGCCACATGGTGCGCGCCCTGCCGCAAGGAAATGCCCGCGCTCGATGCGTTGAACACCGAATTTGGCGGCGATGATTTCGCGGTTGTGACGATTGCAACAGGGCGCAATACCTTGAAGGGCATCAAGGGTTTCTTTTTGAATCAAAACATCGAAAACCTGCCGATCCTGCTGGACCCTAAGTCAAAAGTGGCGCGTGACATGGGGGTATTGGGCTTGCCTGCGTCAATGATTCTTGACCGTAACGGCAAGGAAATCGCCCGCATCCGGGGCGACGCTGAATGGGACAGCCCGTCCTCCAAGGCAATTTTTGAGGCCCTGATCGCCCTGCCAAAGTAGCGGGGTTAACCTAATCCCGCGCCACTTCGGCTTGACGAAAACACCCGTGCATGTGGTCATTGACCAAACCTGCCGCCTGCATGAACGCATAAACGGTGGTGGGGCCGCAAAATTTGAAGCCGCGTTTTTTCAACGCCTTTGACAGGGCTACTGAAACATCGGTCGTTGCGGGCACATCGGGCGCATCGCGCGGTAAGTTTTGCAGCGGCGCACCGGGCACCATGCCCCAGATAAAATCGGCGAATCCTTCTGCCGATTCGATTTCCAAATAGATCTGCGCATTCTTTATCGTCGCTTCAATCTTGCCCCGGTGCCGGACAATGCCACTGTTTAACATCAGATCGGCCACCTCTTTTTCACCCCAGGTCGCAACAATAACCGGGTCGAAACCGGCAAAGGCCGCGCGAAAATTTTCGCGTTTCCGCAAGATGGTGATCCAGCTTAAACCGGCCTGAAAACCCTCTAAAACAAGGGTTTCCCACAGGGCTTGGCCGTCGCGCATGGGCACACCCCATTCGAGATCGTGATAGGCAACATAAAGCGGATCATCCCCACACCAGGCGCATCTTTTCATCCAAAACCCTCCCTTGATCGCAACTTATCTCAAATTAGAACAAAATGTGAATATTCATAAAAAATTAAATCCTTTCGGTCCAGTGTTCAGGCAAGGCAGACGGAGGAACGACATGCTTAACCCTGATGATCTGAAACTGAACAATCCCTTGGATTTTGCCGTTGGGCTGCGTGACCGCAAGGTTCTGGATATGGTCGCCGAAGCGATTGATCGGCAGGATATTGTATTGGCCTATCAATCGGTTGTTTCCGCCCCGAACCCGAATTTTGTTGCCTATCATGAAGGTCTGGTTCGGGTCCGCGATAAAACCGGTCGCATCATTCCCGCCCGCCAGTTTATCGAGGTCGTGGAAACCAAGGAACTGGGACGAAAAATTGACTGCATATCCCTGCAAAAAGGGTTGGAAATGTTGGCACAGGTGCCCGATTTACGGCTGGCAATCAACATGTCGGCGCGCTCAATCGGCTATGGGCCCTGGATGGATACGCTGCACAAAGGCCTGTCAATTCATCCAACGATTGCGGAACGATTCATTTTGGAAATCACCGAATCATCGGCCATGGTGATGCCCGATGTGGTTTCCGCCTTTATGACGACCCTTCAGGCAAAGGGCATCAGTTTTGCGTTAGATGATTTTGGCTCGGGCTATACGTCATTTCGGTACTTGCGCGACATGATGTTTGACATCATCAAAATTGACCGTCAGTTCATCAGTGAAATTCACCTTAACCCCGACAATCAGGTTTTAACCGAAGCGCTGATTTCTATTGCTCAACACTTTGATATGTTTACTGTTGCCGAGGGTGTCGAAACCCCGGAAGAGGTGGATTTTTTGCAACGGCTTGGCGTTGCCTGCCTGCAAGGGTATTACTTTTCTGCGCCAACAACCCGCCCTGATTGGGCCCCGCGTGAAATGCTTGATGCCATTGCATAAGTGCTGGCCTGACCTGCGACATAACCACCGAAGTTTTCAATTTGTTTGCGTTTTTTGCATTGCAGCCCTAAAAATGCTGCAATTGCAAAATTCGCCGTTTTGGCCCAAGCTAAAACGCCGCTCGTTTCGGAAACCAGGAGAATTTCATGTCAGACATCGTCATCGCATCCGCCGCCCGTACCGCGGTCGGTAGTTTCAGCGGCGCCTTCGCCACAACACCCGCCCATGAATTGGGCCGCGTCGCAATCGAGGCCGCACTGGCCCGCGCCGGTATCGAAGCTGGCGAAGTCGGCGGCACAGTTTTGGGCCAGGTTTTACCGCACGGCCAAGGCATGAACCCTGCTCGTCAGGCCCACATTAACGCGGGTTTGCCGGTTGAATCCCCCGCCATGGGTATCAATCAGGTTTGTGGTTCTGGCCTGCGCGCGGTGACATTGGGTGCCCAAATGATTCAGTCTGGCGATGCCGGTATCATGATCGCGGGCGGTCAGGAAAACATGACAATGTCGCCCCATGTTCAACATCTGCGGTCGGGCACCAAAATGGGCAATGCCCAAATGATCGACGCGATGATCAATGATGGCCTTTGGGATATTTTCAATGGCTATCACATGGGTATCACCGCCGAAAACGTCGCTGAACAATGGCAAATCAGCCGCGAAATGCAGGATGAATTTGCCCTTCAAAGCCAATTGAAAGCCGAAGCTGCACAAAAGGCTGGCAAGTTTGCCGAGGAAATTGCCGCCGTTACCGTGAAAAATCGCCGTGGTGACATCATTGTGGATGCCGACGAATACATCCGCCACGGTGCCACGATTGAAAGCATGCAAAAACTGCGCGCGGCCTTCAAAAAAGATGGCACGGTGACCGCGGGCAACGCCTCGGGCATCAATGATGGTGCCGCCGTTAGCCTGTTGATGACGGCAAAAGATGCCGAAAAACGCGGGATCGAGCCCTTGGCTCGCATTGTTTCTTGGGCCTCTGTCGGTGTTGATCCAAAAATCATGGGTATCGGTCCAGTGCCGTCGTCCCGCGCTGCTTTGGACAAAGCGGGCTGGAAAGCATCCGATCTGGATCTGGTTGAGGCAAACGAGGCCTTCGCCGCCCAGGCCTGTGCGGTGAATAAAGACATGGGTTGGGATCCTGAAATCGTCAATGTCAACGGCGGCGCGATCGCCATCGGCCATCCAATCGGTGCCTCGGGCAATCGTGTTTTGAACACGTTGCTGTTTGAAATGAAACGTCGCGATGCCAAAAAAGGCTTGGCCACATTGTGCATCGGCGGCGGCATGGGCGTTGCTTTGTGCGTCGAACGCGACTGATTTTCTGGCCGCGACCAAAATGCGCATTGCGCAACTATGTTGCGTAATGTACCCGTTATTTTAACGAAAATTTCTCAGGAGAATCGATATGGCACGTGTAGCCCTTGTAACTGGTGGAACCCGCGGCATTGGCGCCGCGATCGCCAAAGCACTAAAAGCCGAAGGCCACGCCGTTGCGGCGACCTATGGCGGCAACGATGAAGCAGCGGCCGCATTCACCGCTGAAACCGGCATCAAAACCTATAAATGGTCGGTGGCCGACTATGACGCTTGCGCCGATGGCATCGCCAAAGTCGAGGCCGATTTGGGGCCTGTCGATATTTTGGTGAACAACGCCGGTATCACCCGCGATGCACCATTTCATAAAATCACCCGTGACCAGTGGAACGAAGTGATCGACACCAACCTGAGCGGCGTTTTCAACATGTGCCACCCGGTTTGGGGCGGCATGCGGTCGCGTAAATTTGGCCGCATCATCACAATTTCATCAATCAATGGCCAAAAGGGCCAGTTTGCCCAAGCCAATTATTCTGCGGCAAAAGCCGGCGATATCGGATTCACCAAAGCGCTGGCTCAAGAAGGCGCGCGCGCGGGGATCACCGTGAACGCCATTTGCCCCGGCTACATCAACACAGAAATGATGAGCACAATTCCTGAAAAAGTGATGAACGATGTGATCTTGCCACAAATTCCGGTCGGCCGTTTGGGCGAAGCCAGCGAAATTGCGCGTTGCGTGACATTTTTGGCCTCCGACGACGCCGCCTTTATCACCGGCGCCACCCTAACCGCCAATGGCGGTCAGTATATGGTGTAACACCGCCAGAAATCTATTGGGCTGCGCAAGCGATTGCGTGGCCTTTTTTATGTTCAAAAAAGGGATAAAAACCAATGAAAGCGGCCACTTTATTGGGCTTTGGCGCCATTGCATTTTGGTCGCTTTTGGCACTGTTAACCGTAGGAACGGTGCCAGTTCCCCCCTTTCAATTGACCTCAATCAGCTTTGCCATCGGTGGTGCCATCGGCATCGTTTGGATGTTGGCCACCGGCAGGCCCCTTGCGCCGGCGTTGCGACTTGCCCCGAAATTCTGGCTGTTGGGCATCGGCGGATTGTTTGGCTATCACGCGCTTTATTTTTCGGCACTCAGATTGGCACCAGTCGCCGAGGCCAGCCTGATTGCCTATCTATGGCCGCTATTAATTGTGTTGTTTTCCGGCCTGTTACCCGGTGAAGACCTGCGGCGCGGGCATATATTCGGCGCGGTTTTGGCCTTTCTCGGTGCCGCCTTGATTGTGGTACCCACAGGCGGCGCATCCTTTCAATGGACGAATTTGTCGGGCTACCTGTTGGCACTTTTGGCGGCGTTCACTTGGGCGGGGTACTCGGTTTTATCGCGTCTTGCGGGCAAAGTTCCAACACAATCCGTGGCATTTTTTTGCATCGGCGCTGCGGCTTTATCGTTGCTGATGCACCTTGGCGTCGAGGAAACCAAATGGCCAACAACAACCATTGGATGGATTAGCGTGCTGGCCCTTGGGATGGGCCCTGTGGGTTTGGCATTTTACCTTTGGGATGTCGGCGTCAAAAAAGGCAACATCCAGTTGTTGGGTGTTGCCTCATATGCCGCGCCTTTACTGTCAACGATCATCCTTGTGGTGACTGGAAATACCACGGCAAATCCCAGCCTGTTGATCGCTGCAATCTTGATCACCTGCGGGGCGCTATTGGCGGCCCGCGCAAGAAATTCTATTCGCTAAATTTTTGAATTTCCTGCTTAATTTTTAGTTTCTGCTTTTTCATCTGGGTGATGGACAATGCATCAACCCCTGGATGTCGCTGTGCGGCCTCTACGCGTTCTGACAGTGTTTCATGTTTCTTTTTCAGTTCCTGAACATGCGCCATTGCAGCCATATGTAGTCTCCTATTTTTATGTTTATCTGATCATTGCAGCACAAAAATTTCGCCTTGTCACGCCGCAGCGCGGCTAGGCCGCACATGGCGACAGTTTTCCGCCTATAAGTTAAGCAATCGTTACCAAGCAGGCGGAAATGCTGCGCCAAATCGCAATATTTCTTCGGCTTTTTGCGAAAAATCGACGCCGTCACCAGCGTGAACCGGCCCATCGTGAATGATAAACGGCGCGCGTATGCGCAATGGCGATTTGGCACCTTTACGGGCACGTAAAATTATCCGCCCCGCGTCTCGCCCATGGCGCGCCGACAGCGGGATGATTTCCACGGCCCCAAATCGCCCGTCAAGTGCCACCAGCAATTCCTGCAATCGCTCGGCCAGAATGATCATCGTCAGCCAGCCCTTGGGTCTAAGCCGGCGGGCGGCGACATCGATCCAAACGCTCAAATCCAATATTTCCCGATTGGCAAATTCACGCCCCGCATCATCCGCTGGTGTGCCGGCACCCTTGGGATAATAGGGTGGATTGGCAATCACATGATCAAAGCCACTGGCCCTTAGCGGCGCGGGCAAATCCGCGATATCGCCCTCAACCACCGTCATTTCAACGTGGTTCAACGCGGCGTTTTGGCGGGCCAAACTGACGTATTCGGGTTGCAATTCCAGCCCCGTCACAACGACGTCAATCCGCGTCAACAGACACAGCGACGCGACACCCACACCACAGCCCAATTCCAGAGCCGATTGCCCCGATGTGGCCGGGCAGGCAGCCGCCAGAAAAACCGGGTCGGTGGCGGCACGATAGCCCTCTTTGGGCTGATGCACCTGCACCTTCCCGCCAAGGAATGCATCCAGCGTGGTTTTCATCAGGGCGAGGTCTCGATTTCATTGTCGCGCAAAATAACGCGGGCCATGAACAGATCCCCGTCCCGTACCATAAGGCGGCGCGGAAAAATGCCAATGCTGCCTTCTAAAATGCTCATATGGACGTCCATCTGAAACGGCTCTATATCTTCTCCCTGAAGCAGAGCGGTGGCAAAAGCGATGATCGTCGGGTCGGAGCTGCGCAAAAGTTCTTTCATAGGATTGACTTAAATCGAGCGGGCATGATTTGTCGAGCAGCTTGACACAAAACTAACGAGGGATTGATGAGTTTGGATAACGTGACCGCAAAACCGCATGATCGTTTGGCTGAGGCTTTGGCCACCGAAATGACGCAAGTGAATGCGATGATTCGTGCGCGCATGGCCTCGGAACATGCACCGCGTATTCCCGAGGTGACCGCGCATTTGGTCGAGGCGGGCGGCAAACGCATTCGCCCGATGTTGACCTTGGCGGCGGCCAAAATCTGCGGCTATGACGGGTCATTTCATATCAATCTGGCCTCGACGGTGGAATTCATTCACACCGCAACCCTGTTGCATGACGATGTGGTCGACGAAAGCAGCCAGCGGCGCGGGCGGGCGACGGCAAATTTGCTGTGGGATAATAAATCCAGCATTTTGGTGGGTGATTATCTGTTTGCCCGGGCCTTTCAGTTGATGGTCGAGGCCGGATCGCTTTCGGTGTTGAATATCTTGTCCAACGCTTCGGCCACCATTGCCGAAGGCGAGGTTTTGCAAATGACGGCGGCACAGGATCTGGCCACCGATGAGGCCACTTATTTGAAGGTTGTGCGCGGTAAGACAGCGGCGCTTTTTTCAGCCGCGACCGAGGTTGGTGGCGTCATTGCCGATGCCCCGGCGGCGCATACAAAGGCGCTGTTTGAGTATGGCGATGCCTTGGGCATCAGTTTTCAAATCGTCGATGATTTGTTGGATTACGACGGTGGGACTGAAATTGGCAAAAACATCGGTGACGATTTTCGCGAAGGCAAATTGACCCTGCCGGTGATCAAAGCGGTGGCCTTGGCCGATGCACCGGAACGTGATTTTTGGGTGCGGGTGATCGAAAAGGGCAAACAGGCGGAGGGCGATTTTGAACAGGCGCTGGGTTTGCTGAAAAAACACGACACGTTACAGGCAACCCGCGCCGAAGCGCTGGCGTGGCGCGACAAGGCCAAATCGGCCTTGGCCGTGCTGCCGCAGTCGGATTTACGTGATATGTTGCTGGATCTGGCCGACTATGTTGTGGCGCGAATTTCCTAAAGCAAATGACCGGTCACCACCCACCAATTCGGGTGGTTTTTCGCCAATTCCCGCGCCGCTTTGGCCGCAGATTGCGCGGAGTGATACAGCGCAAAACACGTGGCACCCGATCCTGACATACGGGCCAGATCAGGTGTTGTATCGTTCAGCGCCGCCAAGACAGGGGCAATTTCCGGGGCGATCGACAGCGCGGTTTCCTGCAAATCATTGCGCTGTTTTGACAGCCACGCCAGAAATTTTTCCGGGTTGTCGATGCCAACCCGCGCCGACATAGGCGGATTATTTCGCGAATCTAGTGCCGCAAAAACCTGTGGTGTCGGCACCGCGACGCGCGGATTGACCAGAACAACCGACAGACCAAACAACGCACCCGCCGGTGACAAATCTTCGCCAATGCCTTGGGCTCGGCAGAGGCGCGACGCCAGACACATCGGTACATCAGCCCCCAGAAACAACATCTCCTTTGGTCCGGGCAAAGGCTGATCCCAAAGGCGGGCCAAAGCCCGCACCACCGCCGCCGCATCAGCAGAGGCGCCGCCAATACCGGCGGCGGACGGCAGGTTCTTTTCCAGCGTGATTGCAACGCGCCCATCCTGCCCGGTTTTTTTGGCAAACCAGTCGACGGCCTTGGTGATCAGATTATCCGCAACCGGCGGCATTTGTGTGGCAAAATCCCCGGTTGTTGTCAGGGAATACCGGTCCGAAATCGCGGCCTCAATAGTGTCGCCAATCGAGGCGAAACCAACAAGGCTGTCCAGCAAATGATAGCCGTCATCGCGTTGGCCGGTAATATGAAGCGCCAAGTTTACCTTGGCGGCGGCAAACTCGGATGCGGGCACAGGCAAGGCCTAGCCGCCGTTAAGCATTGGCAAAGGATCGGCGCCCTCTTCTTTCAACACCGCGTCAAGACCCACATCCAACTTGCGCCTAATGCGTTCAAGGTCTTTTTCCTCGGGGTCAAATGACATCGCTCGGCGCCATTGAAACATAGCCTCGCGTTGACGCCCGACGGCCCAATACACGTCCCCCAAATGATCGTTGATGATCGGATCAAGCGGGGTAAGGCCCACCGCAATTTCCATCGCCTCCACCGCTTCTTGATAGCGCCCCAGCCGATAATAAACCCAGCCCAGACTGTCGGTGATATAGCCATCGTTCGGGCGCGCGGCGACGGCGGTTTGGATCATTGCCAAGGCTTCATCCAGATTTTCGCCCTTTTCAACATAAGAATACCCCAAATAGTTCAATACCGCCGGATGGTCGGGGCGCAGTTCCAAAGCAAAGCGAAAATCGCGTTCGGCATCGGCCCAACGACCTGCCCGTTCCAACGAAATTCCGCGCGAATAATACACAACCCATTGAAAACCGGCGGGTTCCCCCAGCAAGGCAATGGCTTTGTCATAGGCTTCGGCAGCTTCTTCAAACCGGGACTCGCTGCGATACATATCGCCCAATGCGGAATAAACCGACGGATTATCGCTTTGGGTTTTCGCCAAGGCGCGCAACACATTGATCGCCCCGTCGGGATCGCCCTTGTCCAGCAAGGCATCGGACCGACCGATTTCGGCCTCAAAATACGCCGGATCGGTGGGCAGGATACTTTGATAGGCTTTGGTTGCCAGATCGTATTGTTGCAAATCGCCCAGCGCGCTTGCGACCATCAAATTTGCCGTCGTGAAATTCGGGCGTAAATATTCTGCAAGACGCGCATAAAGCACGGTCGAATTCGCATCATTGTCACTGTTCAAAAACGACGCCAGCTCAAACAACACCTCGGCCTGCCCATCGGTCGCAGACCCGACGCGATCAAAGGCAACAGGGGCGCCTGCGGTCAACAATCTGCGCAACTCGGCGATTTCGGGGTTACCGCTGTTGGGGAAAACCCGGTCCAGCAATTCCAGCGCCGCAGCAGGGCGATCCAATTGGCTGAGGATTTGCACTTGCGTGATCACGCTACGTCGCGTGGCGGCCAATGTCCCGTTTGTGCGTCCCGACAAAATGTCATCAGCGCTTTGATAGTCGCCAACCAATGCCAAGGCCAAGGCCTTTTGACCCAAGGCGAAATTCCTAAACCCGGGGATTGTGGCTGTGACATCAAAACGCGTCAGCGCATCGGAAATATTGCCCTCGGCAATTTCTGACCACGCCAACAGCAAATTAAAAACATTGTCGTCCTCTTGGCCCAGCGTTGCATCCAGCGCGGTGCCATCTTTCATCATTTTCACCGCGACCACCAATGTCGCCGTGCGGTTTTCAGGGTTCGCTTGCCGCAGCAATTTTGCCACCGGCACAGCGGCATCCACCTGACCCAGCGAGATTTGGTTATATATCAGCGCGTTCATCAGCGCCTGATTGCCCGGTGACCGTGCCAAAGCGCGGGTCAAATACCCGGCGGCGGCCTGAAAATCATTGCTGGTAATCGCGCTGTTGGCCGCAAGATAAGAACCGGAAAAGCTGTGGCCATTCACCTGTGCCGTTGCGGGGCTGAGAAACAGGCCACAAAGGGTGGAAATCAGACCTGCTCGGGCAAATAAATTCATCGGGACACTTTCATTGCAAAACTAAACCGAACCTAGTGAGCCAAAATGCCCATGGCAATGCGCCATGGGCAAATGCGGTCAAATCGGCATCTGGCTAACCCAGATGTGATCGGAAATTTACATATTTGGATAGTTTGGGCCATCGCCGCCCTGCGGGGTGACCCATGTAATGTTTTTGGACGGGTCTTTGATGTCGCAGGTTTTGCAATGCACACAGTTTTGAAAATTGACCTGAAACCGCGCTTCTTTGCCGGGTTCCTCAATCACTTCATAAACCCCCGCGGGGCAATAGCGTTGCGCCGGTTCCGCATATTTCGGCAGGTTCACTTTGATCGGAATGCCATTGTCCCCCAGCGTCAAATGCGGCGGCTGGCTTTCTTCGTGGTTGGTCATCGAAAAGCTGACGTTGGTCAACCGGTCAAACGACAATTTCCCATCCGGTTTCGGGTACTCGATTACGGTGTGTTTTGCCGCCTCTTCGGTGGCATCGGCGTCGGATTTACCGTGCTTGAGCGTGCCCAGCAGGGTGCGCCCGGTCAGATTGGCAAACCACATATCCGCCCCCCCCAGCACCAGCGAGGCCATCAGGCCAAACCGTGACCACAAGGGTTTCACATTGCGCACGCGTTTCAGATCTTTGGCAATCGGGCCTGACCGCACATCGGCATCATAAGCGTCCAGCGTATCACCGGAACGCCCGGCCTGAATGGCCGCATAGGCCGCCTCGGCCGCGGCTTTGCCTGACAGCATGGCGTTGTGGTTGCCCTTGATCCGCGGCACATTCACCATACCTGCGGCACAGCCCAGCAACGCCCCGCCCGGAAAGGCGGTTTTTGGCAACGACTGCCAGCCGCCCTCGGTGATGGCGCGCGCGCCATATGCCACACGTTTACCGCCCTTCAACAGTTCGGCCATCATCGGATGATGTTTGAACCGCTGAAATTCCATATAGGGGAATACATAAGGATTTTTATAGTTCAGATGGACCACGAAACCGACGTAAACCTGATTGTTATCAAGATGATACACAAACGATCCACCACCGGCGTTTTTACCCAGTGGCCAGCCCATGGTGTGGGTGACAGTGCCTTGACGATGTTTTTCGGGATCGATTTCCCAGATTTCCTTCATGCCAAGGCCGAATTTTGCCACGTCACAATCGGCATCTAAATTGTATTTCGCAATCACCTGCTTTGACAGCGACCCGCGCACACCCTCGGACAGAAACACATATTTGCCGTTCAGAATCATGCCCGGTTCATAAGCATCAGATGGCGTGCCATCGGCGTTTTTGCCAAATTCGCCCGCCACGACACCCGCCACTTGGCCATTGTCACCAAACACCAATTCGGAACAGGCCATGCCGGGAAAAATTTCCACGCCCATTTCTTCGGCCATTTCGGCCATCCAGCGACAAACGTTGGCCATGGAAACGATATAGGTACCGTGATTGTTCATCAAAGGCGGCATGATGAAATTGGGCAAGCGCAATGCGCCGCCTTCGCCCAGCATGTAAAAATTGTCTTTTTTCACTGGCACCGTGATCGGCGCCCCCTTGTCGCGCCAATCAGGGATCAATTTATCCAAACCAACCGGATCAAGCACGGCACCGGAAAGAATATGCGCGCCCACTTCGGACCCTTTTTCAAGCACCACGACATTCAGGTCGGTATCCAGCTGTTTCAGGCGGATCGCAGCGGACAAGCCAGCAGGGCCAGCACCCACAATAACCACATCATAATCCATTGATTCCCGTGTCAGGTCGGTCATAATCTTTCTTCTCCTATGCGGGCGACGCAATGATCACCAAGACATCTTTAAAAAGGGGTTATCGCACCCTGATCCATCAGGTCAATCATCTCGCGTCACATCTTTGTCGCAGGGCGGCGATTTTTAGGCGGTTTACCCCACGAAACCTGTCATATATGGTTTGTGTCTTGCACTTTGTGGCCAACTAAGATCACTTAACTGCCAATACTTCAAACCATGGAAATGGTGCACAGCACCTTGATGAGGACGATGGAAAAAATACCTTTGACCCGTGGCGGCTTTACCGCCCTAGAAGCGGAACTTAAAAACCTAAAGACTGTGGAACGCCCGGCAATCATCAAGGCGATTGCAGAAGCACGCGAGCATGGCGATTTGTCAGAAAACGCCGAGTATCATTCGGCCCGTGAAAAACAAAGTTTTATCGAGGGACGGATCAAGGAAGTCGAAGCCTTTATTTCCCTGGCCGAGGTGATCGATCCTGCGGGCATGACCGGGGCGGTAAAATTTGGCGCCACTGTCACCATCGTGGATGAAGACACGGATGAGGAAAAAACCTATCAGATCGTCGGCGAACCCGAGGCCAATATCGAGGCTGGCAGGCTGAACCTGAAATCACCGCTTGCGCGGGCCTTGATTGGCAAAGAAGAAGGCGACAGCGTTGATGTGAACACCCCCGGCGGCACGCGATCCTATGAAATCTTGAAAGTCGCCTTTAAATAGGGCGGCACGCAAACTGATGGCGTAAAAATGGCAAAAAAACCAAAGGACAAACCATTGAATCTGGGCGTATTCGGCGCGCAGAAACCGCAGGGCGTTTCCTCGACGGAAATCGTTGCGGGCTTGCTCAGCCTGTTGTGGCTGGCCATGGTGATCCTGTTTTTGTTTGTACTGCCGGTTGACGATGGTAATGGCACCTCTGATCCATTGATCAAGGTGATGATGATCGTGGCGATATTCCTGCCTTTGGCACTGATTTGGGTGGCGGCGGTGACGGCGCGCACGTCGCGCATGATGCGCGAAGAAGCCGCGCGATTGCAGGCCAGTGTTGACGCCATGCGCAACGCCTATGTCGTGCAGGCGCGGTCCGGTGGCGGCGAAATGCAGCAGGCGGTCGAACAGCGGCTGGACCGGATTGCGCAATCCGCCCAAAACACCGAAACGACCTTGGCGACCTTCACCTCCCGGCGGGATCGTGGGGCCGATCAAATAGATGCAACACGCGCCGCCGTGGCCAAACCCGAGGAAACGGCGCAATCAGGCGAACAACCCAGTTTGGCACTCGGCACCCCCAGCGAAGTCTTGAAAGACCCGCTCTCGATGGCCGATTTCATCAAAGCGTTGAATTTTCCCGAAAGCGAAAAAGACACCGACGGTTTCCGCGCCTTGCGTCTTGCGCTTGAGGATCGCGAAATCGCCAAATTGATCCGCGCCTCCGAGGATATTCTGACACTTTTGTCCCATGACGGCATCTATATGGATGACCTGAGCCCCGACCGCGCCAAGCCCGAAGTTTGGCGAAAATTTGCCACAGGCGAACGCGGCCGATCGGTGGCAGGCTTGGCTGGTGTTCGTGATCGCTCCTGTCTGGCGCTAACATCCGGCCGCCTAAAGGCCGATCCGATTTTCCGCGATGCCGCCCATCATTTCCTGCGCCAGTTTGACAAGATTTTGCTGAATTTTGAAAAGAACGCCAGCGATCAGGACATCGCCAATATGTCCGAAACCCGCACCGCGCGTGCTTTTATGTTGTTGGGCCGGGTTGCTGGCACGTTTGATTGAATTTTTGATACATCAATTAACTCCGAAAACAAGCGACAGTAAGAACTTGGAATCCGAAAAAATTTTGATTTAGTGGAATTTTATGATAACCTAACTCTATAGGAATTTATATTTATGACACAAACATTGCACACCATCGGCATTCGTTCAGCAGTAAACGACCATATGGATTCGCTTTCTAGAAACGTAAGGACCTATGCATTACTTGCGTTTGCAATGGTGGTTTTGGGCGGTCTTTTTTTCGTAGCTTTATTAATTTTCATTCCGGACAATCCTAGCGTTGTCCTAAAAGAAGCAGCCAAAATACCCACTTATGTTGTTACATTCGGGGCAACTGGCTGGTTTCTAATTCGTGCATTTTCAATTTGGGAAGCGATGAGGCGCGGTAGGACTTGGTTGGAAATCTACAATAGAGTCTGTGGCCCACCGCCGCAAGAAATGGCCGCATCTGTCGAAGAAAGCATTTATATTTGGATGAGGGGAAAATGATGGCTGATTTAGATCCAATCCTCGTGCGGATGCAGCAACTCAATAGCCAACCAAATCAATCGCGCTGGGTCAATGCGGCTCAATGGCTGATGGCTGGTGTTGTCGCCTTGGGTTTTGCTCTGATGTTTGTGAACCTGGATCGCGGTACACAAAAAATCAGCGAATTGACAGCAACGGTTGAACGTTTGACGGATACAAACAAAGGGCTGGAAACCGAATTTCTAAAATTAACCGAACAACTAAAAAGGTCCGGAGATCGCGCCGACAACTTTAATTATTGGCGGATGCAGCGCGATCGAGAACGCATATTAGCGATGCCAAATCTCGGAGAGCGGTTGAGTGGCCTTGAAGGACTGGCGAAAGAGAACGAATCATATCGGGATTTATCGCACGAATTGATCAAGGAATTTTTCATCGCTCTTGACGCGGATATAGTGGGGACCAGAACGCTCAAGATTGCCCAAGAGGCTGTCGCCGCTGCGAAAGCGGCCAAGGAACAAGCCGATCAAATCGCCAAAGCGGAAGCCGCCGCAGCAAAGGCCAAAGCAGCAGAGGCAGCGCGTATCGCCGCCGCAGCAGCGGCCCAGCGTAGGGCTGAAAATGCTCTTTCGCTTAGAGATGAACGGGTTTGTCGTAACGCAAATTGCACGTCTTGGATTATTCCCTAAGACTGGATCGAATTACCTGTCTTCATAGTGATCCAAACTGATGAATTGACGCTTGGTCATTGCGTGAACTGAGTGTCAGGCAAAGGTCTGATTGTGTTTTTTGCCAGATTTCATACCCCGAACGACGCATAGGGAATGAACCGCACCAGCGTGCCCCTACCGATGGTCTGCGCCGCTTCATCCAGTTCAACCAACCCCGTTGACCAGCTAAGGCCAGATATGCGCCCGGAACCTTCGGAGGCAAAGACCTCGGCCTGACCCTGATCGTTCAACCGCGCACGCAAATATTCGCGCCGCCCCGGTTTTTTGTTTTTGTCAAAACCTGCGGCCACGTTGAACCCCTGTGGTTCGGCCCATGCCTGACCTGCCAAAACGCCCAGCGCAGGGCGGGCAAAAATCAGCGCACAAACAAAGGCCGCAACAGGATTGCCGGGCAGACCAAAAACCGGCACGCCCTGCCAAAGTGACAAGGCAAGGGGACGCCCGGGTTTTATCGCAATGCGCCATGTTTGCATGTTTCCCTGATCGCGCAACAAGGCAGATACATGGTCTTCATCCCCCGCCGAGGCGCCACCAGAAATCAGAATGGCATCAACCCGGCCCACTGCCTGATCCAGAATTTGCCGCAAAGCATCGCGATCATCGGGCGCTTGGCCAAGATCAACCATTTGATAACCAGCACCTGCCAGAATTCCACCCAGCATCGGGCGGTTGGCGTCATAGGTTTGCCAAGGTTCAGCAGGGCCTGCATTCACCAATTCGTCACCGGTGGACAACACCCCGACACGCAATTGTTGATAAACAGAAACCGCGCCCACACCCAAAGCAACCAACAGGCCAATATCCTGTGCCCGCAAACGATGCCCCGCCTTCAACGCGGCCTGACCAGCGACAACATCTTCACCGGCTTTGCGCGTATTGGCAAAAGATTTCAGGCCGGTATGAAAGGCGATTTGACCGCGCTCATCCCTGACATCTTCTTCCAATATCACGGTATCAACGCCGCGCGGTAAAATCGCGCCGGTCAGAATGCGGATCGCTTTGCCAAAGGGCAAATCGGCCTCATACGGCGCCCCGGCGGCGGCGCGGCCATCAATCAAATCAAGCCTGTGAACGGCGCTGCCGCCCAAGGCATCAAAGGCAAACCCATAGCCATCCACCGCCGAATTTGCCGCAGGCGGGTTTGATCGCACCGCCGCAACATCGGCGGCCAGTATTCGCCCCAAAGCATCGGTGACCTTCAGGTTTTGCGTGCCACAAACAACGCTCAAACCCTCGCGCAGCCGCGCAAGCGCCACTGCCGCTGGTGTCCAGTCAACGCCCGCTGGCAGGGCAAAACAATCGTCGCGCAGGGGTGGTGGGTTGATCACAACCCCACCTGAGCGGCGATAAAATCTGCAATGCCCAGCGTATCATCAAGATCAAATACCGGGCAATCCACGGTGATCAAACTGTCGGTGGCGACGGCCAGCACATTGGTATCTTGGGGTGCCAATAAATCCTTGCCGGTGGCGGCGCGATGCGCTTCGATCTTGGGGTGGCGCTCGGTTTTATACCCCTCGATCAGCACCAGATCGACCGGTGACATCTGGGTCAAAAACTCGCCAAGGCCGGGTTCGGGCGCACCGCGCAATTCATGCATCACCGCAAACCGGTGCGCCGAGGCCAAGACAACCTCGCGCGCGCCTGCCTTGCGGTGGCGAAAGCTGTCTTTGCCGGGCTGATCGACATCAAAATCATGGTGCGCATGTTTGATCGTGGATACCGTGGTGCCGCGGCGGGTAAATTCGGTAACCAGACGCTCCATCAGGCCGGTTTTGCCAGAATTTTTCCACCCGACGATGCCAAATATTTTCACTGTTTTTGTCCTTTGATCATCTTTTGTGCCGCCCCCATATCGTCAGGCGTGTTGATGTTGAAAAAGGGTTCAATACCGCCAGTCGCTGGAAAAACCGCCTCGCTCGCGCCATGTGTGTCACTCCAGGCCACCACCTTGCGAATGCCCCTGTGCAAAGCCTCGCGCAGATCATCGCGCAAATCAACAGGCCACAGCCCGAATGTCGGATGGCGATGCTTGCGGCGCGGTTCGCCATTGGTGGCTGCCAGCACGATGGGTGCCCCGCTGGTTTCGGCCTGCAATTGCAACTGTGCCACCAGGTCACAGGGAAAAAACGGCGTATCCGCAGACACGGTGACGATATGGTCAAAACCCGCGCTCGCGGCCCAATCCAAACCCGCCAGAACACCCGCCAAGGGCCCTTGAAAGCCGCTAAAACTGTCGCTGATTACCGGCAGGCCAAACCGGGCAAACCGCGCGGCATCGCCGTTTGCGTTCAGGGCCAGGGCGGATACCTGCGGTTGAAACCGCGCCAAGACATGATCCAACATCACCCGGTCGCCCAAGGGTAACAGGCATTTATCGCCGCCACCCATGCGGCTGGATTGTCCGCCCGCCAATATGACACCGGCCACCGACCTCATGGTGCAGGCCCCAGATCCACATCAAAATCCAATCGCTCGACGCCGGAAAGGCATTGAAACCGCTGCCCACGCAGCCGCCCGATCAACGTCATCCCAACCGACTGTGCAAGTTCCACGCCCCATGCCGTGAACCCCGACCGCGAGGCCAAAACCGGGATGCCCATCATCGCGGTTTTGATCACCATTTCACTGGTCAACCGACCGGTTGTATAAAGAATTTTATCACCCGCCAACGCCTGTTCGCGGCGCATCCAGCCGGCGATTTTATCCACGGCATTATGGCGGCCCACGTCCTCCATATACACCAGCGGCGCGGCTCCCTGACACAACACCGTGCCATGAATCGCGCCAGCCTCTAGATACAGGCTGGGCATCTGGTTGATTTTATTGGACAGCGCATAAAGATCGGAAACCTTCAAGCGTTGCGCGGGCAGGCGCACATCTGCCAGCCCCTCCATCACGTCACCAAACACCGTGCCCACCGCACAACCGCTGGTGCGCGTCTTTTTCTTTAGCTTTTCTTCGTGGTTTGTCACACGTTTGGTGCGTACAACGACGGTTTCCAATTCTTCGTCATAATCGATGCCCGTCACTTGATCATCCGGCAGGATCATCCGCTGGTTGCTAAGAAAACCAAGCGCCAAATATTCTGGATAGTCACCGATCGTCATTGCGGTGACTATCTCTTGGGCATTCAGGAAAATCGTCAGGGGTCGTTCCATGACGACGTGCAAATCACTGTCATTGCCATATTGATCGACCCCTTTGACGCGACGTGTCAGCCGAGGATCGTTCAGGTTTGGGCCAATGATCATCGTCGCCTCGCTGTTTGCCGCCTGTTTTTGTCGCAAACAGTTAGCACATAAAACTTTGGCAAACCAAAGACATATCAGCGTTTCAGCGACTGAACGTCTTGCAAGCCTGCGACCTGTGTAATCCGGTACTTTGTCGGTAGGCTTTCATCCAGCACCCCTTCAAAGGTTCGCACCCCGGGAAGTTTGGCAAATTGCGCCATGGTTTTTACCGGAAACCAGTTGACGGTCAGGCTTTCAAAACCCGGAATTTTGTTCAAAACACTTGTGGTTGATCGTGAACATGTCGCCTTGGGTGCCGCGCCCGCAACAGAAAATGCTTGCAGGATTTGTTCCGCAATTTCGGGTGTTACATCCAGTTCCTGCAATACCACCGACCATTCTGGGCGTGTGTGGAAATCAAAATAAAGCTGTTCCATCGCAGGGGTGAACCCATAGTGGACATCGCCGATTTCGGGGGCATCGGAATGAAACCATGTGCCCGCCGGGTCCCACAAAACCCGCTCGGATGCGTTGATGATAATCGCTGTATGGCCGCCTGTCGTGCTGCGGGTGCCAATCGATGTCATCAGGGTGATTTTGGTTTGCCCGCCGGGTGAATAAGCCGCACGCGCAACATCTTCGACCGAGGCGTCTGAACTTGTCGGATCGGCGGCACAACCCACCAAAAACAGCAGCACACCGAACATCAAAAATAACCTACGCATCACAACCCACCCGTTTAAAACAATATTCAGCTTATCGGCTAACCGCCAACGATCGCCAAGAAAATCAACAAGGCGATGATAACAACAATCGCCCAGCTTGCAAATTTCACATAACCGGCAAAGGTTTTTTCTTGCGCCGAGATATCCATCTTACCGTGTTCGTGCTGGGCCATGTCGTTTTCCTTTTGACAGATCAAAATCAGTTTTCCCCGCAATATGATAAAATCGGCGGGCTGTCACCCCTTCTGTGCCATCGCGGGCGGTGCAAATCACCGCAGGCCCAGGGCAAGACCCTAAGCCTTTTGCATTTCTTCGGCCATGCGAAATCCAATGCGTCGTGCCTCGGCCTGTTCGGGCATCTTGGGCAGCGCGCGCAACATGACATTCAATTGGCTGACATGTTGAACCAACTGCGTGTCCGAACCACCTTCGTCCGATCCATAAAATGTCAGAATATCGGGGGCAAAAAATCCGATGCCCTCGATCCGCAGCACCCCAATATCACCGCCGGTGAACCCCATGGCAACTTCGTGTTCACCGTCCAGTTGCTGTTCAAAATTCTGGATGAACAGAATGATCCGCTCATAAGCCCATTCTGCGGGGCTTTTTTGATGTTGCGGTTTCTTTTTCATCCCCTCGGGCAGGGGTTGCTGTTCAACACTTTCAGGGGCATCCGGGTCGCAATGCACCGCCCCTGATCGCATCATCATTGCCGCCTCTGCCGCCTCGGCCTCGGCCATCATTTTTGCATCCATCTTATTTCCTTTGCCAAGAATAAACCCCGTCTGTGCCCATGGTACGGTCAATTTTATCAAGCTTAAAGAGATGGTTCAAATGCGCCTGTGCCTCGACGATACCAAGACTGTATTCGCCATCCGAAAGGGCGCGCTTGAAAATCGTTGGCATTGTGGCGGCGGTGGTGCTGGGCTGATCCAGATAATCCAGCAACCGCTGCAAAACCCCGTGATGGTTTTCGATCAGGCTTTGCAGTCGGGCCGGCAGGCCAGTGAACGGCAGCTTATGGCCGGGCAACACCAGTTGATCGGCATCGGCATACCGCGCCAGCCGTTCACAGCTTTCAAGCCAGCCCGCCAGGGGATCGGCCTCGGGTTCGGTCGCGTAAACGCCGATGTTTGGCGAAATCGTCGCCAGCAACTGATCGCCACCAATCACCAGATTACAGTCTTCGGACCAAAACGTCGCGTGATCCGGCGCGTGACCATTGCCCAGACGCACTGCCCAGTTTCGGCCACCGATTTTGAGGCTATCGCCATCGTTTATGCCGGTGAACCCCAGCGGAATGGGCGCAACGACATCGGAAAAGTTGAACGGCCGCTCGGTCAGGCGTTTTTCGTACATCGCCCTGTCAAAACCGGTCGATTTGTAAAAGGCCAGCGATTCCGCGGTGTAGTTATCCTGAACATCCAGGGTCAGCATCCGCGCCATCAACCAGGCGGTGCGTGTGGCCCAAATCTCGGCGCCGTGGTGGGATTTGAGCCACCCCGCCATGCCAACATGATCGGGGTGGTGGTGGGTCAGGATCACCCGCGATATGGGCTTGCCGCCCAAAGGCCCGGCCATGATCGTCGCTAAAATACCGCGGCTGCGCCGCGAATTCATGCCGGAATCAATCAACGTCCAACTGTCGCCTTCATCCAGCGCAAAACAGTTCACATGATCCAGCGCCATCGGCAACGGCAAGCGAAACCACAGCACGCCTTGGGCCACCTCGATCGCCTCGCCCTCGGCGGGGGGTGTTTCCCACGGGAAATTCATCTGGTTCATCCGGCCAGCATCTGATCGGCGGTCATCGCATAAAGCCCGTCGGTGCCTTGGCGCAGCATATCGCACAGGCCCTGATGTTCAGGCAGCAAACGCCGGATATAAAACTGTGCCAGCGCGGTGCGCGGCCCCTCGCCGGTTTCACTTAGGGCAGATTGCAAATGGTAATGCGCGCCCAGCACACGGGCAAAGGCCCGCAGGAACGGCACGGCCACCGCAAACCGCGCATTCAGATCGCTTTGTGACGCCAGATAATCCACCGCCTCGCGCAGGGTTTCCGCCGCCGCATACACCGGTTTCGCCAAATCGGCATGGCAGTCTTGGGCGGCTTTGGTACCTGCAACAATTTCGTCCAGCAAAGCATTTGCCCCGTCGCCGCCATCGGCCATTTTACGGGCAACCAAATCCATCGCCTGAATGCCGTTGGTGCCCTCGTAAATTGGCAAAATGCGTGCATCGCGGGCATATTGCGCCGCGCCGGTTTCCTCGATAAATCCCATGCCGCCAAAAACCTGCACGCCGGTATTGGCAACCTCGACCGCGACATCGGTACAGAATGCCTTGGAAATCGGGGTCAACAAGGCAGCGCGGGTTTGCCAGTCGGCGCTGCCTGTGGCTTTGGCCATATCGATCGCCACCGCGTTGCTGGCGCAAATCGCCCGCGCAGCAAAAGTATCCGCCCGCATGGCCATCAGCATCCGGCGCACATCGGCGTGGTCAAAAATCGCGCCCTTGCCGGGCACCGGCGTGCGGCCCTGTTTGCGTTCCTGGGCAAAGGCCAGCGCATGTTGAAACGCCCCCTCAGCCATGCCCACGCCCTGTGCCGCCACCCCAAGGCGCGCATTGTTCATCATGGTGAACATCGCCTTCATGCCGCCTTGGGCCTGCCCGATCAGCCAACCGGTTGCGCCATCATATTGCATCACCGCCGTAGGAGAGCCGTGAATCCCCATCTTATGTTCCAGCGACACCACCTTCAGGCTGTTTGCCACGCCCGGATTGCCCGCCGCGTCGGGGATAAATTTTGGCACCAGAAACAGGCTGATACCTTTGGTGCCCTCGCCACCTTCGGGCAGCCGCGCCAATACAAGATGACAGATATTTTCCGCCGCATCATGATCGCCCCATGTGATGAAAATCTTTTGCCCACTGATCGCATAAGACCCGTCGCCATTTGCCACCGCTTTGGATTTCAATGCGCCCACGTCTGAACCGGCTTGGGGTTCGGTCAGGTTCATCGTGCCGGTCCATTCGCCCGAGGTCAGCTTGGGCAAATACAGCACCTTAAGCTCGTCACTGGCGTGATGTTCCAAGGCCTCGATCTGCCCTTGGCTCAGCAAGGGGCAAAGTTGCAGCGCCAGACAGGCCCCTGACATCATATCGGCCACCGCCGCACCCAGTGCCTGTGGCAATCCCATGCCGCCATGTTCAGGGTTGGCGCACATGCCAACCCAGCCCCCCTCGGCGATCTTTTTGAACCCCTCGGCAAAACCCGGCGATGTGCGCACCACGCCATTTTCCAACCGGCTGGGTGTCAGATCACCGCCGCGATTAAGCGGCGCCATTACCGTATCCGCCAGCTTGCCCGCTTCGCCCAGAATGGCGTCGCGCATATCGGGCGTGGCCTCGGCAAACACCTCGGTTTGCGCTAGCTGATCAAAACCCACGAGGTTTTCAAAGATGAACTGATAATCGGCAACGGGCGACATATAGGGCATGGGGCGCGGCTTTCTTTGGCTGGCAATCGGACCGGTTTGCGGTTAAGTCCGCAATTTAAGACAAGAATTGCCCCAAAGGTAGGGGGGAAATGCGGCCAAGCGCCCCGCTACGCCGCGTCAACTGTGAAAAGAACGGCGATGCAAACCCAAATCCTAAGCGCAAATGATGCAGGGCTGTCATTGGCCGCGCTGATTCTGGGGCGCGGCGGGTTGGTCGCCTTTCCCACGGAAACCGTTTACGGATTGGGTGCCGACGCCCGCAACGATCAGGCCGTCGCCGCGATTTATCAGGCCAAGGGCCGACCCAGTTTTAATCCGCTGATCGTGCATGTGGCGTCCTTTGTGGCGGCCACGGAATTTGCGGATTTCAGCCCGACCGCCGCCCTGTTGGCGCGTGCTTTTTGGCCCGGCCCGCTAAGCCTTGTTTTGCCAATACTGCCCGGTCAATTGAGCCATCTTGTTTCCGCCGGCATGCCAAGTGTTGCGATCCGCGTGCCCGCCCATCCTGTGGCACAGGCCTTGTTGCAGATTTTTGACGGTCCGGTTGCGGCGCCTTCTGCAAATCCATCGGGCCAGATCAGCCCGACGGCCCCCGGCCACGTTACAGCAGGGCTTGGCGATAAAATTGACGCGGTTTTGGATGGTGGTTTGTGTTCTGTTGGCGTGGAGTCGACAATTTTGGGGGTCAGTGGCGACAAGGTAACCCTGTTACGCCCCGGTGGGGTTTCGGTGGAACAAATCGCCAAAGTGATTGGTTATGTCCCTGTGTCAGACACGAATGAAACCGCGCCCAACTCTCCCGGTCAATTGGCGTCACATTATGCGCCAACCGCCAGAATGCTTTTGAATGTTACCGAACCAACGCCCGACATGCTGACGCTTGGGTTTGGGGCAGGTATTGCCCACCCGACGCTGAACCTGTCAGGGCGCGGTCAGTTGATCGAGGCGGCGGCAAATCTGTTTGCCCATCTGCACGCACTGGATGCCATGGCGGGCGAAAACCAGATCATTGCCGTGGCGCCGATCCCCGATACGGGGCTTGGATTGGCGATCAATGATCGGTTGAACCGCGCCGCCGCGCCGCGGGGCGGGCAATGATCACGCGACACCATCAAAAGGGCGACGCACTGTCGGTTGCGGTTTATTCGCCTTGCGAAAAATATCGCTATTCGTTGACCCGAGTGTGGGACGAAACCGCACCAAAAACGTTGTTTGTGATGTTAAACCCGTCCACAGCGACAGAAATTCAAAACGACCCCACGGTTGAACGCTGTGAACGACGCGCCCGCGCCTTGGGGTTCGGGGCGTTTCAGGTGTGCAATATTTTTGCCTGGCGCGATACTGATCCGCGTCATATGCGGGCGGCGGTCGATCCCGTTGGTCCCGCCAATGACGCGGCAATAGCGGCGGCTTGCGCCTGGGCCGATACCATCGTGTGCGCGTGGGGCACGCATGGGGCGCATTTGGGGCGCGGGTCGGCGGTCACCACCCTGATGCGCGCCACCAAACAACCGCTGTATCATCTGGGCCTGTCCAAAGCGGGCCACCCAAAACACCCGCTTTACATCAGCTATGCAACCCAACCCGTTTTGTGGCAAACTTAGGCCAGTTTACAAAGGATCCGCCCATCAAACCCGCCAGCCCAAAAACCACCAATGACGAAATCAAGAACCTGCGCGAGGCGATTCAGGAGCTTAGCAATCAGCGCTATGTCAGGATTCACAACTCGATCCCCAAAATGATGGGGTTTCAATTGTTGCGCGGTCTGGCCTTTGGGCTTGGTTCGTTTTTGGGGGCGACAATTATCGTGTCATCCTTGGTCTACCTGCTTAGTTTTATTGATTTTTTACCGGTTATTGGCGATTGGGCAAGGCAGATTTCCGAGATGATCAAGAAATAGGTCGCCCGATAAATCGCTGTAATTTTTGTGACTGATCGAGGTATTTTTGCCTGTTTATTTTCGATTTCAAAGCCGTCGTAATGCCAAGGTCCTAAGCGCCGCGGATCAACGGTGAAAACTGATTTTTTCGCGCGTTTCACAGACCGCTAAATTCCCAGCGCCCATTGATGAATTGTAAATAAACTTTGCTTTCCTTTCGCGCCATTATCCCCTATACGCGCGGGATTGCAGAATACCGCAATACTCCACGGGCCTTGCTGGACGACATCCCGGTTTGCGCCATTACCCTTAATATTCTTGAAAAAGGAGACCCCGATGTCGATTACTGTAGAAGAAAAAGCACGCATTCTGAAAGAGTTTGCAATCAAAGAAGGTGACACAGGTTCCCCAGAGGTTCAGGTCGCCATTCTGTCCAGCCGCATCGCGACACTGACCGAACACTTCAAAACCCACAAAAAGGATAACCATTCCCGTCGTGGTCTTTTGAAAATGGTCGCTCTGCGCCGCAAGTTGCTGGATTATGTCAAAGGTAAAGACGAGACACGCTATACTGATCTGATCAAGCGTCTTGGCTTGCGCCGTTGACCTAAAACGCGCCCCTTCGGGGGCGCTTTTTTCATCCGTATGAACCCGCGGCTGGGCCGGTTTGCAGGGTAGGATACTAAACAAGGCCGGGGGGCATGGGCCCCTCATGAAACAGGCCAAAGGGGATGGGCCCCGGCGGCCAAGATAGGACAAACGATGTTTAACGAAGTTAAAAAATCAATGGAATGGGGCGACGAGACCCTGACGCTGGAATCGGGCAAAGTGGCCCGTCAGGCTGATGGTTCGGTCATTGCGACACTGGGCGAAACCAGTGTCATGGCCAACGTAACCTTTGCCAAAGCACAAAAGCCAGGTCAGGATTTCTTTCCGCTGACAGTGCACTACAATGAAAAATACTATGCCGCCGGTAAAATTCCGGGCGGTTTCTTCAAGCGCGAAGCGCGGCCAACCGAAAAAGAGACGCTGACAAGCCGTCTGATTGACCGCCCCATTCGCCCCTTGTTTGCGGCTGGTTTCAAGAACGAAGTTCTGGTGATCTGTACCGTTCTTTCCCACGATCTGGTGAATGACCCTGACGTTGTCGCGATGATCGCGGCCTCTGCGGCGCTGACAATTTCCGGCGCGCCTTTCATGGGGCCGATTGCCTGTGCGCGTGTTGGCTTCACCGAAGGTGAATATGTACTGAACCCGTCGATCGATGACATGCACAAGCTGCGTGAAAATCCCGATCAGCGTTTGGATCTGGTTGTTGCAGGCACCAAAGACGCCGTAATGATGGTTGAATCCGAGGCCTATGAGCTGTCCGAGGCGGAAATGCTGGGCGCGGTTAAATTTGCCCATGATTCGTTCCAGCCGGTTATCGACCTGATCATTGATCTGGCCGAAGATTGCGCCAAAGAACCTTTCGCCTATGCACCTGCCGATTACAGCGATCTTTACGCCGCCGTTTCCAACGCCGGTGAAAAAGACATGCGTGCCGCCTTTGCCCTGACCGACAAACAGGAACGCACATCTGCTGTTTCTGCTGCTCGTGACGTGATCAAAGCCGCCCTCAGCGAAGAACAACTGGGCGACGAGAACCTTGGTTCCGCCTTGAAAAAGCTTGAAGCCAACATTCTGCGCGGCGACGTGGTGAAAACCGGTAAACGTATCGATGGTCGTGACACATCCACTGTGCGCCCTATTGTATCGGAAACCGGCATTCTGCCACGTACCCACGGTTCGGCCCTGTTCACACGCGGCGAAACCCAAGGCTTGGTTGTGACCACGCTGGGCACTGGCGATGACGAGCAAATGATCGACGCGCTGCACGGCACCTATAAATCCAACTTCATGCTGCACTATAACTTCCCGCCCTATTCGGTGGGCGAAGTGGGGCGTTTTGGTTTCACCGGTCGTCGCGAAATTGGCCACGGTAAATTGGCATGGCGCGCGTTGCAGGCAGTTTTGCCAGCGGCCACCGACTTTCCTTACACAATCCGTCTGGTATCCGAGATCACTGAATCCAACGGTTCATCCTCGATGGCATCGGTTTGTGGTGGTTCCTTGTCGATGATGGATGCCGGCGTGCCGCTGAAATCTGCTGTTGCCGGTGTGGCGATGGGCCTGATTTTGGAAGACGATGGTTCTTATGCAATCCTGACCGACATTCTGGGTGACGAAGATCATCTGGGCGACATGGATTTCAAAGTTGCAGGTACACAAAACGGTATCACATCGTTGCAAATGGACATCAAGATTGCGGGTATTACACCTGAAATCATGGAAAAAGCTTTGGCTCAAGCCAAGGATGGGCGCATGCACATTCTGGAAGAGATGAACAAAGCCTTGTCCGGCGCGGGCGATTTCTCGGTGCATGCACCGCGTATTGAAACCATGAACATCCCGACCGACAAAATCCGTGAAGTCATCGGTTCTGGCGGCAAGGTTATCCGCGAAATCGTTGAATTGTCGGGTGCCAAGGTCGACATCAACGACGAAGGCGTGATCAAGATCGCATCGCCAAACGGCGACAGCATCAAGAAAGCCTATGACATGATCCATTCGATCGTGGCAGAACCCGAAGAAGGCAAGATTTACGACGGCAAAGTCGTGAAGATTGTCGACTTTGGTGCTTTCGTAAACTTCTTTGGCAAACGCGACGGTCTGGTGCATGTGTCCCAGATCGAAAACCGCCGCCTGAACCATCCGTCAGATGTGCTGAAAGAAGGCCAAGACGTGAAAGTAAAGCTGTTGGGTTTTGACGATCGCGGCAAGGTTCGTTTGGCAATGAAAATGGTTGATCAGGAAACTGGCGCAGAAGTGTCCGAAGATAAAAACGACGGCTGAGCCTCTGCTCACTGAAAGTTGATGGGCCCCGGTGGACACACCGGGGCCTTTTTATTGAAAAAAACGCCCTCGTGGGTTGTTTTTCATCGCAAAGTATCGTGACTTATAATGGTCTTACTGGGTGGATGGATTGTAAAAACATGTCTGATAAAATTATGAAATTGAACCGACGTATCTTTTTGGCAAGTGGTGCTGCGGCAACCGGATTGCTTGCGGCACCGGCGCTCGCGCATAAGGCTGCCGACTTTGTATTTCCCGAAGAATATCAACCCAAAGTCGTGCGCACAAAAATAAAATACGAACCGAATGAAATCCACGTCGATCCCAATACGTTCAAGCTTTATTGGACTTTGGAAAAACGTCAGGCGATCCGCTATACCGTTGGTGTCGGGCGTGCCAATCTTTATCATGCGGGCACTTTTACGGTCGGCGCGAAACGCGAATGGCCGCGTTGGATTCCAACACCCGCAATGATCAAACGCCAACCCGAACAATATGAACAATTCAAAGACGGTGTCCCCGGCGGGATCAACAATCCATTGGGCGCGCGGGCGCTGTATCTTTATGATGAAAACAATCGCGATACCTATTTGCGCATCCACGGCACAAACAAGCCCTGGACAATCGGCACCGCTGTTTCCAACGGCTGCGCACGCCTGATCAATGATCACGCCATCGATTTATACAATCGTGTTCCACTTGGCACAAAGGTTGTTCTGCACGAAAAAACCGGCGAACAAATCGTCGGTTAAGGGGCACTCGAACGTGGCGAGGGCCTTGTTGACCCCGCCGAACCGGTTTTGATCAACGCGAAATATGTGGTTATTTTGGAAAATGCCTGTGGCAGGCCAATTAGCCCGCCATCCGCATTTCTGTGCCCAATTGCAACGGTTCACGGCTGACCATCACATCAGCGGTTTTTTGCAAAACACGACGGCGGATCATTTCGATGGTCATGGCAATATCATCGTATTCGTCGCCTTGAACCAAAAATTGCAATCGCCGCGCCAAACGGTTTAACGTTTCTTGCGCATCACCTTGGGCTGCCAGCCAACGGGCAACCCCGATCATGGTCACGGCTTCGTCCAGACGAACGTCGAAATGTGTTTCGGCCTCTAATATGACATGGCGTTGCGTGCGACGCGACCAGTCGATTTCCAACTCGACACAACCGGTCACAATGGCCAGAGCGGCAAGACGCGGATCATCGATGCAATCGACCGGATGCTGAACCAAAAATCCCGAAATCGGCTCTTCGCCATCGGCCAATGTCGTCAGCGCGGTCGCGCCTGTGTCTTTGCCGTTTTCCTTGTGGCGCTGGTAGCGCATACCAACAACACCAGAGGCCAGCATACTGCCGAGGATCAGGGCGATTGACATGGCGGATTTCCTTTCAAAACACTTGTTAAATAATGTTTAACCAAGGAATACGGTGGATTTTCGGCAGGGTCGTGTCAAATTGTGGCAAAATCGGTGACGATAGCGGGCATGCCGCCGCTATCGTCATGTTTAAAACCTACTGGGTTTATTGGGGCTGCGGGGCCTACTGTGGCTGTTTGGTTTTCCGCAAATAGGGCAAAATCGTTTCAAATTCGCCGAATTTTTCCACGGCTTCTTCGTTGGTTACCGCAGGCGTAATAATCACGTCCTCGCCTTGTTTCCATCCCGCCGGTGTTGCCACTTTGTGTTTGGCGGTCAGTTGAATGGAATCAAGCGCGCGCAGGATTTCATCAAAATTGCGCCCCGTCGTCATCGGATAGGTCAGTGCCAGTTTCACCTTTTTGTCCGGCCCGATCACAAAAACCGTGCGCACTGTCTGGTTGGTCATCGCTGTGCGCCCGTCACCGCCTGCTTCTTCGGCTGGCAGCATGTCATAAAGCTTGGCCACCTTCAGATCACGATCACCGATCATCGGATAGGAAACCGCGTTGCCGCTGACGGTTTCAATGTCAGCCTTCCATTTCATGTGATCCTCGATTGCATCAACCGAAATGCCGATAATCTTGGCGTTACGTTTGGCGAAATCCGGCACCATGCCAGCCATCTGGCCCAATTCAGTGGTGCAAACCGGGGTGAAATCTTTGGGGTGGCTGAACAGAACCGCATACCCATCGCCAATCCAGTCATGAAACTTGATCGGCCCGTCGGTTGTATCAGCCTCAAAATCGGGGGCTGTATCGTTAATTCGCAATGACATCAGAAATCTCCTTAGCTGTCAGAAGCCCCTAAGATACGCTTGAAACCCAGAACTTAAAGACCCATCTGACGATTCAGGATAAACAGGCACAGACAGGCCGAACACTATCCGAAATTCAGGAAACTGTTCCCTGTGTCGCCACCTTGGCAGAATAGGCCGCATATGCCCCTTGCAGGCACGCGGAAAATAAGAGACTGCTGGCAACTGCAAATTTTTGAACGGAGCAAGTGCGATGCTGGACAAACGCGATTTTTATATCAACGGAAAATGGGTAAAACCCGCGACGCCAAACGATTTTGACGTGATCAACCCGTCCACCGAAGAAGCCTGTGCAACCATCACTTTGGGCGGCCAAGCCGACACTGACGCCGCTGTTGCCGCCGCGCGTGCCGCATTCCCGGCGTGGTCCCAAACCAGCAAAGCCGATCGCACCGCTAAATTGGAAAAATTGCTAGAAGTATACAAAGCCCGCGCCGAAGAAATGGCACAGGCGATCAGCCTTGAAATGGGCGCGCCGCAAGATCTGGCCCGCGCCAATCAGGTTGGGGCAGGCAGTTGGCACATGGGCGGCTTTTTGAACGCCTTCAAGGATTTCCAGTTTGACCGCCCGCTGGGGGATCACGCCCCGACCGAACGCACGCTGTATGAGCCCATCGGGGTTGTGGCCCATATCACCCCGTGGAACTGGCCGATGAACCAGATCATTTTAAAGGTGATCCCTGCGCTGGCCACCGGTTGCACGATGATTTTGAAACCATCCGAAATCGCGCCTTTGTCGGGCCATTTGTTTGCCGAAATGATCGACGAGGCGGGCTTCCCTGCCGGGGTCTTTAACTTGGTGAATGGCGACGGGCCGGGTGTTGGCTCGCAACTTTCCAGTCACCCCGAGGTTGACATGGTGTCCTTTACCGGTTCCACCCGCGCCGGTATTGCGATTTCCAAAGCCGCCGCAGACACGCTGAAACGTGTCAGTCTGGAATTGGGCGGCAAAGGCGCGAACATCATTTTCGCCGATGCCATTCCCGAGGCCGTGACAAACGGCGTCGGCCGTTGTTTCCGCAACACGGGCCAATCCTGCAACGCACCCACGCGGATGCTGGTGGAACGCAGCCGTTACGACGAGGCCGTAAAACAAGCCACCGCCGCCGCACTGGCCACCCGCGTCGGTCCCGCATCAGAAGAAGGCGGGCACATCGGGCCGGTTGTCAGCAAGATGCAGTATGACAAAATCCAGGGCCTGATCCAAAAAGGCATCGACGACGGTGGTCGCCTGACGGCGGGCGGTCTGGGCCGCCCTGACGGGTTGAACCGTGGCTATTATGTGCGCCCGACAGTGTTCGCCGATGTGACCGACGACATGACCATCTATCACGAGGAAATTTTTGGTCCCGTGTTGGCGATCATGCCGTTTGACGACGAAGAAGACGCGATCCGCATCACCAATGACACGCCTTACGGGTTGACCAACTATATCCAGACCGAAGACGACGCGAAACGCATGCGCGTGGCGCGGCGGCTGCGGTCTGGCATGGTTGAAACCAACGGCAAAGGCTTTGCCCAAGGATCGCCCTTTGGCGGTTACAAACAATCCGGCAATGGCCGCGAGGGTGGCGTTTTCGGGCTTGAGGAATTTTGCGAAATCAAAGCCGTGTCTGGCTGGGTTGCCGAATAAGTCAGGCCCTATTGTTGGTAAAAATTTGGGCGCGGGGATGAGTTTCCCTGCGCCCTTTGCATTTTCTTTGGCTCTTGCGAACCCAATACACTAACCGAACTGTTCCCTGATTATTCAAGTTTCAACTTATAAAATAACATATATGGCTCTAGCTCTGGAAAACCCTTGAGCGTGCCACTGTCAATGTGGGTGGGTGTTTGTTCAAAGCCAAGGGTTTCATACAGCCTTTGCATTTCCAGATTTTTTCTAAGGGTATCGGCGATAATTGCAGAAAGACCCATGTCGCGGGCCTCTGCTATTCTGACATCGATCAACGCACGGCCCAGCCCCGTGCCACGTGCCGCAGGGCGTACAAACAGGCGTTTCATTTCGCCTACTCCCGGCCTCACCCTCACAAGTGTGCCACACCCTAAAAGATTTCCCTGCTTGTCGCGGCCAAGCAATAACCTGCCGTTTGGCGGTAAAATATCGCTTAGGTGGTCCCAAAAATCCTGTATAGCATCCTTTACAGAAAACGCAGGGCCGCCATCCGCCATGAGGCGGCCATTGGACAGGTCATAATACTCGCGCAGAATAGCGTCCATTTCAGTGCGCTCAGGGGCGGCATTTGCGTTTTCAATCTGGAATTTCATTCTTCCGCCTTTGAATGGACCATACTGCGATAGGGCAATTTGGCAAATCCTGTTTTGACTGAATAACTGTACGTTCAATTTATTGGGAGTCTACTTTTTTGTACCTGAAAGGCGGCTTTGAGCGCACGGCGCTAAAACGGCAATTTCGCCGTATAGCGCACGCCTTTGCCGCCGTCCGGGTGCCTGAACGCCAATGTTTGCGCGTGCAACATCAACCGGGGTGCCGCCATTTCGGGTTCCAGCGCGTAAAACGGATCACCCATAATCGGGTGGCCAATGGCCAGCATATGCACCCTTAATTGGTGGCTGCGTCCGGTTTGCGGCATCAGGCGCATCCGCGTGACATTGCCCTTGCTGCGCATCACTTTCCAGTCGGTTATCGCGGAACGGCCGGTTTCATGGCACACTTTTTGCAAGGGTCGATTAGGCCAATCCACGATCAGCGGCAAATCCACCGTGCCGTTTTTTTCCACAGGCACGCCGAAAACATCCGCGACATAGGTTTTCTTGGTTTGGCGTTTCTCAAATTGCAGCCCCAAATGCCGTTGCGCATTGGGTGTCAGCGCAAAAACCATAACCCCCGAAGTATCGCGATCCAACCGGTGCACCAGCAACGCCATGGGAAACACCGCCTGAACGCGGCTCAACAGACAGTCCGCCAGATGTTCGCCCTTGCCCGGCACCGACAACAGGCCCGAGGGTTTATCCACGATCAGAATTTCGTGGTCGTCATGCAAGATAATCAAAGGGTCTTGCGGCGGGGAATATTCGGTTTTCATCCGCCGCTTATCCCGCGTTCCGCGCCCCATGACCAGCGCTTTGCTTTGCGCCCTATGATTTTGGTGTCAAACCTGCCGGTAGGGGGCAAAATGGCAGAAATCGACGTTGTGATTATAGGTGCTGGGGCCGCTGGATTGGCGGCGGCTTCGGGCGTGATCTGGAAAAAGCCGGGCCCGCGGTGGCGCTTGGTTTTATCCGCACTGAAGTTGCGAAGACCTTTGGGCCAGCGGTGCTTGCGGATTTAATCGCCAGCCACGTTACGCAATGGGGAAATGATGCTTTTGCGCGGGGGGCGTTTGCGGCGATTGATCCAAAGCGCGCACCCAACCCCAAGGCGCGGCAGGTGTTGCAAACATCCATCAATGATCACCTGTTTTTTGCAGGCGAGGCCAGCCATCCAGATGAATGGGCCACGGTTTTCGGTGCCCACAAAGCGGGGCTGCGCGTTGGCCAATTGCTGGCCAACGCGAACTGATCAAACCTTAACCCGTTCCGATTTTGGATCATACATCGGCCGTAGTGAGGCTTCGGCCCTTACACGCCGTCCCGATACGTCAATTTCAAAAGACGAGCCTAAAACTTCCGCCGCCGTTTGGCCTTTGCATGGCACATAACCAAGGCCGATGGCCCCACCCAATGTGTGCCCGTAAGAACCAGACGACAGATAGCCCACGATCTGACCATCCCGGATGATCGGCTCGTTATGATACAAAAGCGGTTCTGGATCGGTCAGTTTGAACTGCAACAACCGCATGCTCAGCCCCTCTTCTTTTTTGCGCAACACCGCGTCGCGGCCAATGAAATCGGGCTTGCTGGTTTTCACGGCAAAACCCAATCCGGCCTCCAGAACATGGTCTTCGCAGGTGATGTCATGGCCAAAGTGGCGAAAACCTTTTTCGATACGGCAACTGTCCATCATATGCATGCCGCACAGTTTCAACTCCATCTCGGCCCCTGCCGCATGCAGGGTTTCAAAGGCGTGGGCTGCCATGTCGGCGGAAACGTAAATTTCCCACCCCAATTCGCCCACATAAGTGACGCGATGCACACGGGCCAGCCCCATGCCCAGCTCAATCTCCTGCGCCGTGCCAAACGGGTTCACATCGTTGGAAAAATCTGCGGGCGACACTTTTTGCAACAACTCGCGACTGCGCGGCCCCATCACGGCCAAAACGCCCTCGCCCGCCGTGACATCAGTGATCACCACGTTAAAATCGCCCTGATGACGACGCATCCATGTTTCGTCGGCCAGACGCGTGGCGGCAGGGGTGACCACCAGATAGGCAGTTTCGCTCAGGCGGGTAACGGTCACATCCGCCTCGATCCCCGCGCGGGCATTCAGGAATTGCGTATAGACGATTTTGCCCGCTGGCACGTCATATTCACCGCCGCCGATATGGTTCAAAAAGGCACAAGCATCGCGCCCCTCGACCCGGATTTTACCAAAAGACGACATATCATACATGCCGACGTTTTCACGCACTGCACGGTGTTCGGCGGCAGCATTTTCAAACCAGTTTTGCCGCTTCCAACTGTAGTGATAGGCCCGTTCCTGCCCCTCATTGGCGAACCAGTTGGCGCGTTCCCAGCCGGCGATTTCACCCATGACACCGCCATGATCCAACAGATGTTGATGAAACGGCGTGCGCCGGATACCGCGGGCGGTTTCCTTTTGTCGATAGGGGAAATGATCGGCGTAAAGCAGACCCAGGGTTTCTTTTGAGCGTTCAAACAGATAGGTTTTATTGCCCTGAAACGGCTGCATGCGCGACACATCCACATCCCCCAGATCAAAGGGTTTTTCGCCGCTGTCCATCCATTCCGCCAAGGCCATGCCAGCCCCGCCCGCCGATTGAATACCGATGGAATTAAACCCAGCCGCCACCCAGACGTTGTCCATTTCCGGCGCCAGACCAAGGTGATAGGCATCGTCGGGCGTGAAGCTTTCCGGCCCATTGAAAAACGTGTGAATCCCGGCCTCGCCCAGCAAGGGCAAGCGGCTACAGGCGGCTTCCAAGATGGGTTCAAAATGGTCGAAATCTTCGGGCAGTTGATCAAATTCAAAGTCCGCCGGGATGCCGTTCATCCCCCAGGGTTTTGACTTCGGCTCAAACGCCCCCAACAGATATTTGCCCGCATCCTCTTTGTAATAGGCGCATTCATCAGGCACCCGCAGCACCGGCATTTGCGTCAGCCCTTTGATCGGCTCGGTCACGATATAGAAATGCTCGCAGGCATGCAGCGGCACATTGGTGCCCAGCATTTTGCCCAGCGAATGGCCCCACATGCCGCCACAGTTTACCACCATGTCCGCCGCTATGTGGCCGACCTCCTCGCCCGATTGCCAGTCAACGCCGGTAATTTTGCGCCCCTTGCGCGTGACACCCGTCACCATCGTGCGTTCTTTAATAATCGCACCACCTTGGCGCGCCCCTTTGGCCAAGGCCAAAGCAATATTGCCCGGATCACCTTGACCGTCCAGCGGCAACCAAACACCGGCTTTTACGCCCTCGATGTTCAAATGCTCGTATTTGGCTTTCACCTCGGCGGGGGAAATTTCCTCGACTTCAACGCCAAAGGAACGCGCCATGGCGGCTTGGCGGTAAATTTCTTCGCGACGCTCATCCGTCAGCGCGACAGTGATCGAGCCCACGCGCTTGAACCCGGTGGCGACACCGGTTTCGGCCTCCAGATTGCCATATAATTCTTGACTATATTTGGCCAGTTTGGTCATATTCGCCGTGGCACGAAGCTGCGCAATAAGCCCCGCCGCATGCCATGTGGTGCCAGAGGTCAGCTGTTTGCGTTCCAGCAAAACCACATCTTTCCACCCCTTTTTGGTCAGATGATAGGCCACTGAACAGCCAATTACGCCGCCACCAATAATGACAACGCGGGCAGATTTAGGAAGATCGGCCATTATGCGGCTCCTTTAAAACGTCTGTATAATTCGGCGATATGGGCCGGGCCCACTTCGCAACACCCGCCAATCAGGGTTGCGCCATCGGCGATCCACTGGCTGGCAAAATTCGCATAGGCGGTGGGGGTCAAATCCTTGCGGGCCTCCAGCAAGTCAACCGTGGCGCCGATTTTATTAAAATCTGCGGTAATTTTGGTGAATCCGTTGGCATAAGCACCGGTCGGGATCGACTGCGCGGCAAGTATCGGCAAACCCTGCGAAATCGCCTCGGGGATCGAACAGTTCAACAAAACACCTGCGGGACTATATTCCGCCAACAGCGGCAAAATATCGGCCAAGGGTTCCCCTGACCGCAGCTTACTGCCATCCTCGTCACTTACCGACAGGGCCAGCCAAACGGGTTTGCCGGTCACGCCTGCCCCCATCAACCCGCCGCGTGCCTGATCCACCGAGGACATGGTTTCGCAAATATGCGCATCGACGTAATTGGCATGGATACGCGCCAGTTTGGCATAAGCCTCGGCGGCCTGCGCTGCGGGCGGGGATTTATCGGGTTGATAGGAAAATCCCTGCGGGCCAAGCGAGCCCAGAACCATCCCTGAACCATAGGCATCGCGGGCATCAACGGCCAATTGACAGGCCAATCGCGCCAGTTCTTCCAATCGATCGCTGATGCCATGCGCCGCCAGCCGATCCGGCAAAACCGAATAGCTGTTGGTTGTTGCTACATCGGCACCGGCGGCGAAATAATCGTCATGCACGGCGCGCACGATCTCAGGGGCATCAAGCAACGCCTGAACCGACCACAACGCCGTGGCCTTGCCCGCGCGGGCGATCAATTCCTGCCCCATACCGCCATCAAGTAATGTAATGCCCATTTCGGCCCTTTCGACAAAGATAGAGCGACCCCGTGCCACGGCACGGGGTCACAATTTGGTTAGGCGCGCAGCCGTTCGTTTGCGGGATCCCAAAGTGGTTGATCCTCTTGCACAACCGCCGCACAGCGCTTGCCAAAAATCTCGACCTCCAGCTTGGTGCCGGGCACAGCAAATTCTGCTTTGACCATGCCAAGGGCGATCGACGCATTCACGCGGTAACCCCAAGCACCTGAGGTTGTCTCGCCCACCACCGTGTCGCCATGCCAGATCGACGACATGTAAGGTGCATCCGCCTCGCCCGCCTCCACAATCAACGTCACAAAACCCTTTTTTCGGCCCTGTTGCAGCTCGTTTTGGATCGCGGCTTTGCCGACAAAATCAAAGGGTTTATCCAGTTTCACGAACCGCCCCATGCCGCCCTCCAGCAGGGTGTAATCCGTGGAAAGATCGCCCTTCCATGCGCGATAGCCTTTTTCGATGCGCAAGGAATTCAGCGCGAACATGCCAAAAGGTTTTGCGCCTGCGCCCACGACCGCCTGATAAATCGCCGGCATCTGATCGTTGTCGGCGTGGATTTCCCAGCCGAGTTCACCGGCAAAAGACACCCGCACAAGAAAGGCCTTTTGCCCTGCCACGGTTGCGTGTTGATGGGTCAGCCAGCCTTGAGAAAGATCGGCATCGGTGATCCCTGCCAAAACCTCGCGCGAGGTAGGCCCGCACACAATCAGCGCATCGCGTTCGGTCGTGGTTTCGCGCACGGTTACACCAGCGGGCACCGCATTGCGGATCATATCCCCGTCATGCCATTGCGCCGTGGCCGCCGTAATCAGGATGAAGTTATCCTCGCCCAACCGCAGGCAGGACATTTCCGTCAAAATCCGCCCGCGATTGTCAGAAACATAAATCAAATTCATCCGGCCCGCTTTGGGAATGCCGCCGGTGCAGAAACCGCGCAGCCAATTATCCGCACCCTCGCCCGTCACCCAGAACCGTGAAAATCCGGGCAAATCAAGCACACCGCAGGCGTCGCGCACCGCTTCGCATTCTTCGCGAATGCGTTGCTGCCACGGCCCTGCTCGGTTCCATGTTTGCGTGCTTTCCTCGGAGGTATCATCGCCATCTTTGGCAAACCAGTTGGCCCGTTCCCACCCATTGTAAGACCCCATCACGCCGCCAAGTTCCACAACACGTGCGTGGTTGGGCGACAGCTTTTTGTCGCGACCGGCGGGCCATGCATGATGCGGGAAATGCATCGCGTATTCATGCCCATAGGTTTCTTTGGCCTTGGCCAAACAGTGATCGTGATCGGTGTAATCGGTATAACGCCGGGGATCGACGGCCCACATATCATCCTCGGTTTCGCCCTGCATGATCCATTCCGACAGAACCTTGCCCGCACCGCCACCCTGTGCGATGCCAAAGGTAAACGAATGCCCCTCAAAGGCGTTTTTCACCCCCGGCATCGGGCCAATCATTGGCAGCCCGTCAGGGGCATAAGGAATGGGGCCGTTGATGTTGCGACCAACACCCGCCGTGCCCAACAAAGGCAGGCGCTCCATAGCGTCCTCAATATACCATTCAAGGCGTTCCAGATCATCCGGGTAGAGTTGAAACGAGAAATCTTCGGGCATCGGATCATCCGGCGTCACCCAATGCGCCTTACAATTTCGCTCGTAAGGCCCAAGGTTCAGGCCGGTCTTTTCCTGCCGCAGGTAATAGGATGAATCCACATCGCGGATCATCGGCATTTTGCGGCCGTTTTCCTTGGTCCATGCTTCAAGTTCGGCGATCGGCTCGGTCAGGAAGTACTGGTGCGACATCACAATCATCGGCACGGTGCGCCCACCAAACGGCTTGAACATCTCGCCCACACGTTGTGCGTAATAACCGGCGCAATTCACCACGAATTCACACCGGATTTCGCCCTTTTCAGTTTTGATCACCCATTCGTCACCGTCTTTTTCAACGCCGATTACCGGACAAAACCGCTCGATCCGACCGCCCGCCGTGCGCGCGCCTTTGGCCAGGGCTTGGGTCAACTGCGCCGGATCAATATCGCCATCCAGCGGATCCCATAAACCACCGGCCAGATCGTGGGTTTCGATAAAGGGGTTGTGTTCTTTCAACTCTGCCGGTGTGCAAACGTCCATTTGCAAACCCTGATAACGACCCATGCCCGCCACCCGCTCAAATTCCTGCATCCGCTCTTTGGAATGCGCAAGGCGCAAGGCGCCGGTAACGTGATAGTTCATCGGATAGTCAACATCATCGCCCAATGTGCGGTACATCGCGGCCGAATACCGCTGCATGTTCATCACCGCCCAGGAGCCTGCAAAATTGGGCACGTTCCCCGCAGCATGCCAAGTGGACCCCGCCGTCAACTCGTTCTTTTCCAGCAAAACGCAGTCTTTCCAGCCCGCTTTAGCCAGATGATACAGCGTCGAGGTGCCGACAACGCCGCCCCCGATAATGACCACACGGGCCGTGGTTGGAAAATCAGACATGGTCTCTCCTTCAGTCGATGAGCAGGCGCGCCGCAAGGCCGCCAAATTGAATTACAGTGATTTTAGTCAAAACGCGTACCCCGCGCACAGCGCTTTGGGAAATTGCCCCACCAGCAACGAGGCATCAAAACTGGTTAGAACCTGCCAAAACATCAGGTGTTCTCCTCGTGCGGCAAACCATCTGTGATGTCGTAATAATCACCTTTGTGGGCAGTAAAGATATGGGTTTGCAGCGTCAGGTTGGTTGGCTCATCCAAGGCCCCAAGCCCGACCGACGTGTTCTCGCCGCCTTTAAACCGCCAGAACAAGGACGACCCACAAGTCGTGCAAAATCCACGCTCGGCGGTTTGTGATGACGTAAACCACGCCAACGTACTGTCTTTGTCAAACCGCAAGCTGGCCGTTGGCACCGCCGTTGCCGCCCATAAATGCCCCGATTGCTTGCGGCATTGCCCACAGTGACAGGCGACCACGCGCGCGCCTTGGTGCTCGGCCTCAAAGGCGATGCTGCCACACAGACAGGAACCGGAAATTTTCATTCTAAACCCTCCCGGGCAGGGCAGTTGCGCCCAAAAGTGTGCCGTAGATTACAAAAAATATCGCCATGATCCGGCGGAACCAGACATTCAAAACCGCCCCCATGGCGACGCGCCCCAGCCCTGCCCCAAGGGCGGTATACCCGGTATAGCTCAGCGCGGTCAGGGTCAGGGCAGTGGGGATAATCACCCCCATTTGATCCCAGATCGGCAGGTCTGTTTGCACAAATTGGCTAAAGGCCGCCAGATATCCAGCGACAGATTTCGCATTGATCGTGGCAATCGCCAGCGCCTTGAAAAAGATCGAGCGCCCCTTGTACCCCTCGGCCTTGGGCGCACGACGCGCAACGACCCAGCCCCTTATACCCAAATAGATCAAAAAACCCGCGCCGATCAGTTTGGCCACGAAAAATCCCGTGGGCGATGCGGCAATCAGGGCGGTTACACCCAAGGCGGACAACACCAGAAACAGGCTCGCCTGACACAGGATCGCGGCCACACCCCACAGGGCACGGCGAAATCCGAAAACCATGCCATTGTTGATCGCATTCACCGCATTGGGCCCGGGCGTGACCACAAAGATCATCCAAAACAGGGCAAATGTTGTCCAAGCGGCAAAGCTCATTTCACCCTCAATAAACCGGTGGCGCGATGACCCAGATCACCACGGCAGGAATTTCATACGGATTGGCCCAGCGGTAGCGCTGACCGCGCAGACGAAAACTGTCGCCCACATCCAGCGTAAATTTTTCGTCCTCAACCCATAAATCAAGACGGCCAGTGACCACATAGCCAAGCTCTTGGGTGGGGCGCTGGTTGAAATCTTTCAATTCAGCGTTTGGGCGAAATGTCGAATGCACAACCTCAAAATCGTCGGTCAGGTCGGGGGATAATAATTCCTCGACCAACCCTTCGCTGGCGTCTGATCCAATGGGGCGGCGCGCGTCCTTGCGTACGATAAGGCCGGATTCCGCCACAGGCGTTACCGCCTGACCAAAGAACAGCGACACAGGAACACCAAGTTCAGCCGCCATTTCGCGCAGATCACCAATTGAAGGCTGCGATAAATCCCGCTCGATCTGGCTAAGCCACCCGACCGAACGCCCCAAAGCGCGGGCCATATCCGCCAAAGTCCAGGCACGCGCTTTGCGCAAAGCCCGCAAATCGGCCCCCAGCGAATTGGTTTTTTGAAGGTCCTTGTGCAACACGGGATAAGACTCACGGTGAATGAAAAATGAGGTCGTTTTTTCATCAAACTGATTTCGTGAAAAAAAGCAACATTTTTTCACGTCAGCGCGTATTTTAAATCCTGCCCTGATCACAAGGAATGGGCTGCGCACATGCTCTTTGGCCTCAATCAATGCCTATCGGTGTTTCCTCGTGTGGGCGTCAAAAGGCCACCGGTGCGATCGCAGTACAAAAACAGAGCATGCGCAAAGCGCATTCCTTTTGGTCAAACCGCCTTGGTGGGCGCAAAAATCTGCGCCAAAATTTGGCTCAAACCTTGGGCATCCGCCTGATCAAAGGCGTTCGCCTGATTGCTGTCGATGTCAAACACACCCAACAACCCCCCAGAAGCATTCCAGACCGGCAAAACAATTTCCGATTTTGTGCTGCTGGAACAGGCGATATGATCACCAAAAGCCTCAACATCGCCCACAAGTTGCACCTGACCACTGCGCGCCGCCGCCCCGCAAACCCCGCGCGAGAACGGTATTTGCAAACACCCGTGCCCGCCCTGATAGGGACCTATTTTCAGCATTTCCGGCGCTGTGACGCGATAAAATCCCGTCCAGTCAAACCGCGCATCGGCATGATGCACCTCACACACCACGCTGGCCATCAAAGAAATCACATCATCTTCGCCTGCACATAAGCTGGCGATCACTTTGCCCAACGCGTCATAATCAAGGCTCATGGCCGCTCGATCGCAACCGCCGTGCCCTCACCGCCGCCAATACAGATCGCCGCAACGCCGCGTTTCAGGCCGCGCTTTTCCAGCGCATTTAACAGCGTCACCAGAATGCGCGCACCCGAGGCACCTATGGGATGACCCAAGGCACAGGCACCACCGTTTACATTCAATCGATCCCGCGGCACGCGCATTTCATGCATGAACGCCATGGGAACCACGGCGAATGCCTCGTTCACCTCCCATAAATCCACGTCCTCGACCGCCCATCCAAGCCGTTTCAACAGTTTTTGCGCGGCGGGCACCGGCGCGGTTGTAAACAGATTTGGTTCCTGCGCATGGCTGGCGTGACCACAAATCCACGCACGCACTTTATGGCCTTTGGCGGCATCTTCACTGGCCAAAACCAATGCCGCCGCCCCATCGGAAATCGAGGAACTGTTGGCGGCTGTCACAGTGCCACCAGCCCGAAAAGCCGGTTTCAGGTTTGGAATTTTTTCGGGCCGCGCCTTGCCCGGCTGTTCATCTTGCGCGATGCTTATGCTGCCTTTTCGGGATGTCACCTCGACAGGGGTGATTTCGCCCTCAAAAGCACCCGCCTGTGCCGCCAATGCATTGCCAAGCGAGGCAAGCGCATATTCATCTTGCGCCGCGCGTGTAAATTGAAACGCCTCGGCGCAATCTTCGGCAAAAGTGCCCATCAGGCGACCAGGCTCATAGGCATCCTCCAACCCGTCCAAAAACATCGAATCCTGTACAGTGGCGTGACCTATGCGGGCGCCGCCGCGCATTTTTTGCAAAAGATACGGCGAATTTGACATACTTTCCATGCCACCCGCGACGACGATCCCGGCACCGCCCGCCAGCAGTTGATCATGCGCCAGCATCACCGTTTTCATCCCGGATCCACACATTTTATTCACCGTCGTTGCCGGCACTTCTTTGCCCAATCCAGCCAAAAATCCGGCCTGCCGCGCGGGCGCTTGGCCTTGCCCTGCGGGCAAAACACACCCCATCAACAATTCTTGCACCAGGGTGGCATCAACCCCGGCCTGTGCCAATGCGCCCTTGATGGCCGTGCCGCCCAGCGTGGCCGCGCTGACACCATCAAAGGCTCCTTGAAATCCGCCCATCGGCGTGCGGCTTGCCCCTAAGATTGCAATTTTCGGCATTTTTCTGACCCCATTCGGAAATTGATGGCCAATGGATACCCTATGGTAAGGAATGGCGTCTAGGGTCAGCACATGGTTTTCCGACGGAGAGTGTGAATGAATATTACGGCGCAAATGACCCAAAATGCCTTGGTGGTGAAAGTGGATGAAAACCGCATCGACGCGGCGGTGGCTGTGGCCTTCAAAGATCAGGTAAACGAACTGGCCGGGCTTGAACCCAAACGGGTGATTCTCAACCTTGAAAAGGTGGATTTTCTGGACAGCAGTGGCCTGGGGGCTGTGGTGGCGGTGATGAAGCTTTTGGGAAAAGATCGAAAACTGGAATTGGCAGGCCTGCGCCCGGCCGTGGACAAAGTATTCAAACTAACCCGTATGGATTCTGTTTTTCCCATTCACAAAACAATTGAAACCGCCTTTTCCACCTAGGCCAAAATGACGTAAACGAAGAATGAATACTGGAAAGGAACGGGGCGATGCTGCCGCAATCAAATTCCATAAACCCTAAAATTATCGGCAATGAGATCAGTTTTACATTTCAAAGTGACGCCTTTGTGGTGCGCCGGGTTTTAAGCGATCTTTGTGACTATCTGGCGACCCGTTCGGTTTCACCCGATGATATTGAAAACCTGAGCATTTCTTTGGGCGAAGCGTTGAACAATATTGTTGAGCACGCCTATCCAGAACCAAAAGGGGGCGAAATCCACCTTCGGTGCAGGGTAAAACCCGGAACCCTTGCAATAACGCTGCGGGATCAAGGCAAAATGATGCCAGGCTTGACGCTGCCCAAAGGGGCGGCAAAACCAGATGAATGTACTTTTGAGGATATGCCAGAGGGTGGTTTCGGCTGGTTTATGATCCGCGCCTTGAGCCAAAAAATTGACTACCAAAGAATCAACGGGACGAACCGTTTGCATTTTGTCTTGCCGTTGCAAGTAAAACAACGCGCCACCGCCTAGATTTGGAAATTGGTAACCCCAAAAAGTGGCCTTTGCCTGACACAACCACGTGGCGCAAATTGGGGCAACACGGGATAAAAATAACCCGCCCTATTTATCGCCCAGCGCCAGTGTTATCTCCCGCAACCAAGCGACAAACCCGCGCGGATTATTGGACCATTCATGAATTTTGTCTTCGCTGACTGGCTTGCCAACAACCGGTGCCTGCGGTTTGCCCATGGCGTGAACAACTTCGTAAATCAGCAATCCTTGTCGCAATGTGGCCGAAAGCTGATTGGCAATCTGGTACCAGCGCGAATTTTGCCCCGGAAAATAGACCGGCACGACAGTGGCATTGCTGCGTTGGATCATCTTCGCGGTAAAAGGGTTCCATTCGTTTTCGATGACATCACCGAACATGGTTGCACTGGTTGCCACCACACCCGACGGAAAAATCACAATCACCCCACCCTGCGCCAGATGCGCCATTGATTTTTTACGCATTTGAATGCTTTTGCGCTGCGCATCTTCTTCGTGCGGAAAGGGGACCGGGATCATAAATTCCGTGATTTCATCCACAGAGGTCAAAATCGAGCGGGTCAAAATCTTGTAATCTTCGCGCACACGCCCGATTAAATCCGCAAGAATCATCCCGTCGACCAAGCCATGCGGGTGGTTTGCCACAATTATCACCGGCCCCGTCGCGGGAATATTCGCAATTTGATCTGCTGGCGTTTCCAACGGAATTTGCATGATATCCAGCGCCTGTCGGAAAAAACCGTGGCCGTGAATTACGCCTTGGCGTTCAAACTTACGGATCAATCGCAACAGGCGAAGCTTGCCCGTCAACCATTCCAAAATACGAATTACCGTTGCTTTATACGGATTCGTGAACGTATTCGCATATGACAACTTGCGCTTGTCATAAGGTTGACCCACCGGCTCTTGATCCAGCGAAGGGGTTTCGGGCGTTTTGCTCACCAGCGAACTACTCTCTGCGGCAATCTCTGCGCGCGTCAATTTTCTTCGCCAAACTTGTCGGCGATCAGGGTTGTCAGGGCCACCGCCAGATCATCGGCGGCGGCACCCGAGGTTTCGACGTCAATAAAGGTTCCGATTGACGCTGCCAACATCAAAAGACCCATGATGGAATCGCCTGAAACATCCATCCCGTCTTTGGAAATGGTGGCGCGGGCGTCATGGGCCTCGACCACCTCGACCAGCTTGGCAGAAGCTCGCGCATGCAATCCTTTAACATTCACAATTTCAAGTTTGAGTTTTGCCATTTTTTCTGCTTTTGCGCTATTCTTCTGGGCCATCAAAACTGTTGATGTATTTGCGTCCGGCGTCTTTTGCCAGTTTCACCGCATCGGCCACATTCAAATGCCGCGATTTCGCCAGTTTTACCAACATCGGCAAATTGGCCCCATAAAGAATTTTCCGGTTTCGCGGATTACAGGCCAAAAGCGACAAATTGGAAGGCGATCCACCGAACATATCGGTCACAATCACCACACCCGCGCCGGTATCAACCTCGTTGGCGGCGGTACAAATTTCGGTTTGTTTTGCCTGTCTGTCATGATCGGCGGCAATAGAAATCGCCCGCAGCCCAGGTTGTGTGCCCACAACATGTTCCATGGCCGACAAATACTCGTTGGCCAATCTGCCATGCGCGACAAGGACGATACCAATCACGCCACTACCCCGTTTTCGTTTTCTGCACGCTGTCCCCGCGGCGTTCGATTTCCCTGTGCCGTTTTGACACTTGCCAGCCCCCTTGTGCAAGAGTGTTTGCAAATGTTTCCGCTAGGGCAACAGAGCGATGTTGTCCACCGGTACAGCCAAATCCAATTGAAAGATGTGATTTTCCTTCCTCGACATAGGCGGGCAACAGCAGTTTAACCATGTCATACAACGTCTTGAAAAATGCCTCAAAACGCGCGTCCTGAACGACGTAATCCTGGATTTTTTCATCTCGCCCGTCCAATGATTGCAGGGAGGGTTCCCAATAGGGATTGCGCAGAAAGCGAACATCAAAAATCATGTCCAAACCACGCGGAACGCCGCGTTTATAACTGAAAGAATGCACAGATACTGCCAATTTTTGATCCGGTGAATGATCAAACCACCGGGTCATTTCGGCGCGCAAATCGTGAGGGGTAAATTCTGAGGTGTTAATCAGCACTTCGGCCCGCGCCCTGATCGGGCCCAAAAGATCAAATTCGCGGGCAATGCCGACGCTGGGATCCTCGGCCGGAGCAAGCGGATGGCGGCGGCGCGTTTCAGAAAAACGGCGCAGCAAAACATCCATACTGCAATCCAAATACAACAGTTCAACCAGAATATCGCCGCGATTGGTCAACCCATCGATGATTTCAATCAAGGCGGCCGCACTGAAATCACGGGTTCTGGTGTCAAAACCCAAGGCGATCGGGCGACCAAAAGGCGTGTCATCCAGCAGCGGGGCCAACAGGCGCAACGGCATATTGTCGATCGCCTCAAAGCCCAAATCCTCAAGCGCGCGAATCGCGGTGGATCGACCCGCGCCCGAGGGGCCGGTCACCAATACAATCCGATGCGCCTGCGGCGATTTCATGTTGTACCTTTCGCTAAGCACATCGCCCAGCCTTAAGATATTGCAAGATCGAAACGGCAAGATTGCTGTTGTCTCGTCCCAAAACCAAAGGCAGTTCAATTGCCAAAATGCTGATTTTTTTTGGGTCAGGCAGCCTTGCCTGTTCAGCATTGTCCATATCAATGCAAATTTCAATGGGGGCGTTACTTACCGTTTGGGCCGTCAAAATCCCAACGCCACGCGCCTCGATCCGGCCTTTGATCGCTTTTGGCGCGCAGGCAACCAGTTTGCCGTTGATCGCCACAATATCAACGCGATCATCGGCAATCAGAATGCCGCCAAAGCCCATCAATTGTAGTGCCAGAGTTGATTTTCCGCTGCCGGATGATCCCAAGATCAAGACGCCCTTGTCAAAGACCGCAACAGCGCTGGCATGAAGGGATGATTGCCCATCGCCTAAATCGGTCATCAAACCGGCAGGCCAACCACAAAACGGGCACCCAGTGGTTCGGACCCGATATCCGCATCCGTCGGGCGGATGTTTTCCGCCCAAATCACCCCACCATGGGCATCAACGATCTGTTTGGAAATCGCCAAACCCAGGCCAGAGTGGTCGCCGAATTGCGCGACCGGGCGTTCGGAATAAAACCGGTTGAAAACCTTATGCAACGCGTTTTCCGGAATGCCGGGTCCGGTATCCTCAACAACGACCAGCACGCGATTGTCGCGCTTGCGCACCCAAACCCGAACCGCATCGCCATCTTCGCAAAAAGAAATCGCGTTTGTTATCAGGTTGACAAAAACCTGCGCCAACCGCCCCTCAAGCCCGTGGATGAAAATCGGTTCGTTTGGCACGTCGGAAATAAATTCAATGCCTTTGGTCGCCGCTTCTGATCCGTGATATTCAAGCAGATGGGACAGGGTGCGCGTCAAATCGAACCGGGCCTCCTCTTCTTTGACCAATTCACTGTCAAGACGCGAGGCGTTGGAAATATCCGATACCAGACGGTCCAAACGACGCACATCATGCTCGATAACGTCATAAAGTCGCCCACGCTGATCGTCGGTTTTGGCAATGCGGAGTGTCCCAATCGCCGACCGTAACGACGCCAACGGGTTTTTTATTTCATGGGCCACATCGGCGGCAAATTGTTCGTTGCCTTCGATCCGGTCATAGAGCGCCCGCACCATACCGCGCATTGCGCCCGACAGACGCCCGATTTCATCTGGCCGCGCCGTCATATCGGGAATGCGCACCTGCGAGGGGCTCATGGTTCGGGCATTTCGATCGCGGCCCAATTCCGCCGCCAACGCCAGATCGGCCAGTGGATTGGCGATCGTCGACGCCAGCAAAAGGCTAAGACCAATGGAAACCACGGCCGCAATCAGGAACATTTGCAGGATTTTTTCCCGCTCCTGCCGCGCCAGTTGATCAACCTTGCCGCCCACTGTGGCCAAGGCAATCACACCGACGACATCACCATTGCGGGCGATCGGCGTGGTCACCAGAAAAACCGTGCCAGTGTCGGCGGTAAAACTGTTTTCGCTGACTGTGTCCCCCCCCAAACTGCGATCCAAAAGACGCCGTGCCTCTTCTTGGATGCTGATGGCTTGAACCACCGACGACGTGCCTGAAATCAGCCCATCAATTTTGGACCAGACGTTCAACAGTATCCCCGAAACCCCGCCTGTTGTATCCACGGTGATATTGGTCCCCGCGCCCTCGAGCTTGGCGATCAAATTACCGGTTGTATCAAACAGGAACATCCGCACATCAGCGGGCAAATCGAGAATTTCCAGCGTGCCGTCGGTATCAACACCATCATTGGCGGCAAAATCCAGCGGGCCGACCTTGGGCAGTTGTGCCTCAAAAACATCAGCCAACAATCTGGCCTCGGAAACCAGCGCGGTTTCACGCTGTTCCACCAAAGAATCCCGACCGGGGTTAAGAAACAAGACACCGGCCACAAGAATGACCAGCCCAAGCAGATTGAAAAGAACGATTTTTCGGGCAATGGGAGAGGAGCGCAACGACAAAAAACCGCGTCGAGCGCGGCCTTCCGTCATCGCCTCATCGGCACTTTGTTTGGGGTCATCCCAATCTTCACCAATTACGACGTCCAGTTTTGGGGACGAGCGATCCGTCACAACCCAGCCCTTTCACAGGTCATTCTTCGTTATATCTGTAACCTATACCGTAAAGGGTCTCAATCGCAGAAAAATCATCATCCGCCGAGCGCATTTTTTTGCGCAGCCGTTTGATGTGGCTGTCAATGGTGCGATCATCGACGTAAACCTGATCGTCATAGGCCACATCCATCAACTGATCACGGCTTTTCACGAAACCGGGGCGCTGTGCCAAGGCTTGCAGCAACAGGAATTCGGTCACGGTCAGGGTCACCTCTTTACCCTTCCACGTCACCGCATGCCGCAAGGGATCCATGCTCAACTGGCCGCGAACCATCACTTCTTTTTCTTCATTGGCATCCGGCAAGGCATCACCCGCGATCGCCTCTTGGCGACGCAGCAGGGCGCGAATACGTTCCACCAGCAGACGCTGGGAAAACGGTTTTTTCATGTAATCATCCGCGCCCATCCGCAGGCCCAGAACCTCGTCGATTTCATCGTCTTTCGAGGTCAAGAAAATTACCGGAAGCTGGCTTTTCTGCCGCAGCCTTTGCAACAGATCCATACCATCCATGCGCGGCATCTTGATATCCAGAACGGCAAGTTCCGGCATATCCTTGTTGAACCCATCCAACGCGGATTGCCCATCATTATATGTAGTTACGTCAAAACCCTCTGCCTCAAGAGTCATCGAAACCGACGTCAGGATATTCCTGTCGTCGTCCACCAACGCGATTTTAGACATTATAAAAGTCCTTGTGCTGCCCGTTTTTCATTATTGTTTTTTCCAAGTTGTTTCCGCTTCCCCCTGAAAAATCAACCCAAATAACGAATCCTCCCTTAATTCAGCCCAATTCGTTGCCGAAAATTTTAACTTTTGACCTTTTTGTCGCACTCTTGCCCTGGAACACCCAAGAAGATGCACCACTTCTATGACATTTGGTCACTGTTGGCGCTAACAGGTGCGCATTCGCTATTCACGTTAAATTTCGGTATGTTAAAAGGCCCCATGATTGACGTTCTGTCGGTCTGGTACTTTTATAGACGCCTGATAGGTTTCCTATCAGCGGGAGAGCATTGCATGACAAATGGCACCGTTAACACCAACAACACACTTCACCATCAAGGCATCACCGGTTTGGGCGAAGTATATTACAACCTGATAGAACCCGCCCTGATCCAACAGGCAATCAAGCGCGGCGAAGGGCAGTTGGGCAAAGGCGGTGCATTTTTGGTGGAAACCGGGCAATTTACCGGGCGTTCGCCAAAAGACAAACACATCGTCAGAACGCCCTCGGTTGAAGATACGATCTGGTGGGAAAACAACACCCCGATGGATGCCGATTCCTTTGACGTTTTATACCAAGATATGCTGGCCCACATGAAGGGTCGCGATTATTATGTTCAAGACCTTTTTGCAGGGGCGGACCCCAAATACCGGTTGAATGTGCGTCTGGTGACCGAATTGGCTTGGCATGCGTTGTTCTGCCGCCACATGCTGCGCCGTCCCGAGGCCGCCGAACTGGCCGATTTTGTCGCCGAATATACGGTGATCAACTGCCCCACCTTCAAAGCCGATCCCGCACGGCACGGGTGCCGTTCACAAACCGTGATCGCGATGAATTTCGATCGTAAACTGATCCTGATCGGCAACACGGAATATGCCGGCGAAAACAAAAAATCTATTTTCAGCCTGCTGAATTACACGCTGCCTGAAAATGGCGTGATGCCAATGCATTGCTCGGCCAATCACGCCAAAGACGACAGCAACGATGCCGCGGTATTTTTTGGCCTGTCCGGCACAGGCAAAACCACGCTGTCTGCCGATCCAAACCGCGTTTTGATTGGCGATGACGAACATGGCTGGTCCGATGATGGTACGTTCAATTTTGAGGGCGGCTGTTACGCCAAAACCATTAATCTTTCGGCCGAGGCTGAACCAGAAATTTTCGCAACAACGTCAAAATTTGGCACCGTTATTGAAAATATGATCCATGACCCGAATACATTCGAGTTGGATTTTGAAGACGACAGCCTGACCGCCAACATGCGCTGTGCCTATCCGTTGCACTATATTTCCAATGCGACTGAAACCGGGCTGGCGGGGCATCCGAAAAATATCATCATGTTGACCTGTGATGCTTTTGGTGTGCTGCCACCAATTGCACGCCTGACACCGGCACAAGCGATGTATCACTTTTTGTCTGGTTTTACGTCCAAAGTGGCCGGAACCGAACGCGGTGTCACAGAACCGGAACCAACATTTTCAACCTGTTTTGGGGCCCCGTTCATGCCGCGTCGCCCCGAAGTCTATGGCAAGCTTTTGCAACAAAAGATTGCCACCCATGGCGCAACATGTTGGCTGGTGAATACCGGCTGGACAGGCGGCGCATATGGCACCGGATCGCGCATGCCAATCAAAGCAACACGCGCCTTATTGACAGCCGCCCTTGATGGATCACTGGCCAAGGCCAGCTTTCGCAAGGACGAAAATTTTGGCTTTGAGGTTCCCGCCGCCTTGGCCGGTGTTGACGACGCACTGCTGAACCCCCGTGAAACTTGGGCAGATGCTGCGGCTTACGATGCACAGGCCGCAAAGCTGGTGAAAATGTTTGCCGACAACTTTGGCCAATACGAGGCCCATATCGACAACGACGTTCGCGCCGTGGCGATCGGATAACCACTTTCGCCGATCAAGAAACCAGCAAAACCTCAGCCCTCTTGGCTGGGGTTTTTCCTTTTGGCAGATGTCGCGAACGCCAAAAGATCCGCGTCGCCAGAATACGCTGGTTATTTTAGTTCAATTTGTCGCATTTCAACGCATTATAATTGCGCTGCACCTGCAAACAAACTATCCAAGCCAGAACAGCACAGCAAAAGGGATTCTTTGCCAATGCCAAAGGACAAACAGGACATGACCGCAACCCATTCAACCGCCGCAACACCCGAAATATTGCCCGACCTTTTGGCGCTGACCGCTGCGACCCTGCCGCCTTTGCAAACACTTTTGTCCAAGGCGACCGATATTCAGCGGCTTCGTTTGTCAGAAAACGGCCGCGTTGTGGCCCGCAAACTTGAGGAAAATCAAACCGCCGCGCATGGTTTGGCGTGGCTGGCCACTTATACGCAGGCACTGACACAGCTTCAGGCTTGGGCCGAAAAACTGGCCGCCGAAGACCGCTTCAACGAAACAAACCAGTTGATCCATCAAATTGGCTTTGGCGAATATTTGTCGCAAATCAGTGGCGGCATCCCGATAAGCCAAGGCGAAATAATTCGCCCGCAAGACATGGGTCTTTCGCCCGAAAATCGCGCCGATTTTGCCACCGCGCCTATCTTGGCCCTGATGGAACGCGGCAACTCCCCCGCCGCCCGCACCCGTCTGGCGCAATTGATCCAAGAAGGTCAGGCCCATACCACGCTGGAAACCAGCGGGCTGGATGACGAATTGGAAATGATCCGCGAACAATTTCGCCGATTTGCCCAAGAGCGCGTCGAACCCTATGCCCATGACTGGCATCTGAAAGACGAATTGATCCCGATGGAAATCATCGAGGAGCTGGCGGAAATGGGCGTCTTTGGCCTGACCATCCCCGAGGAATTTGGCGGCTTTGGCCTGTCCAAGGCATCCATGGTGGTGGTGTCCGAGGAATTATCACGGGGCTATATCGGGGTCGGCAGCCTTGGCACGCGGTCCGAAATCGCCGCCGAATTGATTATCTGTGGTGGCACCGACGTGCAAAAACAACACTGGCTGCCAAAACTGGCCAGCGGGGAAATCCTGCCAACGGCGGTTTTCACCGAACCCAATACCGGCTCCGATCTGGGGGCCTTGCGCACGCGGGCGGTCAAGGCGGGCGATGAATACGCCGTTACCGGCAATAAAACCTGGATCACCCATGCGGCGCGCACCCATGTGATGACATTGCTGGCGCGCACCGACCCGACGACCAGTGATTACAAAGGCCTGTCGATGTTTCTGGCCGAAAAAACCCCCGGCACCGATGCGGACCCGTTTCCAACCCCCGGCATGACCGGTGGCGAAATCGAGGTGCTGGGCTATCGCGGCATGAAGGAATACGAACTGGGCTTTGACAATTTCAAGGTCAAAGCCGAAAACCTGCTGGGCGGGGTTGAAGGCAAAGGGTTCAAGCAACTGATGGAAACCTTTGAATCCGCGCGCATTCAAACCGCCGCCCGCGCCATTGGTGTGGCCCAATCAGCGCTGGATGTGTCATTGCAATACGCGCTGGATCGCAAACAGTTTGGCAAATCCCTGATCAATTTCCCCCGTGTATCCGGCAAACTGGCGATGATGGCCGTCGAAATCGCCATTACCCGTCAGCTGACCTATTTTTCGGCACGTGAAAAAGATGCCGGGCGGCGCTGTGATGTCGAGGCGGGCATGGCCAAATTGCTGGGCGCGCGGGTGGCGTGGGCCGCCGCCGACAACGGCCTGCAAATCCACGGCGGCAACGGTTTTGCGCTGGAATATAAAATCAGCCGCATCCTGTGTGACGCCCGCATTTTGAACATCTTTGAAGGGGCCGCCGAAATTCAGGCGCAGGTGATTGCCCGCCGACTGTTAAGCAAAGCAAACTAGGCCCTTTGATCTTTGCGCCCACCTGATTAAGTTGCGCAAAACATCAATCAAAAGGGCGACAAAATGCCAGAGCAGACCGTATTGTTAACCGGCATCACCGGATACATCGCCAAACATATCGCCGTGCAATTGTTGAACGCCGGCTACATTGTGCGCGGCACCCTGCGCAGCCTTGCGCGCGCAGACGAGGTGATCGACGCCATCACCCCGCATGTTGATGAAACTGAAAATCTTGGCGACAGAATCAGCTTTGTTGCCCTTGATCTGGCTACTGACGCGGGCTGGGGCGACGCGATGAAGGGCGTGGATATTCTGATGCACACCGCTTCACCGTTTCCGATGACGCAGCCCAAGGATGAAAACGACACCATCCGCCCCGCCGTCGATGGCGCATTGCGGGCGTTAAAGGCGGCCCATGCGGCGGGTATCAAACGTGTGGTGATGACCTCGTCTTGTGTGGCAATCATCGAAAAAGATTTGCCCTTGGGCCAGCTGGAATACACCGAGAACGATTGGTCCGACCTGACCCGAAAATCAATGACGCCCTATTCCAAATCCAAAACTTTGGCCGAACGGGCGGCGTGGGATTTTGTCGCCAAACAAGCCCCCGACATGGCCCTGACGATGATCAATCCCGGCCTTGTCGTGGGCGCACCGCTGGACGTGCATTTTGGCACCTCGGTTGCCTTGGTGACGCGGGTGTTGACGGGGTCCGATCCGATGATGCCAAATTTTGGCCTGCCGCTTGTCGATGTTCAGGACGTGGCGCAAATGCATGTGGCCGCCCTGTCAACGCCAGCCTCTGTCGGGAAACGTTTTGTCGCCAATTCCGACAGCCTATGGTTTGTGGACGTAGCGAAAATTTTGAAAGAGGCTTATCCGGATCGCAAAATCTCAACCCGCGTTGCGCCAAATTTCTTGCTGCGATTGATGGCGATTGTCGACAAATCCCTGCGATCATTGTTGCCGTCTTTGGGGCATCGGCCGAATGTATCCAACAAACAGGCGCGTGAAATTCTGGGCATCGATTTTATACCGCCGCGACAATCCCTGCGCGAAACGGCGGCGTTTTTGATAAAACACGGCGCCGCGTGATCCGCGCAATCACATTATTATTGGGCATCGCGGCCTGCGAGCAAGACGAAAGCATATCCGCCTTTGTTGATGTTGGATCAGTTTGGCAATTGACCAGCATCGGCGGTGTGGCATTTTCCGCCAAGGCCACCCTCGTATTCCCAAAACCCGGTCAGGTTACCGGCCAAGCGCCTTGCAACAATTACTCCGCCGCGCAAACCGCCCCCTATCCATGGTTCGAACTGGGGCCGATCATCGCCACAAAACGCGCCTGCCCCGATCTGGCGGCGGAGGGTCTAATGATGAAGACCTTGCAATCCATGACAATTTCCGAAGTGTCCGGCGACGTGTTGGTTTTATCCGACGACACGGGGTTTGAGATGCTATTTCAACGGTCGCGCCCGTAGGCGGCCCAAGCGATCGATTAACCGTGCGCGGGCGTCCGGCAACGGTCGATTGCCCAATGCCGGTGCCAGACTGTTTTCCAGAAAATATCCGGTTGTGCGCAGCCCTTCGATCAAATCAGTGACACCAACCGAGGCATCCGAATTCAAACAGGGCGGAAACGGCAACAACCGGTGCGCCCATTTCCCCGCACCTTTGCGCGAAACGGCGCGGCCGGTTTTTGGCGATACATAGGCCAGATCATGCCATGCGCCCGTGACCGCGCATTCGGTCAGGTCCATGCCAAAACCCAGATCATCCAGCAACAGAACCTCCCAATGCAGGTAATCCAGCGGCCAATCCGGTGTGTCAGCAATCGCATCCAACAGGGCAATCGAGGTGGCGTACAGGCGTGGATGGCTTTCTCGTTCGGGCAGGGAAAATTGCAACAAGGCGCAGACCGCGTTTAACCCCGCCAAGGCCAAAGGATTGCCCATTACATGGGCACGGCTTTGCACCGGCTCGATCGTAAAGGCACCCAGATGTTCATTCAACCGCGCGCGCCAAGTTACATCAACCTGCCCGCCCGGTTGCAAAAACGGCGCGACTTTGCGGCTGGTCGCGCCGCGCACAACACCGGCGTGACGCCCTTGATTTTCTGTAAACACCTCGACAATGGCGGCTGTTTCACCGTGATGACGGACTGAAATTATCGCTCCCTGATCGCGCCATTCCATCGCTTTGCCCTATTCATCCAATCCGGGTTCATCCAACAGATGCCGCCCGTGGCGATCCTCGACCTCAATCACCCAAAGATCACCGTCAAAGGATTTTTGCCGTGCCACGGATTGATCGACATCAGCCTCGATGCCTTCGGCCAAAACAGACCACAGGCGCCGATCCGCCATCAAATCAAACTGCCGCTGATATAATGTGGCCTGGCCATCCAGCGTGTTCAGTTTGACCAAAACCGCCCCCGCAGTGGCATCGCCCTTGGCGGCAACAAAGGCCGGAATATCGGCAAGGCGCAGGCGTGTCAGATAGGCCCTGACCCAGAAATCCGAGGTCAGCCGCACCATATTGCCTAGGCTCCGTCTTTGAAATCAAGGCCCATTTCAGAATAGCGTTCCGCGTCATTCAACCAATTCGGGCGCACTTTGATTTTCAGAAACAAATGCACGGGACGGCCCAGAAATTCGATAATTTCTTCGCGCGCAGCCTTAGATACCGCCTTGATCGTCTCGCCGCCCTTGCCAAGAACGATGCCCTTGTGGCCGTCACGCACCACATAAATCATCTGTTCAATGCGCACAGAGCCGTCTTTTTTCTCTTCCCAACTCTCGGTTTCCACCGTCATCTGATAGGGCAATTCCTGATGCAAACGCAGCGTCAGCTTTTCGCGGGTCATTTCAGCGGCGATCATCCGCATTGGCAAATCGGCGATCTGATCCTCGGGGTACAACCACGGGCCTGTTGGCAACTCGCCTGCCAGCCATTCGCGTAAATCATCGACCCCGTGGCCGCGTTCTGCGGAAATCAAAAACGTGCGTTCAAACGGAAAGGATGCGTTCAGTTTTTCGGTCAACGCCAGCAATTTTGATGCCTGAACCTTGTCGATCTTGTTGATCGCCAGCGCCACACGGCGGCCATCGGCGCGATCGCCAAGCCCGGCCAAAATCGCCTCGACACCTTCGGTGACACCGCGATGCGCCTCGACCAGCAAAACCACCAAATCCGCGTCCGCCGCCCCCGACCATGCGGCGGCCACCATGGCGCGATCCAGACGGCGACGCGGGCGAAACAAGCCCGGCGTGTCGACAAAAACAATCTGGCTGTCGCCCTCGATTGACACGCCCCGAATGCGGGCGCGGGTGGTTTGCACCTTGTGGGTTACAATCGAGACCTTGGCCCCGACCATCCGGTTCAACAGGGTCGATTTACCGGCGTTCGGCTCGCCGATCAGGGCCACAAATCCGGCACGTGTTTCAGTCATTTTGGTCAACCTTTATCAACAGCGCGCTTGCGGCGGCTTGTTCTGCCTGGCGTTTGGACGGCGCCTTGGCCTCTGCCCGTTCGCCCGTATCCAGTATCGCGACAATTGTAAACATCGGGGCATGATCTGCGCCTTCGCGCCGCAGCAACTTGTATTTTGGCGGGTCCATCTTGCGGGCCTGTGCCCATTCTTGCAGCGCGGATTTTGGGTCCCGCGCATCCTGATCCACCGATTGAATGCGCGCGCCCCATGCGCGCAGAATGAAATCGCGCGCCACGTCAAATCCGGCATCCAGATAAACCGCGGCAATCACCGCTTCCATGGCGTCCCCCAACAGCGCCAATTTGCGCCGCCCGCCGGAAATCATTTCCGACCGTCCCAGTTTCAGCACGTCGCCCAGATCAATTTGCCGCGCCACATCGGCACAGGTTTCCTTGCGCACAAGCGCGTTGAATCGCGGCGCAAGCGTGCCTTCGCGGGCATCAGGGTCGGCATCAAGCAGGGCCTCGGCCATCACCAACCCAAGGATGCGATCACCCAAAAATTCCAACCGTTGATTATCAGACCGGTTGGTCGAGGAAATCGAGGCGTGGGTTACCGCCTCGACCAACAGTTCTGGTCGCGAAAATTCGTGGCCAATCCGTGCGGAAAACGCAACAAGATCCGCCGCTATCTTCACCGTATCGCCTTAAAGAACCGCTCGGGGCGCCATGTCCAAAAGAACAACAGCGACCGGCCAGCCGAAGAAAAGACGATCCGCTCGGCCCGCCCGATGATGTTTTCACCATCCAGAAACCCAACGCCACGCGCATTCACCGGCACACGGCTGTCGGTGGAATTGTCGCGATTATCGCCGGAAAAGAAATATTTGCCCGCAGGCACCGTATAGACGCCGGTATTATCCAAGCGGCCATCGTTGAAATTCAAAACCGAGTGTTGCACGCCATTGGGCAAAGTCTCGATGAAACGTTCTTTCACACAATCGCCACCTTGGCCCACCGTCCCGATACAGCGTGGAAAACCACCCGAACCACCTTGGCGTTCATAGGTTTCGATAAACTGGCCGTCGGGTGTTTGCTTGGCTTCAACACCATTGATGAACAAAACGCCGTCTTTGAATTGAATTTTGTCGCCGGGCAGACCGATCAATCGTTTGATATAGTCCTGACCCGATGTCGGGTGGCGAAACACCACCACATCGCCCAGCACAGGTTCGCTGGCCAAAATGCGCCCCGAAATCGGGCACAGCGCATAGGGGCAGGAATACCGCGAATACCCATAGGCCATTTTATTGACGAACAGGAAATCACCGATCAACAGCGTGTCTTTCATCGATCCGGAAGGAATATAAAACGGCTGAAACAGTAGCGTGCGAAAAAGACCCGCAATCAACAAAGCCCAAAAAACGGTTTTCACCGTTTCTACAACGAACCCGTCTTCGTTCTTTTTTGTCGCCATGGTTTTTGCCCTTTTTTACCTAGCTGCTACATGGTTGCCCAAGCGCGGACTGTCAAGCAAAAGCCCGTCTTGTGTTGCCGCATGTGCCCACCATATCTGCATGAATTACGGGTCAATCGGCAATGCCTCGATCATCACAAACGCCTGTGCCCATGGGTGATCATCGGTCAGGGTCACGTGAATTTTCGCGCGGTGCCCGTCAGGGGTCATGGTTGCCAATCGTTCCGCCGCCCACCCCGTCAGGGCCATCGTCGGCTGGCCGGTTCTCATGTTGGAAACCGCCATGTCTTTCCACGAAATTCCCATCCGCAAACCGGTGCCCAGCGCCTTGGAACAGGCTTCTTTCGCGGCCCAGCGTTTTGCATAGGTGCCAGCGGTATCCAGACGGCGTTCGGCGCGGTTTTGTTCGATCTCGGTAAAAACTCGGTTGCGAAAACGATCGCCAAAACGATCCAGCACGCCTTGGATACGCTCGATATTCGCCAGATCAGTGCCGATGCCAAGGATCAATTCCGGGCCTCGTCCATCAAACGGCGCATTTCGGTGATTGCCGGTGCCAGCCCGCGAAAGATCGATTCTGCGACCAGAAAATGGCCGATGTTCAATTCCACCACCTCGGGCAGTGCCGCAATCGGGGCCACGGTTTCATAGGTCAGCCCATGACCGGCGTGGACCTCCAGCCCCAAAGAATGCGCCAAACCGGCCATTTCGGTCAGGCGCAAAAGCTCCTCGTCGCGGGCGGCAAATCGGCCCTCATAATGAAAATCGCAATAGGCACCGGTGTGCAATTCGACCACCGCCGCCCCGATGCGCGCCGAGGCGCGAACCTGTGCCTCCTCGGCGCCGATAAACATCGACACCCGGCAGCCCGCAGCCCGCAAAGGCGCAATGAAGGCGGCCAGTCGATTGTCATCCCGGGCCACTTCCAGCCCGCCTTCGGTTGTGCGTTCTTCGCGTTTTTCCGGCACGACGCACACGGCATGGGGCCCATGTCGCAAGGCAATCTGCTGCATTTCCGCCGTTGCGGCCATTTCAAAATTCAACGGTGTTTTCAGCCCCGCCATCAGGGCATCGATGTCGGCATCACCAATATGGCGCCGATCCTCGCGCAAATGCGCGGTGATGCCATCCGCCCCGGCATTCTCGGCAATTTTTGCCGCAACCAGCGGATCGGGATAGGCGCTGCCGCGCGCGTTGCGAATCGTGGCAACGTGATCAATATTCACGCCCAAACGTTGACGCACAGTATTTGTAGTCTCAGACATTCAAAACCCCTTGGCCGCGGTATCATCCCGATGATACAGCTATTTTTCGTCGCCGTCAGCCGGGTTTTCAGCCCGGTCATGCATCGCCTCAAACCGCTTGCGGGTTTTCTTGCGGCGGCGCTTTTGATAGACCGCAATGATCGGATAACTGATGAAATAGCAAATGATGCCGGTCAGAATACCCGGGGCGATGCCGCCGATCAGATAGGGCCAAAAGACGCGATCGTAAAATCGCCAAATCTTGCCCCAATGGGCGACATCATCGGTGAATATCGCCAGTATGTTTCGCGGTAATTCCGCCGTTGCCGCCCCCAAAGCCACGAAAATTTCGCTGATCGGAATATCATGTGGCAAGCCCAGAATTGAATTGCCGATATACAGGCTGGTTGCGGCAATAAAGGGAAAGGTGATCGGATTGCCAACAAATGTTGCCAACAGCGATGCCACGATATTGCCACGCAGAAGTATTGCCAAAAATGCCGCCGTAAAAAAGTGTAGCCCGAAAAGCGGCGTAAAACTAACCGCAGCGCCCGCGGCAACACCACGGGCAATTTTCTGTGGGCTGTCGGGTAAGCGATGCAGGCGGTGCGCAATATACGATGCCGCACGACGCCAACCGCCCTTGGGCCAAAAGAAGCGGCCAATCGTTTGCAGCCACGTCAACGGATTCTTGCGTTTAAACAACCTATACTCTTTCAATGTGCCCTATGGGCGGCGTTCCAAATCCCGATAGCGTGCAATTGTTGCCACGTCGGTATCCGCCTCGATTGCGGTCATCACCGAATGCAGGTGTTCCACGTTGCGCAATTCAAGGTCAATCAACAAGCGATAATAGTCAGGCTTTTTGTCAACAAAATGAAGATCACTAATATTTGCTTTTTGTTCGCCAATAAGTGAACAAATACGGCCCAAAACGCCCGCGTCGTTGCTGATGGTCAGTTCCAGCGTCAGCCCATGCACCGCGGCGTGCGGGCCGTCGTGCCATTGCAAATCAACCCAGCGATCCGCCTGTTCTTCAAATTCCACCAAGGCATCGCAATCGATAGCATGTACAATCACACCACGGCCGCGATAGGTGATGCCCACAATGCGTTCCCCGGGCACCGGCTGGCAGCATTCGGCGCACTGAAATGTCTGATCTGCTGACAACCCGACAATGGCGCGTTTGCCGTCAACGCCTTCGGGTGCGCTAGAAACAAGTTCGGGATAAACCGCCTCTACCACCTTGGCAGAGCTGATCTCGGCACTGCCCAGTTGTGCCAGCAACTCTTGGCCATCCTGAATGCCCAGTTTTTTGGCCGAGGTCGTCAAGGCGCGCGGTGTTGCGCGTTTGCCCACATGTTCAAAAGCAACCCGCGCCAGTTCTTGCCCAAGCTTGATAAATCTTTCGCGGTCTTCAAATTTCAACGCCCGCCGGATCGCCGATTTGGCGCGCCCTGTCACCACAATATCAATCCAGCTGGCTTGCGGGCTTTGCCCCTCGGCGGTGATGATTTCAATCGATTGGCCATTTTTCACCCGGGTCCACAACGGCACACGCAATCCGTCCACTTTGGCCCCGACACACCGTGCCCCGATACGGGTGTGAATCGCATAGGCAAAATCCAGTGGTGTCGCCCCACGCGGCAATTTGATCACCTCGCCCTTGGGGGTAAAGCAAAACACCTGATCCGCGTACATTTCCATTTTGACGTGTTCCAGAAACTCGTCATGATCTTCGCCGGTTTCAAAACTTTCGGTCAGGCTGCTGAGCCATTTGGCCGGATCAACCGCAAACGGATTTTCCGAACGCTGCCCGTCACGATAGGACCAATGCGCCGCAACACCGGATTCAGCAACATCGTGCATTTGGCGCGTGCGAATTTGCACCTCGACCCGCTTGCCGTCGCGCCCCAAAACGGTTGTATGAATCGACCGATAGCCGTTGGTTTTCGGCTGGCTGACATAATCCTTAAACCGGCCCGGCACCGCCCGCCACCGGCGATGGATCAACCCAAGAATGCGGTAACAGTCGTCTTCGGTACCGGTGATTACCCGAAACCCATAGATATCGGACAGCCGCGAAAAGCCCATTTTCTTTTCTTCCATCTTGCGCCAGATGGAATAGGGTTTTTTGGCACGGCCATAGACTTCGGCCTTGATGTTTTGTTTATCAAGTTCAGACAAAATATCGGCCTGAATTTTTTTGATCACATCACCGGTTTCCCGTTCCAATGTGATGAACCGCCGGATGATCGAATTTCGCCCCTCTGGATTCAGCACCTTAAAGGCCATATCTTCCAGTTCTTCGCGCATCCACTGCATGCCCATGCGCCCGGCAAGAGGTGCGAATATATCCATGGTTTCGCGGGATTTCTTGATCTGTTTTTCTGGGTCCATGGCGCGGATCGTGCGCATGTTGTGCAAACGATCCGACAGTTTGACCAATATCACGCGCATGTCACGCGACATCGCCATAAACAGTTTGCGGAAATTTTCCGCCTGTTTGGTTTCGTTGGAATTCAGTTCCAAATTGGTCAGCTTGGTCACACCGTTGACCATATCTGCCACTTCTTGGCTGAACTGCTTTGCCACCTCGGTATAGGTCGAACCGGTATCTTCGATGGTGTCATGCAACAGGGCGGTGATGATGGTGGCGTCATCCAAATTCATCTCGGCGGCGATTGCGGCGACCTCGATCGGATGGCTGAAATACGGCTCGCCGGAACGGCGATACTGACCCTCGTGCGCCGCCTTGCCATAGGCATAGGCGCGGCGGATCAAATCCTCATTGGTTTTGGGATTGTAAAGGCGGATCAGGTCAAGGAGTTCGTCGACTGGGATCATCTGAACCGCACTTTAGTGCCGAGGATTAACCTTGGCCTTGGGCTTCCATCAGGGCGCGCAACAGCTTTTCTTCGGACATATCATCATCCGCTGGCTTGTCCGCTTCGACACCCATCAACAGGGCCATCGCGTCTTCTTCGGGCTCGTCCACCTCGATTTGTGTTTGATTGGATTCAATCATCCGCTCGCGCAGGTCGGCGGCACTTTGGGTTTCCTCGGCGATTTCGCGCAAGGATACGACGGGGTTTTTGTCGTTGTCGCGATCAACAGTCACCGCCGAGCCAGCGGTGATTTCGCGGGCGCGATGTGCAGCCAGCATTACCAGCTCAAATCGGTTAGGTACTTTGTCAACGCAATCTTCAACAGTAACACGGGCCATCGTGCCGCTCCAATCATCATAGGTAAAACGATAGACGGCTTACTTAGGCCAAGGGTTTCGGAATGACAAGGGCTGCAAGTCGCCCGAATGCATCAAATAGCGGTTATTTCGGCGCATTCAGCGGGGCTAAGACCGTCGATCATCTGTTGCACGGTTTTGCCAAACACCGGATGGCGCCAGTTTGGCGCGATATCGGCGAGGGGAATCAACACAAAACCGCGATCCTGCATGCGGGGATGTGGTAATATCAATTCCTCGGGGGCCTTGGTTTTTTGCGCCGCCAACGGCAAATCCCCCCAATGGCGAAAGACGTCGCGATTGGGTAAAATCTGATCACCATGGGCGATTAAATCCAGATCCAGACTGCGTGCCGCCCAGCGTTTGTCGCGCTTGCGGTCAAAATCTTGTTCGATTTTGTGTAAAATCGTCAAAATTTGATCCGCGGCCAAGGGTGATTCGGCCAAAACCGCGGCGTTTACAAAGTCAGGACCAGCACCAGCAGGGAATGCGGGCGACCTGAATAGGCGACTTTCAGCGCATACCTTCAACCCAGCCTTATTAATATGGCGAAAAGCCTCGGAAACAGTCGCTTTTGGGTCACCGAACTTTGACCCTGCGTTACTTCCAACCGCTATTAATATACACTTATACTGTTTCCGAGTAGCTTTCACTTGCGGCAAATCTAAAACTTTCTATTTTGCGCTTCGATCCAGATTTGAAAAACTAAAGCAAAAACACTCACACTCGCAATCGCTTTGGTTGGATCACCACCGAAAGGACTAAAATGTTTTACAGAGACGAGCGTCTAGCTCTATTTATTGATGGTTCCAATCTATATGCGGCCGCGAAATCCCTCGGGTTCGATATAGACTACAAATTGCTGCGCACGGAATTTATGCGTCGGGGCAAATTGTTGCGGGCTTTCTATTACACAGCCCTTCTTGAAAACGACGAATATTCACCCATTCGTCCGCTTGTGGATTGGCTGCACTACAACGGCTATAACATGGTTACCAAACCGGCCAAGGAATACACCGACAGCCAGGGCCGTCGCAAAGTCAAAGGCAATATGGACATTGAATTGACAGTGGATGCGCTTGAATTGGCGCCCCACGTTGATCACATTGTTCTGTTTTCCGGCGATGGCGATTTTCGGCCAATGATTGCGGCGGTTCAACGCCAGGGCGTTCGCGTTTCCGTGGTTTCCACAATCCGTTCAAATCCACCAATGATTTCCGATGATTTGCGCCGTCAGGCCGACAATTTCATCGAGTTGGATGAATTGAAAGATGTGATTGGCCGTCCACCGCGTGAAATGCCCGAAGGCATGGCACCGGCTGAAACAGAATTCGTGGATTGATTTTCACGCAAAAAACAATCAAAGGGCCGGGGGTTTTCCCCGGCCCTTTTCGTTTTGTATCCTTATTGCGCCACCACGTGACTGGACAGCGCGCGGCTCTGGCTTTACCTGAGGGCCGACGAAAGGGAACACGGATGTCCAAAAAACCACTCGCAATTTATCTGGCCGCCCCGCGTGGTTTTTGTGCCGGTGTCGATCGCGCCATTAAAATCGTGGAAATGGCCCTGGAAAAATGGGGCGCGCCGGTTTTTGTGCGCCACGAAATCGTCCACAACAAATTTGTCGTCGACAGCCTGCGCGAAAAAGGCGCGGTTTTTGTCGAGGAACTGGAAGAATGCCCCGATGACCGCCCGGTGATTTTTTCTGCTCACGGCGTGCCAAAATCCGTGCCCGCAGAGGCCACGCGCCGCCACATGCAATTTGTCGATGCCACCTGCCCGCTGGTCAGCAAGGTTCACATCGAGGCCGAACGCCATCACGCAAGCGGTTTGCAAATGGTGATGATCGGCCACGCAGGACATCCCGAAACCGTCGGCACCATGGGGCAATTGCCAATGGGCGAGGTTTTACTGGTCGAAACACCCGATGATGTTGCCACGCTGTCGCCGCGCGATGAAAACGCGCTGGCGTTTATCACGCAAACCACCTTGTCGGTTGATGATACGATTGAAATCATTACCGCACTAAGGGCACGTTTTCCAAGCATCGTTGGCCCGCACAAAGAAGACATCTGTTACGCCACCACGAACCGCCAAGAAGCGGTCAAAGCCGTGGCCCCCCGTGTGGATGCAATGTTGGTTATCGGCGCGCCAAATTCATCAAATTCACGCCGCTTGGTCGAAGTTGCCCGCAACGCAGGCTGTGCCTATTCGCAGCTGGTGCAACGCGCCCGTGACATCGACTGGCGCGCCCTTGAAGGGATCAGCGCCCTTGGCATCACCGCCGGTGCCAGCGCGCCTGACGTCTTAATTTCCGAGGTCGTCGACGCCTTCAAAGCCCGCTTTGACGCCACCTTGGAAATCGTCGAGACCGCACAGGAAAATGTCGAATTCAAAGTGCCTCGTGCGCTGCGGGAACCTACCTGATGGACAAAGAAACCATTAAAATTTACGACACGCAGGCCCAAAAATACATCAATCTGGTCAGCCGCGACACGCCTGATCGGGATTTGCGCGCCTTTATGGCCGCCGTTACCGATGCGGGCCACGTTCTGGATCTGGGCTGTGGGCCGGGGAATTCTTCGGCCATCATGCAGGCGGCTGGATACCAGATCACCGCCACCGATGCCTCGGCTGAGATGGTGAAAATGGCGCAGGAAAAATTTGATGTGCCAGCCGTTCAGGCGGTGTTTGACGATCTAGATGAAGTGGATGTTTTTGACGGCGTTTGGGCAAATTTCTGCCTTTTGCACGCCCCGAAAGCGGAATTTCCACGCCATTTACAGGCGATTAATACCGCCTTGCGACCGGGCGGCATTTTGCACCTTGGCCTGAAACTGGGCAGCGGTGAAAAACGCGATGGCATTGGCAGGCTCTACAGCTATTTTGAAGAAGGCGAACTGTTGAAGCATCTGAAAGATATTGGTTTTTTCGTGATCGCCAAACGCCAGGGCACCGCCGAGGGTCTGGCAGGCGACGTGGAGCCGTTCATCATTTTATTGACCCAAAAACATGCCTGATTTATTTGCCTATACCGACGGCGCCTGCAGCGGCAATCCCGGCCCCGGCGGCTGGGGTGTGCTGTTGATCGCCCGCGACGGCAAAACGGTATTGCGTGAAAAGGAACTGTTTGGTGGTGAACCGGATACCACCAACAACCGCATGGAATTGATGGCAGCAATCACCGCGCTTGAAAGCCTGTCCCGCCCCTCGATCCTGACCATCATCACCGACAGCGTTTATGTGAAAAACGGTGTCACCCAGTGGATTCACGGCTGGAAACGCAATGGTTGGAAAACCGCCTCTAAAAAACCGGTAAAAAACGAAGAGCTGTGGCAAAGGATTGATGCTGCCCAAGCCCGCCACGATGTAACCTGGAAATGGATCAAAGGCCATGCTGGGCACGCTGAAAACGAACGCGCCGATGAGTTGGCCCGTAAAGGCATGGCCCCGTTCAAGAAATAGCCGCAAAACCTTGCGCAACCTGACCCATTTTAACGAGCGGTCAGCATTGGATTTCAAGTATCAGCGTGGGCCAACGGCCCACTCAATCAGGTCAACGCCTTGGGCAAGGCAAAGCCTCGCAAAAATTCGCCCACATCCTGCGGTTTTTTTCCCGCCCGCTGTGCGGATAAAATTTTGATCGCGCCACTGCCACAGGCCACCACCAGATCATCCAGAATTTCGCCCGCCGCGCCGGTGCCGGTGGCACAAGTGCTGCGCAAAATCTTGATCCGCTCGCCATCCGCCTCGCACCAAGCCCCCGGAAATGGCGATAGACCCCGAATTTGGCGGTCGATTTCGACAGCCGGTTTTTGCCAATCGATCCGCGCCTCGGATTTGTCGATTTTATGGGCATAGGTCACCCCCGCATCAGGTTGCGGCTTGGGTTCAAGGTGGTCAAGTGACAGCAAAACCTCTTCCATCAATCCGGCACCGATCTGCGCCAAACGATCATGCAGATCGCCGGTGGTTTCTTCTGGCCCGATCGTGGTTTCCTCAGTCATCAGCACGGGGCCGGTATCCAGACCTGCCGCCATTTGCATGATGGCAACGCCGGAATGGCTGTCCCCCGCCATGATCGCGCGGTGGATCGGTGCCGCCCCGCGCCAGCGCGGCAAAAGGCTGGCGTGAATGTTCAAACAGCCCCGCAAAGGTGCATCCAGTACCGCCTGCGGCAAGATCAGCCCATAGGCCACCACCACGGCAACATCTGCGCTCAGTGCCGCAAAGGCCGCAACAGCGTCTGCCGATTTGAAATTCAACGGGGTCCGCACCGGTATGTCCAATTCCTTGGCACGCGCGGCAACCGGTGTATCGCGCAATTTCTTTCCGCGCCCGGCAGGCCGAGCAGGCTGTGAATACACCGCAACTATTTCATGGCCCGCCGCCACCAACGCATCCAGCGCAGGTACCGAAAACTCCGGTGTGCCCATGAAAATCAACCTCATGACACCGCCTTTTTGGCACGGCGCAGCACCATATCGCGGCGCATTTTGGACAGGTTGTCAAAATACATCCGACCGTTCAGGTGATCCAACTGATGTTGTACCGAGGTCGCCCAAAGCCCGTCAAAGGTTTTGCGCACCCGCGTTCCGGTTTCATTCACATAGGTCACGGTCACTTGCGAGGGGCGCGAAATTTTGGCCGAAACCCCCGGCAAACAGGGGCTTGCCTCGTCATGCACGCGCACCTCACTGCCCTCGGCCTGAATAAATTCCGGGTTTGCCATGCGGATTGCCTGACCCCGTTCGGTTGAGGCATCAACAACACAAAGACGCAACATTTCACCAATTTGCGGGGCGGCCAATCCGACACCGGGCATGGCCTCCATCGTGTCGATCATATCCTGCCACAAGGCCAGAATTTCATCGGTAATCTTGGCCACGCTCGCGGCCTTGCTGCGCAGCCGTTGATCTGGCCATAAAAGGATTTTACGTTTCATCCCGGCTCATTCTCGCGCCATCTCGCGTTTCAGCTTTTGCATTTTGCGGGTGATCATCTGGCGTTTTAGGGGCCGCAGATAATCGATGAACAACTTGCCGTTCAAATGATCGATTTCATGCTGAACACAGGTGGCCCACAGCCCGTGAAAATCCTCGTTCTGCTCGGCACCGTTCATGTCGATCCAGCGCACGGAAACTTCGGCGGGGCGGGTGACTTCGGCATAAAATTCGGGAATCGACAAACAGCCTTCGTCATAGACCGACAAATCATCCGACGCGGCCGTCACTTCGGGATTGAACATCACCAAGGGGCGCGCCTCGGCGCCTTCTTCTTTGACACAATCCAGCACGATCAATCGCTGTAGCGCGCCCACTTGCGGCGCGGCCAGCCCGATACCGGGAGCCTCGTACATGGTTTCCAGCATGTCATTGGCCAGCAGGCGCAAATCATCCGACAGATCGACAACAGGTGTTGCGATCTTTTTCAACCGAGGATCGGGGTGCAAAAGTATATTCCGTATCGTCATGGCAATCCATCTAAGCCACAGCGCGCAATTCTGCAACGCCCTTGCGCCGCGTATTTCAATCGCTAATGTGCGCGACGAAAACCAAGGTACAGGGAAGTTACCGGCATGAATTTCGACAAAGTCACCGATCGTCGCGGCACCCATTCGTCAAAATGGGACACGATGGAAAAAAACTATGGCGTTTCCAATCAGGACGGCATTGCCATGTGGGTTGCTGACACCGATTTTCATCCACCCGCCTGTGTGACCAAAGCCCTGCAAAACATGGTTGATCACAATATCTATGGCTATTACGGCGACGACACCGACTATAAAACCGCAATTCAGTGGTGGATGAAAAATCGCCATAACTGGCCGATTGAACTGAACTGGATTTCCACCACTTTTGGCTTGGTCAATGCCGTCGGGATTTGTGTCGACATCTGTAGCGATCCGGGCGACGGCGTGGTGCTGTTCACCCCCGTTTATCACGCGTTTGCGCGGGTGATAAAGGCGGCGGGTCGCAAGGTTGTTGAATTGGAATTGACCAACGATGATGGCTATTTGCGAATGGATTTCGCCGCTTTTGATGCCCAGATGCAGGGTAGCGAAAAAATCTTGGTGATTTCTTCGCCACATAATCCCGGCGGTCGGGTTTGGACGCGCTCGGAAATTCTGGAAATCACCGCCTTCGCCAAACGCCACGATTTGCTGCTGATTTCCGACGAGGTACATCATGATTTGGTGTTTGACGGGCACAAGCATTTGCCAACGGCGATTGTTGACCCATCGGTCACGGATCGTTTGGTTACGCTGACGTCGGCGTCAAAGACATTTAATGTAGCGGGCGCCTATAATGGCAATGTCATCATCCAAGATGAGGTCATCCGCGCTAAATTCAACGCGCGACTGGCAGGGTTAGGACTTTCCAAAAGCTGTTTTGGTGTGGAAATTTCGCGCGCGGCTTATTCACCCGAAGGGGCCGAATGGGTGGATGCGCAAGTGGCCTATTTGCAGGAAAACCGCAAAATTTTTGACGCAGGCGTGAATGCGATTCCCGGGGTGAAATCGATGCCGCTGGAATCCACCTATTTGGCGTGGGTGGATTTTTCCGGCACCGGCATGAGCCGCGAGGAATTCACCGCGCGGGTGGAAAAGACCGCGAAAATTGCCGCCAGCCACGGGGATACTTTTGGCAAGGGCGGCGAAAATTTTCTGCGCTTTAATCTTGGTACACAGCGTTCAGTGATCGAAGACGCGGTCAAACGTCTGCAAGCCGCCTTTGCCGATTTGCAATAACGACCTATTGTGCGGGCAAACGCATGCGCCCGCCACCCGCCACCGGCACAATCCAAACCTCGTCCATCGGGTATTGGCTTTCGTCTTTGGCGGCCAGTTTACGGAACACTTCCAGCTGAAATTCGATCCAGCCCATGCGATGCACCGCCCCTGCCACGTTTTCGATCTTGGTGTTCAATTCGCGCAGCTTCCAAAACGGCACGGCGGGAAAGGTGTGGTGTGCTGTGTGATAGGGCATCTGCCAGCACAGCCAGCGCATCACCGCGTTGGTGCGGGTTGAGCGAGTGTTTTCCAGAATGTCGCTTTCATGGCTAAGCCCCAAATGCTCGATGGTATTTTGCAATTGATGCACGGGCTTGGTCAGCATCATCGGCAAAATCCAGAACGTCAGTGCCGCCCAAGTGCCCAACACCCCCGAAGCAATCGCAATCAACAGATACCCAGTCAAATGCAGGCGGCTTTCATAGATGACTTTGGCCTCTTCATTGGGTTTGATGAAGGGTTCCAGAATGATGCCACGCGCCCGTCGAATAATGCCCGCAAACCGGTTTCGCCAATAGGTGACCCCCAAAAACCACAAGGTATAGCTGGTCAATGTATAGGGTTCGCGCACCAATTCCCCGTCACGTTCCCAATCTTGGGTGTATTGGTGGTGGGCAAAATGCATGACCTGATCAAAATCGCGTGGAAATAGCATCACAAAACCGATCAGCCGCCCAAAAAACGTATTGGCCTTGCGGGTTTTGAACACGGTGGCATGGCTTAGCTCGTGTTGGGCGGCATAAAGGAAATTCAGCAAAACACCCAAGATAAATCCGGACAGCAAGATCCACCATGTGCCCAATACCTGATAATGGATGATCCCCACGAGGACGATCGCCCCCCAATGGCTGGCCATTTGCAGCCCGCCCCACAGATCGGACCGTTCCGTCAGGCGGCGCATTTCTTCGCGATCCACCAGTTTGCGTCGTGAAAATTCAGCTTCCATGTGGCCCCCGTTTTTCAAGCTGGGGCCAGCTTAGCGGTCTGCCTCAATCCTGCAATAAAGATTTTTGTTCGGTGGCGGCCTATTTACTGCCCAGCAAGGCAATCGGCGTTTCCGGGTCACGATAAAAATCCAGCGGTGCCTTGTCGGCGGCCATGGTGTTGCGCTTGAATTCAAACCGCATTTCGCCATCCTCGGCGGTGGCGGCAACGATCAGGCATTGATACAAGTGCTTGCCCCCGTCATAGACATCAACCAAGCCGCGCAAATTTGGCGCGTCCTCGGCATCCACGGTAAAACCATCGTTCTGAAATCGTAAAATCTTGTAACTTTCGCCATTCGCCTCGACCCGCAGCCGATTCTTGCGGCGCAAATCGGCCTTGCGGGCTTTTTGCAAACCCAAAAGCATTTCTTTCGGTAAAAATTCCAACGTATTGCCCCTAAAAATTCCCTGACCCCAAATTTTCGATGCATCTGGGCACGAGTCAAGAAAACAAACTGTTTATGGATCAAGGTGCTTGAACACCTGATGTGCAAAAATCACACCCCCACCCTGCGCCAGCGCATGTTGATATAAGGTAAAAAGACTGGTTTTGATGTCGTTGAAATTATTCAGATCGAGGATGAGAATGGGAAAGCTGGTTGACGGGGCGTGGCATGACGTCTGGTACGAAACAAAAAATTCCGGCGGCAGTTTTCAACGCGCCGACGCGCAATTTCGCAACTGGATCACGGCGGATGGCCAAGCTGGCCCTTCGGGTCGCGGTGGCTTCGCCGCCCAAACTGGCCGTTATCATTTATATGTTTCCTATGCCTGCCCATGGGCGCATCGAACCCTGATCATGCGCGCCCTAAAGGGGTTGCAAGACCATATTTCGGTGTCTGTCGTGCATCCTGACATGTTGAAAGATGGCTGGACATTTGAAACCGGTTTTGACGGGGCAACCGGGGACGCATTGTTCAGCCTGCCGTTTCTTCGCGATATCTATCTGCGCGCCGATTCCCAAATGTCGGGCCGCGTCACGGTGCCGGTTCTTTGGGACAAACAGGAAAACACCATCGTTTCCAACGAAAGTTCTGAAATTATCCGGATGTTCAATTCGGCCTTTGACCAAATCACCGGTAATACCGACGATTATTGCCCCGAAGATCTGCAAGCCGCCACCGCGCCAATAAATAATCGTATCTATGACACGTTTAACAACGGCGTTTACCGCTGTGGTTTTGCCACGACCCAAGCCGCCTATGACAGTGCGGTTCATGCGCTGTTTGAAACCATGGACTGGCTGGAAGAACGACTGGCAACACAGCGTTACCTGATGGGTGATCGCGTAACCGAGGCGGATATTCGGTTGATCCCGACGCTGTTCCGGTTTGATCTGGTTTATCATTTGCATTTCAAATGTAACCGCGCCCGGGTAATCGATTATCCAAACCTCTGGGCCTATTGTCGCGAGTTTTACCAATGGCCCGGCATTGCCGAAACGGTGAATTTTGACCACATTGTCCGCCACTATCACTTTAGCCATGAAACGATAAATCCGCATCGCATCGTCCCGATCAACCCCGTGTTGAACTGGGCCGAACCGCACGGGCGAGCCTAGCCGATCCCGGGCGCGGGTTGGGCTTTAGGCGATTTTTTCGGGTTTGTCTTTGCCGGGCCTGCGCCCAAAATGTTCAACCATCGCGGCCAGATCGGCAACCGGGGTGGCCGCCGGAATAACCGCGCAGGCATTGGCCACATGTTGAAACAGCGATCCATCTGAAAAGAAACTGGAACTGGTGACAAATATGATTTTGGCATCTGGTCGCCGATAACTGGCATAATCAGCGATGGCCAAGGCCCCGCCGGTTTCCAAAACAATATCCAGCACCATCAAATCAATATCGTGGTTTCCAATAATCGCCACGGCCTGCGCCTGTGTTTGAGCAACCCAAACCTCGTTGCCCAGCGCGACGAGGTGGTTTTGCCATATACTGCCCAACTGCGGGCGACTTTGAACTATTACAATACGCATGTTGTTTCCCACTGTCGGAAATTGCTTTCCGAACAGCTGTTATTGAGTGTGTAACAATGTGTAACCAAGAGTATAACAAAAAGTTACAAAAATGCTAATAGCTGATCGTTGCATCCAATTAAAAAACAGTGTTTCACGGCACGCAAAGAACCAGATGACCTGAAAGGCCGCTATGACAAAGACAACCTGGATCACCATTTGCGATAGCTGCAAGCGCGAAGATTGGGCCGAACGCGGTCAATCACAAACCGATGGCGATGTGTTTGCCGCCGAAATTACCGCCCTTGCGGCGAATGTTGAAAACGTAAAAACCCGTAAACATTCCTGTTTGATGGGCTGTTCACATGCCTGCAACGTCGCGGTGCAAAGCGAGGGCAAGCTAAACTATACCTTGGGTGGATTTGAAAATGCCCCGGGCGAGGCGGCGGGCATCGTTGAATATGCGCGTCTGCATTCAGAAAGCGAAACCGGCACCGTGCCCTATCGCCAGTGGCCGCAAGCGATCAAAGGCCATTTCATCACCCGCCATCCCCCGTTGCCAAGCCCACAGGAATGATCACCCCATGCGATCATGGCGGCGGGATCGATGACGCGGTTCGGCGATTTGGCGGCGCGCGCCGCGACTGGCTTGACTTGTCCACCGGCATCAATCCGCGGGCCTATCCCGTTGACGCGGTCACCGCCGCCGATTGGTGTGACCTGCCCGATCAAAGCGCGTTTCAACGGCTAGAGCATACCGCTCGCGACTTTTGGCAGGTTCCAAAAGGCGCGGCGGTGCTGGCCACGCCCGGTGCTTCGTCGCCGATTGCGATGATTCCACATTTGCTGAGGCCGGGGCCGGTAACGATTGCCCGCGCCACCTATAATGAACACGCGGCGGGTTTTCACGCGGCGGGTTGGACTATTGCCCAAACCTCGGACGCCCGCGTTGTGGTGCACCCGAATAATCCCGACGGCGCACTTTATGCAGGGGGCGATCGAGATCTGCGATTGCTGGTCATTGACGAAAGCTTTTGTGACGTGACGCCGGATAAAACCCTTATCGCGCGCGCTGCCGAGCCAAATGTGCTTGTGTTGAAAAGTTTTGGCAAATTCTGGGGGCTGGCCGGGGTGCGTTTGGGCATGGTTATCGGCGATCCTGACCTGATCGCCGCTTTGCGTTCCAGAATTGGCCCCTGGCAGGTTTCCGGCCCCGCGCTGGCGATTGGCGCCAAGGCGCTTGGTGATAATGACTGGGCGGAAAAAACCCGCGCGCGGTTGGCGGCGGACAGCGAAAAACTGGATGAAATGATGGCGGCCGCTGGCCACCATGTTGTGGGCGGCACCACGTTGTTTCGCCTCTATGACACCGATGATGCGGCGGCCGCCCAAACCAAACTGGCGCGGCATCACATTTGGTCACGGATCTTCCCGTATTCCAAAACTTGGCTGCGCCTTGGCCTGCCGGGCACAATTGCGGATTGGGTGCGTCTGAACAAGGCATTGGCGTCGTGACGACCGCAGAAATTCTGATCATCGCCTTGATACTGGATGCTTTATTTGGCGAACCAGCTTGGCTGTGGTCACGTCTGCCGCACCCCGCCATTGTGATCGGGCGGCTTATCGGCTGGGCCGATCACAGGTTCAACCACGGCAGTTCACGGCGCGGCAAAGGCATTCTGGTGATCGCCACGCTATCGCTGGCGGCGCTTTTGTTGGGCGGATTCCTTGCGGCTTTGCCGGGGCTTTTGCAAGCGGTGATCGTGGCGGTTTTTCTGGCTCAGCGCAGCTTGGTGGATCACCTGCAAGCGGTGGCCGATGCCCTACGGCTTTCGGTGCATGACGGCAAGTTGATGGTGGCCCGCATCGTCGGGCGCGACACAGCGGAAATGGATGCCCCCGCCGTGGCACGCGGCGCCATCGAAAGCGGCGCTGAAAACCTGTCTGACGGGGTGATTGCCCCCGCGCTGTGGTTTTTGGTTTTTGGATTGCCGGGCCTGTTGTTTTATAAAATTGTCAACACGGCTGACAGCATGATTGGCTATAAAACACCGCGCCATTTGCAATTCGGCTGGGCCGCCGCGCGGCTGGATGATCTGCTGAATTGGGGGCCTGCGCGACTCACGGCGTTGCTGATCGCTGTTGGTCATTTGTCGACACGTGCCTGGCGGGTCATGCGCCGCGATCATCATTTGCACCGCTCGCCCAATGCCGGATGGCCCGAGGCGGCAATGGCCGGTGTGTTGAACATCGCGCTGTCCGGGCCGCGGCGCTATCACGGGACCCAAAGCGATGACGCCTTTGTCAATCCGACCGGCACAAGCGCCCTTGGCCCTGACCATATCGATGCCAGCATTTCCGTTCTGTGGCGGGCATGGTTGGTATTGCTTGGCCTTTTGGTTGTATTTTCCACCCTGTGATCGCCTGTTGCCCTTGGCGGCAGAAACGTTACCTTAACGCCAGTTCGTGAGTGGAGGATTTAATGCGTTCTGTATTTGGTATCGTTGCGGCGGCAATGCTTGTCGCCACCCCTGCGGTAGCCGCCCCGGCCCCCTGTGGTGGCAGTTTCAACACTTGGCTGAAAGGCGTCAAAGACGAGGCGATCGCCTTGGGTCACAAGGCCGGCACCGTTGACAAATTTCTTGCCACCGCGCGACAGGATTCCCGCACGCTCAAGGCTGATCGCGCCCAAGGCGTTTTTAAACTGGGGTTTGTGGATTTTTCCCGCCGCGTCATCAGCCAGAACCGAATGACGAACGGCAAGCGAAATGCCGCGAAATACGCCAGTGTTTTTGCCCGCACCCAAGGCGATTATGGCGTACCTGCCGGGGTTTTACTGGCGTTTTGGGCACTGGAAACCGATTTCGGGGCGGTTCAGGGCGATTTCAACACGCTGAATTCCCTGTTGACGCTCAGCCATGATTGCCGCCGTCCAGAATTGTTCCGCCCGCAAATTTTTGCCGCACTGGAACTGTTTGAACGCGGTAATTTCGACCCTGCCCGCACCACGGGCGCATGGGCTGGCGAAATCGGCATGGTGCAAATGTTGCCCGAAGATATTTTGCGCAATGGCGTGGATGGCGATGGTGACGGGTTAGTCAGCCTGAAAACCTCGGCACCGGATGCTTTGTTGTCGGGCGCAAAAATGCTGCGCGGATTGGGCTGGCGGGCTGGCGAACCTTGGTTGCAAGAAGTATCAGTCCCCAAAAATCTGAACTGGTCAAAATCCGGGCTGACCACAAAAATGCCGGGCCGTGATTGGGAACGCATGGGGATTAAGCCGCGCCAAGGCAAGATTTCCGGCAATCTGCCTGCGTCGTTGATCTTGCCACAGGGCCGCAATGGCCCAGCGTTTTTGGCATACCCGAATTTTGACGTCTATTTTGAATGGAACCAAAGTTTTGTATACGTGACGACCGCCGCCTATTTCGCCACACGCCTGTCTGGCGCGCCGGTGTTTAATGCGGGCAAGCCAGACGCCGGATTGAACGATGGCCAAATGAAATCATTGCAGAAAAAATTGGTGCGCAAGGGCTATGACGTGGGCAAGATCGACGGCATTTTGGGCGCAAAAACCCGCGGCGCCGTTCAGGCCGAACAAAAGCGTCTGGGCATGCCAGCGGACGCATGGCCGACGGCGGCATTGTTAAACAAACTGTGATTTCCAAGGCGTGGGGCCAAGCCGGTTGTTTCGGCGTGTTGGGGGGCTAAGCGACCAGCGTTTCGGCCTTTTTCAAATCGACCGAAACAAGCTGTGAAACGCCCTGTTCGCCCATAGTAACCCCATAGAGGCGATCCATCCGCGCCATTGTAACGGCGTGGTGGGTGATGATCATAAAGCGGGTATTGGTCCGGCGGGTCATTTCATCCAGCAGGTCACAAAACCGCGCAACATTGGCATCATCCAGCGGGGCATCCACCTCGTCCAGCACACATATCGGGGCTGGATTGGCAAGGAAAACCGCAAAGATCAGCGCCAGCGCGGTTAGCGTTTGTTCACCGCCAGACAACAGCGACAGGGTCGACAATTTTTTGCCCGGTGGCTGGCACATGATTTCCAATCCGGCCTCAAGCGGATCATCGCTTTCAACCATCACCAGCTTGGCCTCGCCACCGCCAAAAAGATGCGGGAAAAGGATGCCGAAATCGCGGTTCACCTCTTCAAAGGCCTCCAGCAATCTTTCGCGACCTTCTTTGTTCAACCCCGCAATGCCGGTGCGCAATTTTTTGATCGCTTCTTCCAGATCGGTGCGTTCTGTCAGCAAATTGTCGTGTTCTTCGCTAATTTCCCGGCTGTCTTCATCGGCGCGCAAATTGACCGCGCCAAGGGCATCGCGCTGCCGTTTCAGGCGGTTCACATCGTTTTCAATGGCTTGCACCGCCGGCATACCATCGGGATCGACATCCAGCGTTTCCAGCAATTCACCGGGAGTTTTTTCGCATTCTTCCTCGATCCGCTCGAGCGCAAATGAAACCGTGCCTCTGGCCGCATCAAACCGCGCTTCGGATCGTGCGCGGGCCTCGCGGGCCTCTGATGCGGCGCGCTCGGCGGTGCGTTCGGCGGCTTCTGCCGCGCGAAAGGCACTTTCTGCTTCGGCCAACTTATCGGCGGCGTTTTTGCATCGGTTTTGTGCGGTATCAATCGCGCCCTGCAAATCGGCGCGTTTGGCCGCGATCTGTGCGGGGGCGGCTTCGGCTGATTTAAGCTCTGCCTCGGCTTTTGCCTGCCGTGCCGCCATTTCAGCGATGCGTTTGTCGGCGGATTCAAGGCGATGTTTCCAACCGCTGACCTCTTTGATAATTTCCTGACGCCGGCGCGTGCGTGCCTCGCCTGCGCGGCGTAATTCGTCATGCGTCGAGCGCGCGCCCAGCATTTCAACGCGGGCCTCTTGGACCACCTGTTTTAGGGTTTCAACCTCGGCACGGGCCGCTGCTAGATCACCCAGATCGGCGGCGGCGGTCTGGGCTTCGGCCAATCGCGCCGCCGCACTGGTTACTTCTTCTTCAAAACGGCGCACCGAAAGGCCCTGACTTTCCACTTTGCCCGCCGAAATGCTTGCCTCGGCCTCGGCGCGTGAATGGGCGCGGTTCGCTTCGGTTACGGCGGCATCGGCATCGCGGCGCAAAAGCCGCGCCACCCGGTCAGCCTCGGTCAACCGCCGCAAACGATCGCGCAGGGCTTCAAAACCTTGACGCGCACCATCGGCCCGCGCCGTGGCCTCGACCAAATCTTGTTTCAGCGATTGCAGCCGGTTCAACTGTTGCAGCCGCAAGGCTGCCGCCGACGGTGCATCCTCTGCCGCTACGCGAAACCCGTCCCAGCGCCACAAATCACCATCGGTGCTGACCAACCGTTGCCCGGGTTGCAAGGCCGACTGAAGGCGTGGACCATCGCCCGCATCCACCAAGCCCACCTGCGCCATACGCCGCGCCAGAACCGGTGGCACACTGACGAAATTGGACAATGCCGGCACGCCGTCAGGCAGGATTGGCGGCGTGGGGTACCCCGGCAATTCAGCCCAACCCGAACGCCCGGCCGCCGCCACTTCGGAGGCGCGCAAATCATCGCCCAGCGCGACCCCCAGCGCCTTTTCAAACCCGTCCTGAACCTTCAGCCGATCCAGCAACATTTCTTCTTCGCTGGCATCCCGTTCAACCAGTTTGGCCAGTGACGCAACCTCTGCGCGCAACGCGTTCACTTCACCCTCGGCCTCGGATAATTGCGCGCGAGCATCAGATTCACGCCCCTGCACCTCGGCGCGGGCTTCTTCGGCCGCCAGCAAGCCCTCGTCGGCCTGTTTCGCGGTTTGCAGCGCAGTTTTTTGCGCCGCTTCAGCCGCCGCCAGATTTCCCGAAGCCGCCGTAAGGCTGGCCTCGGCGGCATTGACGGCCTCGGTCGAGCGGGTCAATTCGCCTTGCGCACGGGCCAATGTTTTCTGGGTTTCTTCCAGCAACCGCGCCGCCGATTGATGCCGCGCCGCCAGCCGCGCCACATCTTCGGTTTTTTCCGATGAAGCCGCCTCGCGTTCCTGCAATTGCTGGGCGGCATCGCGTGATTTGGCGAAGACCTCCTCCAGTTTGCCATCGTGGCCCTGATTGGCCTTGGTGATCTCGCCCTGTTCCCATTGCAACCGGGTGATGGTTTCACTGGCGTCCTTGTTCAGCGCCAGTTCGCGTTCCCGATCCGCCTCCAGTTGTTCAATCTGCCCGCCCAAACGCTCGATCAATGTTCGGGCGCGGGCCTCTTGATCCTGAAGGGCGTCGCGCTGCACCACAAGCCGGTGCAAAACCGCCCCGGCAATGGCTTCCTCTTCGCGCAAGCCGGGCAAAATACGATCCCGCTCGGCGCGATCTTTGGCGGCCTGTCGCGCGGCGGTTTCCGCCGCACCGGTTGCCTTGGTGCGATCGGTCAGCTCTGCCTGCGCCGTGGCCAAGGCTTGATCGGCCTCTTTCCAGCGACGATACAGCAACAGCCCCTCGGCCTGACGCAATTCTTCGCCAATTTCGCGATACCGTGCGGCTTGACGTGCTTGCCGCGCAAGGGCCGCCAACTGGCTGGCCAGCTGTTCGATTGTATCGGTTACCCGCAACAGATTGTTGTCCGCACCCTTTAACTTTAGCTCGGCCTCGTGGCGGCGTTGATAAAGGCCGGAAATTCCTGCCGCTTCTTCCAGAATGCGGCGGCGTGCCTTGGGTTTGGCATTGATCAGTTCCGAGATTTGCCCTTGGCGCACCAGCGCCGGGGAATGCGCGCCGGTCGAAGCATCGGCAAACAGCATTTGCACGTCGCGTGCCCGCACATCCTTGCCGTTGGATTTAAAAGCCGAGCCAATATCGCGGGTGATCCGCCGGTTAATTTCAATCTGGTCGGTGTCGTTAAAGCCCGGCGGCGCAAGGCGATCCGCATTGTCCAACACCAGCGACACTTCGGCAAAATTCCGGGCAGGCCGCGTGGCGGCACCGGCGAAAATCACATCTTCCATACCACCGCCACGCATCGCTGTCGGACGGTTTTCCCCCATCACCCAGCGCAGTGCCTCGAGCAAATTGGATTTGCCACAGCCGTTGGGGCCGACCACACCGGTCAGCCCGTCGTTGATCGCCATATCGGTGGGATCGACAAAGCTTTTGAAGCCGTTCAGCCTGAGTTTCGCAAAACGCATTCTTTACTGAAATTCCTGTGATTCTCGCGTGATTCTTGCATGATCCTCATTGCCGCCTTTTTCGTGCGATGTGTCAACGCAAAACCCCTGAATATGGGGCAAAGCGCCCTGATATCCACAAGATATTGCGAATTTTTGCCCGAAGTTGCACCGCTATGCCGATGACCTGCCTCGTCAGATGCTGCGCGGCCTTGGCTTTTGTCGCCCTGTTTGGTCTAAGCATTCGCAAGCCGATCGAAAGGGCATTTGATGAAATTATTGGGCATATCCGGGTCACTCCGCCACGCGTCATTTAACCGGAAACTGATCCGCGAGGCGGCGCGGCTGATGCCAGTTTCTGTGTTCACCGAGGCGGATTTAAACATGCCCTTATATGATGGCGATCTCGAAAAAGCATCCGGATTGCCGGATACGGTGACAGTTTTGGTTGAACAAATTTTGGCCAGTGATGCGGTGATCATTTCAACGCCGGAATATAACAAGGGCATCTCGGGTGTTCTGAAAAACGCGCTGGACTGGATCAGCCGTGCGGATGGCAATCCGTGGCTGGATAAACCTGTGGCGATCATTTCGGCCACCGCCGGGCGTGGCGGCGGCGAGCGGGCGCAAACCATGGTGCAAAATTGCATGGCACCCTTCAGCCCGCGGCTTTTGCTGGGCCGCGAGGTTCTGGTTGGTCAGGTAAGCGCACAGTTTGGCGACGACGATCGCCTAAGCAACGCCCGGTACGAGACAAGCCTGACCGCGCTGATGGCACGGCTGGTTGCGTTAAGCGGCGTTTGAAATTTCGATCAGATTGCCGTCCGGGTCGCGCAGATAAATTGACATGATCGGTGCCATTGCACCGGTACGCGGCACGGGCCCTTGCAGCACATCGATGCCCGCTTGCCGCAAATGGATCATCCAATCCGCCAGCGGCGTCGGGCTTAGAAAACACAAATCCGCCGTGCCGGTACTGGCATTTTGTGCGTTGGGTGAAATTTCCTTGCCACTTTGATGCAGATTGATTTTTTGAACGCCAAAGCACAGCGCCAATCGTTCACCCTGTTCTTTGGCCTGTCCAGTGGGGGTGAATTTTTCCACACGCATGCCCAGCGCCTGATAAAACGCCACAGTGGCTGGCAAATCCGCCACCGTCAAAACCAGATGATCCAACGCGGTTAACAGCGGTAATTTGGTCATAAAAATTCCTTTTGCCCACTATTTCTTTCACCCATTGAATGCCAACTTGCGCCAGTTGTATGATCGGCACAAGCACAGGGGGCACCATGCATCCATCCATCGGCAAACAAAAGATCATGCGTGAACACCTTGATCCGGCACGCTTGGCGGCACTCGCGGCATCGCTGGGGGCGGCGCTGGCGGTTGATTATGGCGCTGAAATCTTGCCGCCATTCGCCCATCACATCTATTTCTGGCAGGCCGAGCCGCCCCGCAGGCTGGGCCGTGACGGGCATCCGGCCATCGGTGACTTCATTCCCGATCTGGGCTTGCCACGGCGCATGTGGGCCGGCGGGCGGTTGGCATTTCACGCGCCCTTGCTGGTTGGTCAGGTTGCACAAAAGCGCAGCGTGATTGCAGCGATTGAACCAAAAACCGGTCGCAGCGGGCCTTTGGTTTTTGTCACGCTGCGCCATGAATACCACCAAAATGAAACCCTGTGCCGGGTTGAGGAACAAGATCTGGTTTACCGCGCTGAGTCCAGTGGTCAGCCCGCCACATCCCCTCCAAAAATGGCTGACGTGGATGAGGATTGGTCGATCGATCACGCCTTTGATCCTACGCTATTATTTCGCTATTCCGCGCTGACTTTCAACGGCCATCGCATTCATTATGATCGCGACTATGCCCGCGATGTCGAAGGCTACGCAGGGCTTGTTACCCATGGCCCTTTGTTGGCACATTTGCTGATGGATGCGGCGACGGCCAAGCTGGGCGCGTTGAAATCCTTTGAATTTCGCGGCATCAGCCCGTTGATGGATTTTGAGGTCGCGACCCTGTGTGGCAAGGCGGATAGCGCGGCGCAAAATCTGTGGATCAGGGCCGGTGACGGGCGATTGATAATGACGGCGCGGGCGCTATAAAATCGCCTCAATGCGAAAATCTTCGGGAATGGCATTGCGCCCCTCAAGGATAAGATCGGCCATGACTTCGCCAATTTTCGGGGCCACGCCAAAGCCAATTTTAAACCCGCCGTTGGCGATAAAAGTATTCACCCGCCCGGGATAAGCACCCAACAAAGGCCGCCGACCGATGGCGCGCGGCCGCACCCCCGCCCAGCGCGCCAAAACCGGTGCATGCCGAAGCTGCGGCAGCACCGTAAAGGCGCGCGCCATCAGCTGATCCAGTTTTTCGTCGGTCGTAGTGGCGGCGTCATAGGTTTTTTCCGTCGTTGAGCCCACCGCCACCGTGCCGTCGTTATGGGGCACGATATACACCTCATTGGCATAAATCTGCGGCGCGGTGGGCGCATCATAAGCCAACAACGCGGCCTGACCTTTGGAACCGACGCCAACCGTTTGGCCCAGTTCTTGGCCAAGCTGTTCAAGCCCTGCCAACCCGCTGGCCCAAACCTCGGCCCCTTCGGTATCCCCGTCAACAGCAATGCGCCCGCCGCAAGCCGTGATCGCCGCCGCCAATGCCAGACAGGCGCGGCGCGGATGCAGACGCGCGCTTAGGGTATCGCGTGCAATCAATCCCATGGGTGAAAACGGTGCCCAAGGGCCAAGATCGGCACTGGCGACGACCTGCCATTCGGCCTGTCCCAACCAATGGGTTTTAGCGCCTAAAACCCGTTCATGCGCCAGCTTCAGCCCGCGTTCATCGATAATAGGTTGCAACCGCCCGACACGGCCATATCCGGGATCATGGCCAGACACCGTCGCCACCCTGGCCCAGTATTTTTCCGCCATTAACAGGCTGTCGCGCTGAAATTCTTTCTTGTCATACCAATTGTCCGGCGTATGCGGGGCCAATGCGCCGACAATGCCGCCGCTGGCACCGGATGCCACGCCATTGGGATCAATAACCTTGACCTTGGCCCCGCGTTTCACACAGGCCCAAGCCACCGAAAGCCCAAAAACCCCAGCACCCCTGATCGTTACATCCGCCGTTGCCATTGTTCACCGATCCACCCATTGTCGCGTCACCCCAGCCCATAGGTTATTTCATGTCGTCAGACCAGTGCAACGCCCCAACCCCTGCCCCGGAAATTGAATGGCGGGACGGCGAGTTGCCGGTGGCAACCAAATTTGACGATCCGTATTTTTCACTGACAGATGGGCTGGCCGAAACACGGCATGTGTTTTTGGCCGGCAATGATCTGCCCGCGCGGTTTTGCGATGGTTTTCATGTCGCGGAACTGGGCTTTGGCACCGGATTGAATTTTCTGGCAACCTGGGCGGCGTGGCGAGCCGGTGGCCAACAGGGCCAGTTGCGATTCACCAGTTTTGAGGCCTTCCCGATGACGCCCACAGACATCGCGCGCGCGCTGCGATCTTTCCCCGAACTATCGCCATATTCGGCGGTCTTTCTGGAACATGGCGGCGGCGATTTCACCACGCCCCAAGTGGCCCTGCGCGTGGTCCCCGGTGATGCGCGCCAAACCCTTCCCGCATGGCAGGGGCGTGCTGACGCATGGTTTCTGGACGGGTTTTCCCCCGCCAAGAACCCGGAACTTTGGCACAAAGACCTGATGTACAGCGTGGCAAACCACACCGTACCGCACGGCACCTTCGCCACCTATACCGCCGCGGGCCACGTGCGCCGCGCCTTGACAGAGGCGGGCTTTGATGTTGAACGCGTTCAGGGGCATGGGCGCAAACGCCACATGAGCCGTGGGCGGTTAAGGTAGCGTAAATGGGCCAAAGCAACACCAAACTTGGCATCTTGTTGATGATCGCCACGACGCTGATTTTCGCCGTGCAGGACGGGTTGTCCAAATATCTGGCGGGCGAATACAACGTCTTTATGGTGGTGATGATCCGCTATTGGTTTTTCGGGGCTTTTGTCATCTGGATGGCGGCGCGTGCGCCCGGTGGTTTGCGCGGTGCCGCGCAAACCCAACAACTTGGCGTGCAGGTTTTTCGCGGGCTGCTGTTGATCACCGAAATCGTGGTGATGGTCAGCGCTTTTGTGATCCTTGGTCTGGTTGAATCCCACGCAATATTTGCCGCCTATCCACTGATGGTGGCCGCGCTTTCCGGGCCTATCTTGGGGGAAAAAGTCGGCTGGCGACGATGGATTGCCATCGGCGTTGGTTTCACCGGCGTTTTGATCATCCTGAAACCGGGTTTTACGGTCTTTTCACCCGCCGCGATCATTCCGGTTATTTCGGCCAGCCTGTTTGCGCTTTATAACCTGTTGACCCGCTTTGTTTCCCGCAAAGACAGCGCCGCCACCAGCTTTTTCTATACTGGTTTTGTCGGGGCTGTCGGCATGACCCTGATCGGGGTATGGTTTTGGGAACCAATAACCGGCCGCGATTGGCTGTTTCTCGGGGCGCTGTGCCTCACCGGTGCCAGCGGGCATTTCCTGTTGATCAAATGCCTGGAGGTCGCCGAGGCCAGCGCGGTGCAACCCTTTGCCTATCTGCAATTGGTATTTTCCGCGCTGATCGGTATTTCGATCTTTTCCGAAGTGCTAAAACTGAACGTCGCGATCGGGGCGGGTATCGTGATGGCCGCAGGGGCCTTCACCGTCTGGCGCGAGCATCGAAAAACCCGACAAATCAGCGCGACTTCAGCTCGCGACTAAGGTTGAAATCCTCCACGCGGCCTGTCATGCGCATCCGATAAATCGGCACAGATTCCGCCACCCGCATGATATAATTGCGGGTTTCATTGAACGGTATATTTTCGATCCAGTCCACAATATCCACACGGCTGGAACGGGGGTCGCCATAGCGTTCAATCCACGTACGCGGCCGCCCGGGGCCGGCATTATACCCCGCCGAAACAAGCGGCAAGTTATAGCCAAATTCCTCGATCAACCCTGCCAGATAGGCCGAACCAAGCGAGGCGTTATAGTCACCATCGCTGGTCAAACGATCCAGATCATAGGGTTGCGTGGTTTCTTTGGCCATCAGTTTCGCCGTGCCGGGCATTACCTGCATCAGCCCGCGCGCGCCTGCGCCACTTTGGGCCATCGGGTCAAATTCGCTTTCGCGTCGTGCAATCGACAGGTTCAATTCGGTTGGCGCGGGCAAGTTCAGGTTCACGATATTGGTCACCGGAAAATAGGCGCGTTGCAAAATGATGTTTTGTCGTGCCGCAAATTTCGCCACTGTCAGGGCGATGTTCGGTTGTCCCAAATCAAAAGCCAAATCCGCCAGTTGACCCAATTCATAGGCCGACAGCCCCTCGGAAAGATGCAAGAACCAACGTCGCGACAAGGCTTGTTCGCCTGCCGCCAGCCACAACAGGGCGCTGCGGAAATCTTCGGTTTTCACAAAACTGGCGCTTTCCCAATTCGGATAGCGCTCTGTGCCCAAAATCGCCGGATCGGTGGCAATGCCCATTTTTTCGGCCGCCAGTTGCCCATAAAAGGCCGACTGAAACGCCGCCGCCGCCGTATAGGATTTATTGGCCGCCGCCCTGTTGCCCAATGCCTCGTTGGTGCGCCCGATCCAATATCCCGCGCGGGCCCGCGAAATCGGGCTGTTAACCGCCGCCTCAAGCCGCTCGAAATGTTTCAACGCGGGGCCGGGTCGGTTCAATTTGCGCAGGCTGATATAGCCGGACAACCATTCCAGATCGGCAAAGCTGCTGCCTTTGCTCAGACCATGCACAGAGGCCACCTGATAGGCCGTTTGCATCTGCCCATCGCGCATCAACTGACGCGCCAGATTACGGCGACGACCGGCCCAGCGATCGGGTCTGCCAAGTTTTTTGGCCTTGGACCGCTGGATGATCAAATCCGCCGCGCTGGCATAAAGTTCCTTGTTCATCCGCCAGATAAACCGGTCATAGGCCATGCCACTGTCATCGGCCAAGGCGCGCGGCACAGCGGAAATCAAGGCGTTAACGCCATTTTTGTTGCGCCGCAAAGCGATCCGCGCGCGGGCGAGTTTTTGCCAGGCAGGGGAAACCAGATCGAACATCCGCGCCGCCTCGTCCAGCCGCCCGTCCCACAACAGGTTGTTCAGCCGGGTTTCATGCGCGGGCCGCAATGCCGATGAAAACTCCGCGATATATTCGGCCTGAAGCTCAGGTTCCAACGACAGGTTTTCCCAGGCGGCCCGAATCGCCTTGGCGGCATCGTTTTTGCGGCCCAAAGCCGTTAAAGCCCGCGCATATTGCTGGGCACCAAAGGCCGTGCGGGGCCCGCGCTTTTGGAAATACGCAACCACATCGCGGGCGGGAATTTCAGCGGAAATCGATTGTTCGCCACGCCGTTGCAACAGCGGCAGACCGGGCCACATCGGATGATCGCGCAAAAACGCGACATATTCGTAAAAATCCCCGTCACGATCGCGCAATCGTGTCCACTGCATCAAAGCCCGCGCCAAGGGATCATTAGGCATGCGCACCTCGTCCCATTCGCCATCTTGCATGTTCTGCATGTCTTGCATGGCACGCGCCAGTTCCTGCGGTGCCTCGCTGCTTTGTGCCAGCACCATCTGTGGCAGCCACAATAACACTAAAAATACTCTGAAAATTCGCATATCTTGCCCGTTTGCTCTTGTTTTGACGACAGTTTAGCGGCAAACCATGCCGAAGTAATACACAATATTGGCAACCGGGCTCAGCATGGCCGGGTTCCGCCGGTTTACCACCTGTGAAACCGGCAGTTTTAAAAGGAGACGCGTGAAATGTTCAAAGGATCTATGCCAGCTTTGGTCACGCCGTTCAAGAACGGTGCTGTGGATATTGAAACGCTTAAGGCCTTGGTTGAATGGCACATTGCTGAGGGGTCCAGCGGCTTGGTACCTGTGGGCACAACCGGCGAAAGCCCGACCCTGACCCATGATGAACACGATCTGGTGGTGCAAACCGTGGTGACAACCGCAGCAGGTCGTATCCCGGTCGTTGCCGGGGCCGGATCCAACAATACCGCCGAAACCGTGCGTCTGGTTCAGGCCGCCAAAAACGCCGGTGCCGATGCCGCGCTTGTGGTGACGCCTTATTACAACAAGCCCACCCAAGCCGGGCTGATCGCGCATTTTACCGCCGCTGCCGATTGCGGCCTGCCGATCATCATTTACAATATCCCGCCACGTTCGGTTGTTGATATGACCCCGGCAACCATGGGCGAACTGGCAAAACATCCGATGATTATTGGCGTGAAAGACGCCACCGCCGACCTAAGCCGCGTGCCCGCCCAGCGCCTGAGCTGTGGCAAGGATTTCATTCAACTTTCCGGCGAGGATGCAACGGCGCTCGGGTTCAATGCCCATGGCGGTGTCGGCTGTATTTCGGTCACAGCCAACGTCGCCCCGCGCCTTGTTGCTGAATTTCAGGCCGCATCTTTAGGGGGCGATTTCGCCGGCGCCTTGGAAAAACTGGATCGTTTGATGCCGTTGCATAACGCCGTTTTTCGGGAACCCGGCCTTGTGGGGGCCAAATATGGCATGTTCCTGCTGGGCAAATGTTCCGACGAGGTGCGCCTGCCGCTGGTGGGTTTGTCTGACGCCGCCAAGGCCGAAATGAAGGCCGCCATGCGCTTTGCCGGGTTGATCAATTAGGCGCGGGCGCAAAACCGCAAATGCAAAAAACCTGTGCGGCTGGTTGAAAAACCGCTAAAGGGAATGAAATGCACCTAACCTTGATCGTAGCCTGACCAAAAAACCATGACCAAAAAACCTGACCCCTTGGTGGCCGTCGTCATTCCGGTGAAAGACGAAGCCGAAAACATCGCCGAATTGCTGGCGGGCATTGTGGCGGCTTGCGCGTCTTATGCCAGCTATGAGGTGGTCGCGGTGGATGACGGGTCAACCGACGATACCGCAAAAATCATTGCCGATATGGCCGCTGAAAATTCATCGATCCGCCTGATACGGCACGCCCGGTCCGGCGGGCAATCGGCCGCGGTTCATTCTGGTGTGCATGCGGCGCGCGCGCCGTTGATTTGCACGTTGGACGGCGATGGTCAAAACCCGCCACATGAAATCCCCGGTTTGCTGGCCCCCTTGCTGGCCCCGAATGCGGTGAGCGATTTGGGTTTGGTCGCGGGACAGCGCGTGGATCGTCAGGACACGGCATCAAAACGCTGGGCGTCAAGCTTTGCCAATATGGTCCGCGGCTGGATTTTGAACGACGGCACGCGCGATACCGGTTGCGGGCTAAAGGCGTTTCGCCGCGACGCCTTTATCGCGCTGCCATTTTTCAATCACATGCACCGGTATTTGCCCGCCTTGTTCAAGGCGCAGGGCTGGCAAATCGCCCATGTCGATGTCAGCCACAAAGCACGCGAAGGCGGGCGGTCAAAATATTCCAACCTGCAACGTGGTCTGGTGGGCATTGTCGATCTGATCGGTGTTTCATGGCTGTTGCGCCGCGCTAAAAAGGTGGCCCCTCTGCCCGAGGAACACCGATGAATCCGGTGTTTTTTCAGTGGCTGAACGTGGCAAGCTGGTTTGAATTTTGGTGGGTCGTTTTCGGCCTTACCGGGCAGTTGATGTTCACCGGGCGGTTTTTGGTGCAATGGATTGCATCGGAACGGGCGAAAAAATCCGTGGTGCCGGTGGCGTTCTGGTATTTTTCGATCGCGGGCGGCGTGATCCTGTTGGCCTATGCGATCTATCGCCTTGATCCGGTGTTCATCCTTGGGCAATCGCTGGGCGTGTTCATCTATGGCCGAAACCTGTGGCTGATCCGTGCCGAGCGGGCGCAATGACCCGCGCGGCCCCACTTGCATTTGGCTTTGTTTTTCTGATCACCGCCCTGCGGCTTGTGGCGCTGTGGGTTGATCAAACCGATTTGTTCGTGGACGAAAGCCAATATTGGCTGTGGGGGCAAAGCCTTGATTTTGGTTATTATTCCAAGCCACCCCTGATTGCATGGGTTATCCGTCTGGTCACTGAACTGGCGGGCAGTATCGACAGTTTCTGGGTCAGATTTCCGGCCCCGATTTTCCATGCCGCCACCGCCACAATCCTGTTTTATGCGGGCCGACAGATTTTTGACGACCGCGCTGCATTTTGGGTCGCGGTGACCTATATCACCCTGCCAATGACCAGTTTGGGCAGCTATCTGATTTCCACCGATACGATCATGTTGCCGTTTTTTGCAGCAGGCCTTTGGGCCTATATGCGGGCGCTGGAAACCGGCAAAAATGGGCCCGCGATTTGGGCTGGGCTGGCCATCGGTGTTGGGTTTATGGCCAAATATGCCGCCGTGTATTTCCTGATGGGGGCCGGTTTGGCGGCAATTTTTGTGCCGGTACTGCGGCCCAACCTGAAACAACTGGCGGTGTTTCTGATCGCTTTTGCCGTGGTGATTTCGCCCAATATTATTTGGAATTTCCAAAACGATCTGACGACGGTGACCCACACGATGGAAAACGTGAGCTGGGTGCAACAGGATATCGGCCTGTCGTTGAATTTCGCCGGATTGCTGGAATTTTTCTTTGCACAATTTCTGGTTTTTGGGCCGATCCTTTTTAGCGCCCTACTATTTGCCATCTGGCGACCGCTTTACCCCGAATACCGCCTGCTGGCCTGGCATATTTGGCCAATCATTGCCTTGGTGATAGTGCAGGCTTTGCTGGCGCGCGCCTATGCCAATTGGGCGGTGGCGGCCTATATCGGCGGCAGTTTGCTGGTGGTGGTCTGGCTGTTGGATCGACGGCCGATCTGGTTGCGTCTGTCTTTGGCCTTTAACGGCACAATTGCGATTATTTTTGCCGGTGTGATCATTTTGGGCCCTGTGGCGGCAATCAACGGCAAGCCGGTTTTGGCGCGTTATTATGGTCGCGCCGCGGTCAGCGAACAGATTATCGACCGCGCCACCGAACAGGCGGTCACCGTGATCGTTTCAGACAATCGCGATCTGCTGGCTGATTTGTTTTTACGCGGATTCAATACCGATCAACAGATTTTCGCCGCCCCCTTTGCAGGCCCGCCGCGCAATTATTATGAACAGAATTTCATGATGCCAAAGGGCCTGAACGCGCCGATCTTGTTTGCCTCTTTTGGTACCCCGCCAGATTGTGCAATCACCAGCACACCGATTGAAACGGGCATTGGTGCCTTTGCGGGCAAACCGGTTTTCGCGGCCGTGATCCCCGCCGATTGTCTGCGTGCAAAATGACCCGTTTTTTGGTCGCAATCACCCTTGTGGCGGGTATCGTCTTCACCCTCGCCCCATCGATTGATCTGGCGGTGTCACGCGCCTTTTTTGATGGCACCGGTTTTTGGGCGGCAAACAGCACGCCCTTAAATCAGTTTCGCGATATTCTGTACGGGATGATTTTTGCGATGCTGCTGATCGCGCTTATCTCGCTTGGATCTGGCGCAATCGGCCACCCGATTTGGGCCGTACCCACCAAGGTTTGGGGGTTTATCAGCGCCATGATCCTGTTGGGGCCGGGTCTGGTGGTGAACACAATGTTAAAGGGTAACTGGGGCCGCGCGCGCCCCGACGTGATCACCGATTTTGGCGGCACCCTAAATTTCACACCCGCGTTAATCCCCTCCGATCAATGCCCCAGCAATTGTTCGTTTGTATCGGGCGAAGGGGCGGGCGCGACCGCGCTGTTCATCGCGATTCTTGTCTTGCTGCCCTATGCCGTCCCTGCACGATGGCACCGCCCCGTTTTGGCAGCCGCTGGCCTGATCTGCACCGCAGGTATTGCCCTGCGCGTGATAATGGGGCGGCATTTTTTGTCAGACGCCGTTTTTGCCGTGCTGTTCACCAGCCTGATTGCATTGATCCTGCACCGCCTAATTCTGGGCACCAGGCGCGCGGCTTGATTTCCGGTCTTTAATCGCCGCCGCGTTGCCCCTATATCAGGGGCATTATGGCCAATACAAAATCCGACCCGAACTATAAAATCATCGCTGAAAACCGCCGTGCGCGGTATGATTACGCGATCGAAAGCGACATTGAGTGCGGCGTGATCCTGATGGGGTCCGAGGTTAAATCGATGCGCAAGGGGGGCTGTAACATTGCCGAAAGCTATGCGGCGGTGGAAGACGGCGAGTTGTGGTTGGTGAATTCATATGTTGCCCCCTATGAACAGACGAAAACCTGGGGCCACGAGGAAAAACGCCGCCGCAAGTTAATGGTTTCCAAGCGTGAACTGTCGCGCCTGTGGCAGGCGACCGGACGGCAAGGCATGACGCTGGTGCCGCTGGTTATGTACTTCAACCACAAAGGCCGCGTGAAAATTAAACTTGGCGTCGCCAAGGGTAAAAAGAACGTCGACAAGCGCCAAACCGAGGCAAAACGCGATTGGGGCCGCCAAAAGGCCCGAATTCTGAAACAGAACAGCTAGATTTCCCCCTATTCAGGGTGCATTTTTAAAATGCATACTAACGGCAACCAAGGGTTGTCGTGCCGCTCCTTGGAAAAAACACCAATCGGCACATGAAAAGGGATGAACAATGGATCTTACAACAATTATCGGCCTTGGCGCTGGCATTATTGGCGGCAATGGCGCGGGCAAAATGGTTTCCAGCCTGAATCAGGGCGTTCTGGTCAACTCGATCGCCGGTCTTGTCGGCGGTGGCATCGGCGCGCAGGTTCTGGGCATGGTGGCCCCGGCGCTTGCGGGTGGCGGCATGGATATTCAGGGCATCATCGGTCAGGTTATCGGTGGCGGTGTTGGCGGCGGCGCGCTGTTGGCCGTGTTCGGTGCTGTTAAAAACGCCATGGGCAAATAATACCTTTTGGGCGCGGCAAACCCGCGCCCAGACAGGCCCGCAGACGCTATGCATCTTGCAACCTTGGGTGAGGTCTGAAAATATCCCTTCGACAAAGGAATATCAGATGCCCCACAGCGACCCCAAAACACTTGTGTCCACGCAATGGCTGGCCGATCATTTCAAGGATCCCGACCTTCGGGTTCTGGATGGCTCTTGGCATTTGCCCGCTGCGGGGCGCAATCCGCGCACCGAATACATAAAACAGCACATTCCAAATGCGCGGTTTTTTGACATCGACGATATCTCGGATCACCGCAGCCCCCTGCCCCATATGGTGCCTACGGTGGAAAAATTCATGTCCCGCGTGCGTGCCATGGGTGTCGGGGACGGCCATAAAGTCGTGGTTTACGATACCGTCGGGTTGCTGTCTGCGGCACGGGTTTGGTGGCTGTTTCGGCTGATGGGCCATGAAAACGTCTCGGTTCTGGATGGGGGTCTGCCAAAATGGATCGCCGAGGGGCGCCCGGTTGATGATTTCCCCGCCCTGATCCGCGACCGCCACATGACCGTGCACCGGCAAAACCAACTGGTCAAAGACGTAACCGAGGTGGCAGCGGCAGCCAAACTCCGCACCGCGCAAATCGTCGACGCCCGCCCCCGTGGCCGGTTTTTGGGTGAACTGCCTGAGCCGCGTGCGGGCTTGCGTTCAGGACATATGCCAAACGCCAAAAATTTGCCACATGGCGAATTGCTCAATATTGATGGCACAATGAAGGACACCACCGCCATGCGCGCCGCGTTTCAGGAGGCAAAGGTTGATCTGGACAAACCGATCATCACATCCTGCGGTTCGGGCGTGACGGCAGCCGTATTATCCTTGGGTCTGGAACGGCTGGGGCATAAGGATCACGCGCTTTATGATGGCTCTTGGGCCGAATGGGGCATTGAAAGCAACCTAAAGGTCGTAACCGGCGAATAGATGGGATCACGAAATGTTTGACGCATTAAAACAGCAAGCACCCGACAAAATCATCGCATTGATGAAATCCTTTCGCGAGGATCCGCGCCCGATCAAAGTGGATCTGGGTGTGGGGGTTTATAAAAACGCCCAAGGCGACACCCCGATCATGCGGGCGGTAAAGGCGGCGGAAAAACAGCTTTGGCACGATGAAACGACCAAAACCTATGTCGCCCTGTTGGGGGATCCGGGATTTCATGATGCGATGATCGATTTGATCCTTGGCGACACGGTCGAGCGTGAAAATGTGGCCGCTGTGGCCACCCCCGGCGGCACCGGTGCGGTGCATCACGGATTGGAATTGATCCGCATGTCAAACCCCGACGCCACGGTCTGGGTGTCTGATCCCACCTGGCCGAACCATGTTTCCATTCTGGGCTATCTTGGCATCAACCATCGCAAATACCGCTATTTCGATGCCGAAAATTGCGCCGTTGATTTTGACGCCATGCTAGAGGATCTGGATCAAATTGCCCAAGGCGACGCGGTTTTGTTGCATGGCTGTTGTCATAATCCGACAGGGGCAAACCTGAACCTTGGTCAGATGGCCGAGGTGGCCGAGGTGATCCGCAAAAAGGGTGCGATCCCGTTTGTTGACATCGCCTATCAGGGTTTTGGTGACGGTCTGGATACCGACGCCATCGCCACACGGCATTTAGCGCGGCACTTGCCTGAAACGCTGATTGCCGCCAGTTGTTCCAAAAATTTCGGCCTTTATCGCGAACGCACCGGCATTTTGCTGGGGGTGACTCAGAGTGAACCTGCCGCAAAACTGGTGCAGGACAACATGTCATATTTAAATCGGCAAAATTTCAGCTTTCCGCCCGATCATGGTGCGCGTTTGGTGACGATGATTTTGAACGACCCCGATCTGCGCGCCGACTGGCAGGCCGAGCTGGAAGAGGTGCGCCTGTCCATGTTATCATTGCGCCAGCATTTGGCCGATACGTTGCGAGAGCGGCTGAATTCGGATCGCTTTGATTTTGTCGCCCAGCATCGCGGCATGTTTTCGCGCCTTGGCCTAAGCGAGGTTGAGGTTCAGCAATTGCGCGAAAAACACGCAATTTATATGGTCGGTGACAGCCGCATCAATATTGCCGGATTAAATGAGGAAAACATTCCGATTTTGGTCAACGCCATTGCCAAGGTTTGCGGCTAGGCGACGGAACCGGCGCGACCACGCCCAACAAGGCAATTGTTGCACCCAACAGAATCACAAAAGGCCCCGGCAATTCACCGGGGCCTTTTGAATTTTAATTGGTGATTTAGCGGCTGAAATCCGGATAGGCTTCCATACCCAGTTCTGCCGCATCAAGGCCCATAATTTCGTCGTCTTCACTGACCCGAATGCCGATCGCCGCCTTCAACAGCAACCAGACCGCAATCGATACCGTAAAGGTGAATACACCTACCACAATGATGCCGTAAATCTGTGCGCCAAGGCTGGCCTCGGGGTTGGTCAGAACCACCGCCAAAGTGCCCCAGATGCCGCCAAACAGATGCACAGGGATTGCGCCGACAACATCATCTATTTTCAGGCGATCCAACAGCGATACACCAAAAACAATCAGCACCCCGCCGACGCCACCGATCAGCACGGCCCAACCAAGGGTAGGGGTCAAAGGTTCGGCGGTTATCGAAACCAACCCTGCCAAGGCCCCGTTCAACACCATGGTTAAATCGACTTTGCCATAGACCAGTTGGGTCACCACCATGGCGGCAAAGGCACCACCGGCCGCAGCCATATTGGTGTTTACAAAAATGCGGCTGACATCGGCGATATCGCTGATTGATCCCATCGCCAGCTGCGAGCCGCCGTTAAAACCAAACCAGCCAAGCCACAGGATAAACGTGCCCAGCGTGGCGAGCGGCAGGTTGGAACCCAACATCGGCACCACGCGACCGTCTTTGTATTTACCGATGCGCGCGCCCAGCACCAGCACCCCGGCCAAAGCCGCCCAGCCACCAACCGAATGCACCACGGTCGAGCCGGCAAAATCAAGAAAGCCCGCGCTGTCCAAGAAGCCACCGCCCCATTTCCATGCCGCTTGCACCGGATAAATCAGCCCCGTCAAAACGGCGGTAAAGGCCAGAAACGGCCACAACTTTATCCGTTCGGCCAATGCACCCGAAACGATTGACGCGGTCGCCGCTGCGAACATCAATTGAAAGAAATAATCAGACGCAGTCGAGGCATAGCTGGCGTCGTCAACCGCCCCAATGGCAACCCCCACGGGTTCCATCACGGCAACGCCCCAAACACCGGACAGCACCCCATCGATCGCCCAGGTGCCCAGCGGGTACATCAGGTTATAGCCGATCACATAATAGGCGATGCAGGCAAGGCCGAACAAACCCATGTTTTTGGTCAACTGCATGGTCACGTTTTTGGAACGCACCAATCCGGCTTCGAGCATGGCAAAACCTGCCGCCATGAAGAACACCAGAAAACCGCCGATCAAAAACAGCAATGTGTTCAGTATCCAAACCACTTCGGGGTTGATGCCTGCGGGGGCCGCTTCCTGCGCGACCGCGGCAACGGGTAATAGCAGCGTCAGGGTGGCCAGTGCCATTGCCGCGCCGCTTGATTTCATTTTAGTCAGCATTTTACAGCGCCTCATCATTTGTTTCACCGGTACGCACACGCACCACTTGTTTCAGGTCCAATACAAAAATCTTGCCATCGCCGATTTTGTCTGTCCGGGCGGTTTTTGTCAGCGTGTCAACAACGGCGTCGGCCATGTCATCGCCAACGGCAATTTCAAGTTTGACCTTGGGCACATAGTTCACCGCATATTCGGCACCCCGGTAAATTTCGGTATGGCCGGATTGCGCGCCAAATCCTTTGATTTCACTTACCATCATGCCGCGCACGCCAATTTCACTTAGCGCCTCGCGCACGGCTTCCAGCCGAAATGGTTTGATTGCTGCTATGATAAACTTCACCTCAGCATCCTTTCTGTTTTTTACCCCGCGTGGATCGCAGAGCAGACAAGCATGAAGAGAAAGAGACAGCGGGTGGGCCTCAAGCTTTGTTGGCCAAATTCAGGCGCAATTGCCGCAGTTTTTTAAAATTTTTGCACATTTTTTAGCCTTTGCGCATTTTTTAGGCAATAATTCGATGAACTATCGCCTCGCGCTTTGCGTAAACTGCGCGTATCTTGGCGTCAAAACGCAGGCAACATAGCGTATCAGGCACATGAGTCCCTCTAAAAAACGGCCAACCCGATTGGTGGCCGACAAGCGAAAAAAAGCACAACCCAAACCCGGCTTGCTGTCGCGGCTGGGCAGGTATTTATTCACCCGAAAACCAAAGAAAAAGGCGCGGCGAAAACCCGTCAGAAAAGCCCAGCGTTTGCCGTTGATCTTTCGTTGGCCAATGGCGCTGTTGTCGCTGATCTGGCGCATTATTTGGGTCGTTGTCTGGCGGGCCGGTGTGGTGGTTGGCATTCTGGTGGCGCTGGGGGTCAGTTATTATTATTCCACCCTGCCTGTGGTCACCGAATTGCTGGATGTGCGGGCACGCGGTTCTGTCACTTTGATGGATCGCAACGACAAGATTTTTGCTTGGCGCGGTGAACAATTTGGCGGCGCGATCACCACTGATACCGTGTCTCCGCATTTGAAAAACGCGTTGATCGCCACCGAGGACAAAAGATTTTACAGCCACTTTGGCATCAGCCCGCGCGGTGTGGCCTCGGCGATCCGCATTAATCTGTCCGAAGGGCGCGGCCCTTTGGTGGGGCATGGTGGGTCGACCTTGACGCAGCAAACCGCGAAACTGCTGTGTCTGGGCATTCCTTATGATACCGAAAAATGGGCCAGCGAGGCCGCCTATGAGGCCGACTGTCGCGAAAGCTCGCTTTGGCGCAAAATGAAAGAGGCCGCCTATGCCATGGCGCTCGAGGCGGCCTATAGCAAAGACGACATTTTGACCATTTATATGAACCGCGCCTTTTTGGGGTCTGGGTCGCGTGGATTTCAAGCCGCCAGTGAACGGTATTTCAGCAAATCGGCAAACGAGCTGACCCCCCCAGAGGCGGCAATGCTGGCGGGTCTGATGGTTGCGCCCACGCGCTATGCACCAACAAATAATCTGGAACGTTCCCAAGAACGCGCCTCGGTGGTTTTGCGCCTGATGTGGGAACAGGGGTATTTGAATGATCAGGAATTGGCGATTTCCACCGCCGCGCCCGCGACATTGTCTGACGTTGCCGAGGCCCGCGCAGGTGGCTTTTTCGCCGATTGGGTGATGGGCCAAGGCCCGGCGTTTTTGGCCCGCGACACCACCGAAGACGTCATCATGCGAACAACCTTTGACCCCGAAATTCAACGCGCAGCAGAAGAAGCCGTGGCCGAAGTATTCAAGAACGTACCGGCAGGCAGCGAGACCGCAGAAGCCGCCGTTATCATCATGTCCGCCGATGGCGCGGTGCGGGCAATGGTGGGGGGCCGCACCAAGGTGGCAGGCGGGTTCAACCGCGCCACAGATGCGCGGCGGCAAACCGGTTCGGCCTTTAAGCCCTTTGTCTACGCCACAGCGATGGATTTGGGCTATACGCCCAATTCCACCGTCATCGATGAACCGCTGACCATCGATATTCCGGGATCCGGCCCGTGGACGCCACGCAATTATGACGGCAAATTTCGCGGTGAAATCACTTTGGCCGAGGCGTTGCGCAATTCCCTGAACATTCCAGCGGTGAAAATTTCAGAATCCGTGGGCCGTGAAAACGTGCGCAAAGTCGCCGCCGATTTTGGCATTCAAAGCGATCTCGCGACCGGGCCTGCATTGGCCTTGGGGGCCTCGGATGCCTCGCTTTTGGAAACCACGGGCGCTTATGCGGGCATCCTGAACGGCGGGCGCTCTGTGCGCCCTTACGGCTTGATTGACCTGCGACTGGTGGGCGACAAGGAACCGTTGATTGGCCAGGATGGCGGTATGGGCGAGCGGGTGATTTCAGAAACCGCGGCGGGCTATCTGACCTATATGATGTCCAAAGTGGTTGATGGCGGCACCGGCGGTCGGGCGCGGTTGGACAAACATCCCGCTGCGGGCAAAACCGGCACAACGCAAGGCGCAAAAGACGCCTGGTTTGTTGGCTTTACCGCCGATTATGTTGCGGGTGTCTGGATCGGTAACGACGATAACAAGCCGTTAAAAGGCATAACAGGTGGCGGGCTGCCTGCGGAAATTTGGGGGCAAACCATGAAACGGGTTACCGCCGGATTGCCACCGCGCCCCTTGCCGCTGATTGTGCCCGAACCGATTCAGCCGGAAACCGAATCGGTTTCACCGCGGGATAACCGCCGAACCGAAGATTCAATATTGAACATTTTGGGCCGCATTTTGTCAGGAAACTAGGGTCAGCCGCACCTACGCCAAATCTAGCCGGCTTGTTTCAAATCCGCGATCATTTTGTCCAGATTGCCGCCACGACGATCCAGCATGGCACCGATTTCGGATTTCTCGGTCAACGTGACGTTGATACCCTCGATATACATGTTGAAAAACTTGTCACGCCCGCTTTTGTCGGACACAAGGAATGTCACGTTGAACGGCGCCTGGCCTTGCAAATAAGCCGTGGTTTTTACCTCAAAAAACGATTTCACAGCACGCGCTGAATCCACTTCGATCCGGCCCCCGATAAATTCGCGGAACCGCCGCCCGTATTTGCGCGAAAGATAGCCGGAAAACGCTTTGGTAAATGCGGCCAGTTGCGCAGGCGACGCGGACCGGGCGTCAACGCCCAAAACCTGACGGGCAATAATCGGCACATCACCATATTTGTTAAAGAATTTTTCAAAATCCCCATACATTGCATTGGCGGATTTCCCGCTTTCGATGATCCGGTAAATATCGACAACCATGGCATCAATTAGCGAACGCGCCTGTGCAGAGTTTAACGAAAACGCGCGGCCAACCGAGCCGGCCCAGACCGCGCCAGCGCTGGCCAACAGGCCAAACTTGCGGCGTGAAAAACTAGTTTGCATAGGGGTCGACATACTCTTCCTCCTGAATACCGTCCAATTCATAACGACGGCTTTGCAGATAGAACAGGCGGGCCTGTGCATAGCTGTCGGCACTTTCATATAGTACCTGATCGACAATATCGGAATACTTGTACCGCGATCCGGCCAAATTCAGCACTTTTGCGCCAGTCAAATATCGCGATTGTGGCGACTGAACCACCAGTTTCAGCGGGTTCAAAACATAATCGATAACGGTGCCAACAGCCGCGCGTTCGGTCGAGGGGCCCAGCATCGGCAATTCGACATAATTCCCCTCGGGAAAACCCCAAACCGACAGGGTTTCGCCAAAATCGGTCGTGGCCTCGAAAACCCGCGCTTTTGCCGCAACATCAAACAGGCCGACCACGCCAAACGTTGTGTTTACCGCAAACCGAACCGTGTTTTGCATCGCCTTGCCCAACCGCAATTGCAGCAAATTGTTCACAACCATGCCCGGCAGTTCGGCATTGTCGGAAAAATTATCCACGCCCTTTCGCACCGGTTCCGGCACAAGGGTTCCATAGCCGTTTGAAGCAGGTCGCACCAAGGTTTTGTCCAGCTTGATGTTGAATTGGTGAACTTTACGGTTTCGGATCTCATAGGGGTCGTTGATGTCGCCTCGACTGGTGGGCGATGCAGCACAGCCCGCCAAAACCGCAAAAAACGTCAGGCCCAAGATGAGCTTTGAAAGGCTTAAATATTTTGCACGAAGATTCAAAGCAAACTCATCTAATTTCAGCGGTACACAGCCGACAACAATATAAACCACTGAATGTTGTAATATTCATAATGCATGAAATAAGCTTGTCAGATTGAATGGGCAAGTAACAACCTATAAGGAATCGGTAACTGTGGCAATTATTTCGCCCGAAAGACGGCATAAATTAAAAGGAACGCAAACGGTTTGAGAAATCCCACCCAAGAAATACAGAACAAGGGTCGCACTGAATTGGCTAAAGTCCGGCGCAAAGCGCGGATGATTTTTGTCGCCGTCTTCATTTTCAGCATTTTTGTGAATTTGCTGATGCTGACAGGCCCTCTGTACATGATGCAGGTTTATGATCGGGTTTTGTCCAGCCGCTCGGTGGAAACTCTGGTCGCGCTAACCTTTTTGGTCGGTTTTCTTTTCGCCATGATGGGGCTTTTGGATTATTCGCGGGGGCGGTTGATGGCGCGGGTGGGTGCCCGGTTTCAGACAACGCTGGATCGTCGGGTTTTTTCCGCCATCATGACCAAGGCCACGTTTGATAATTCGGGCAAAGTGCTGCCCACGGGCTTGCGTGATCTGGAAGCGATCCAACGGCTGTTTTCCTCGCCCGTCCTGATGGCAATATCTGACATTCCGTGGACGCCGGTATTTTTGTTGGTAATATTTATCTTTCACCCGTGGCTGGGCATTTTGGCCAGCGTTGGCGGTGTTGTTCTGATCCTGATCACGCTGCTTAATCAGCGGCTGACAGCCAAGCCGCAACAAACCGCCAATGCCGCCAGCATGATGGCGGAACATTGGTCAGAACAAATCCGAGCCGAGGCGGAAACAGTGCAAAGCCTTGGGATGCGCACCGCGGGTTTTGACCGCTGGCAACAGGCGCGTGGTATCGCCTTGCTCAAATCCATATCCACGTCGGATTTTGCCGGCATTTTTAGTTCACTGACCAAAACGCTGCGCCTGTTTTTGCAATCCGCCATATTGGGCCTTGGGGCCTATCTGGCGATTTATGGTGAAATATCCGCCGGTGCGATGATTGCCGCGTCCATCTTGATGGGCCGCGCACTGGCGCCGATTGATCAGTCCATCAGCCAATGGCCCTTGGTGCAAAGCGCCGCCAAGGGCTGGCGGGATTTGTCAATGCTATTGGGTGAAATCGACCCCGAACCTGATCGCACGCCCCTGCCGCGCCCGGCGGCCAAACTGGTTGCGCAACAGGTTACCGTCATCCCACCGGGCCATTCTCAGGCCTCGCTAAAGGCGGTTTCCTTTGCCCTTGAACCGGGTCAGGCTTTGGGTGTGATCGGCCCGTCCGGGTCCGGGAAATCCACACTTGCCCGCGCGATTACCGGTGTATGGCGACCGGCGGGCGGCAAAATGCGGCTGGATGGGGCTACGCTTGATCAATATGACCCCGACGTTTTAGGCGGCTATATTGGCTATCTGCCACAACGGGTTACGTTGTTTGATGGCACGATCGCCGACAATATTTCGCGCCTGTCGGTGACCCCTGACCAAGAACAAATCGTGACGGCGGCGAAACGTGCCGCCGCACATGACATGATCGTCAAACTGCCCAATGGCTATGATACCCGCGTTTCGGCGGCCGGGGGCATGTTGTCAGGCGGCCAAATGCAACGGATCGGTCTGGCGCGCGCGCTTTATGGCGATCCTGTGCTGCTGGTTTTGGATGAACCGAATTCCAATTTGGATAACGAAGGCTCGGCCGCGCTGAACGCAGCCATCCGGCAAATGAAGGCCGAGGGGCAATCCGTGATCATCATGGCGCACCGCCCGGCCGCCATTCAGGAATGCGACCTGTTGCTGGTATTGGATTTGGGCCTGACCCGCGCCTATGGACCCCGCGATGAAGTCTTGCAAAAAACCGTCAAAAACCACGCCCAGATTGATCAAGCCAAACTGCCCGGGGGGATGAACTGATGGCCCTGCTTCCAAGCCCAGAACCCAAAAACACCCCTCAAAAATGGTCGGCACTGATGCCAATGACCATTGGCCTGCTCACCCTTGCGCTGCTTGTCGGCGGCTTTGGCAGCTGGTCCTATTTTTCCCAAATCGCTGGGGCTGTCGTGACGTCGGGCATGGTGAATGTCGATCAAAATCGTCAGGTCATTCAACATATCGATGGCGGTATCGTCAGCGACATTTTGGTGAAAGAGGGTGACAAGGTTGAAAACGGGGCGGTATTGATCCGGCTTGACCCGACCGTGTTGCAATCCGCCCTGGATATAAGCACCAGCCAGAGGTTTGAATTGATGGCCAGATCGGCGCGGCTGCGGGCCGAAAGTGATGGTAAAAACGACATCGACTTTCCCAAAGAATTGCTGGCCGCCACGGCCACAATGCCAAACATCGCCGATTTGGTCCAAGGCCAGCGCCGGTTGTTTCAGGCGCGCCTGATCAGCATGCAACAAGAGATTGACCAGCTTGGCAAACGACGCCTGCAATATGGCAATCAGATCGAGGGCTTTGAAGCGCAGGAAACCGCGCTGGATCGCCAGTTGGCGCTGATCGACGAGGAACGCGAGGCCCAGCAAACCCTGTTGGAAAAGGGGCTGGCACAATCCAGCCGCGTCTTGGCACTGCAACGCGAAGAGGCGCGAATGCAGGGTGTATTGGGCGAACTTGCGGCCTCGATTGCCGAAGCCAAAGGGCGCATAACTGAATTGGACATCGGCGTATTGCGGCTTGAAACCCAACGCCGCGAAGAAGCCATAACCACGTTGCGCGATTTGGCATTTAGGGCGGTCGAGCAGGACGAAAACGTGAAATCCCTGACCGAGCAATTGTCGCGACTGGATATTCGCGCCCCGGTTTCCGGCGTGGTTTACGGCTTGCGGGTCTTTGCGCGCCGGTCGGTCATTCGCCCCGCCGAACCGGTTATGTTCCTTGTTCCCCAAGACCAGCCATTGGTGATATCGACACAGATCAGCCCGTTGAACATCGATCAGGTTTTTGTCGGCCAGCCGGTTACCCTGCGGTTTTCAGCATTTTCAGCCCGCAATACGCCGGAACTGGCTGGGAAAATTGTGCTGGTTTCGCCCGACGCCTTTCAGGATGAAACCACGGGACAAAGCTATTTTTCCAGTGAAATTGTGTTGCTGGAAAATGAGATTGCCAAATTGGGCGACCAGCGATTGTTGCCCGGCATGCCTGTTGAGGCCTACATTCAAACCGAAAGCCGCTCGCCGATTGCCTATCTGGTGAAACCCTTCGCCGACTATATCAACAAAGCGTTCCGGGAAGACTGATTTCGCATCTTTCAAGCGGGCCCGCTTGGCGTTAACGTCGCGCAACCCTAAACGGAGCATGACCATGACCGACATCATCAGCAATCTGAAAAAACTGGGCTATGCCCTGCCCGCCGCCAGCGCACCTGCGGCCAATTATGTGCCATTTGTGCAGGTTGGCGAATTGCTGCATGTGTCAGGCCAGTTGCCGTGGACGCAGGATGAAAAACCGGTGCTGATCACCGGGGTTTTGGGCGCCGATTTGACCGTGGAACAGGGCCAAAAGGCCGCCGAATTATGCGCCATCGGGTTGCTTGCCCAACTGAGTGCCGCCATTGACGGGGATTTTTCACGCCTTGTGCGGGCGGTGAAATTGGGCGGGTTTGTAAATTCCACCGCCGCGTTTGACCAGCAACCTGCGGTGATTAACGGCGCCTCAAACCTGATGGTCGCCGCCCTTGGTGACCAGGGCCGCCATGCGCGTACCGCCGTTTCCGCCCCTTCGCTGCCGTTTGGAATTGCCGTGGAAATCGACGGCATTTTCCAGATCAAACCCTAATGCTGCACCTGTCGTTTTTGCAACAACCCCTGGCGCATCGCGGCCTGCATGATCTGGATGCCGGACGCCCGGAAAATTCGATGTCCGCGATCATGGCCGCGGTTTGTGCCGGTTATGGCATCGAGCTGGATGTGCAGATGTCAAAAGACGGCGTCGCGATGGTTTTTCATGACTATGATCTAAAGCGGCTGACCGGCACCCACGGCGCGGTTGCCCAGACCACCTCGACCGACTTGCGACGCACCAAATTGCTGGGCTCAAACGAAGGCATACCGGCGCTTTGGGATGTATTGCACAGGGTGAACGGCGCGGCACCCTTGTTGATTGAAATAAAGGATCAGGATGGCGCATTGGGGGAAAACATCGGCGCGCTGGAGGTGGCGGTTGCCGAAGAATTGCAAGATTACAGCGGCCCTGTCGCCGTGATGTCGTTCAACCCGCACAGCGTTTTTGCCCTGTCACGTTTGTGCCCGACAATTCCACGCGGCTTGGTGACCGAAAAATTTAGCCGCCAAGACTGGCCGACGGTGCCCGACGCCACCCTTGCCACGCTTGCGGAATTGCCAGATTTTGCCCGCACCGGGTCCAGTTTCATCAGCCATGACGCCGTTGATTTACGGTCCCCGCATGTGGCGCGTATCAAACAGCAAGGCGGGGTGATCCTGTGTTGGACGATCCGGTCCGCTGCGGCCGAAGCGCGCGCCCGCAAATATGCCGACAACATCACATTTGAAGGGTATCTGGCCAAAATTCCCGCCACTATTGCCCAAGATGACTGAACAAAGCATTGAAATTCAAGCGCTTCCCGACCTGACCACGGTATCGGCCAGCGATTGGGATGCCTGTGCCAACCCCGAGGGCGGCACACATCCTGTTGATCCCTTTACCACACACCGGTTTTTGCGGGCACTGGAAACATCCGGTTCCGTCGGTCCCAACAGTGGTTGGCAGCCACGCTATCTGGTGGCGCGACAAGGTGATCTGGTGATTGCTGTCGCCCCGCTTTATGCCAAAGCGCATTCACAGGGTGAATATATTTTCGATCACAACTGGGCGCATGCCTATGAAAACGCAGGCGGGCAATATTATCCGAAACTGCAAATGGCCGTGCCCTTCACCCCCGCCACCGGTCGGCGTTTTTTGTGCCGCAAGGGGTATGAAACCATCGGGCAATCTGCGCTGGTGCAAGCCGCCGTGCAAATCGCGGCGGAAAACCAGCTTTCGTCGCTGCATATAACTTTTTGCACCAAAGCCGAGGCCGAAGCAGGCGAGGCCATGGGCCTGATGCCGCGTGCCAGCCAACAGTTTCACTGGTTCAACGCAGGCTATGCGAATTTTGATGAATTTCTGGCCGCGCTGTCTTCGCGCAAACGCAAAAACATCCGCAAGGAACGCCGCCTTGCACAGGGTTTTGGCGGTCAAATTCTGGCCCTGACCGGCGATCAGATATTGCCCGAACACTGGGGTGCCTTTTGGCATTTTTACCAAGACACAGGTGCCCGAAAATGGGGCCGCCCCTATTTGACCCGCGCCTTTTTTGAGGCCGCGCAAGAAAACCTGCGCGATGACATCCTGTTGGTTCTGGCGGAACGTAACGGGGTTTACGTGGCCGGGGCGCTGAATTTCATTGGGGCAGATGCGCTTTATGGGCGATATTGGGGGGTAACCGAAGATCACCCCTGTCTGCATTTTGAACTGTGTTATTATCAGGCGATCGACTATGCGATTGCCCATGGCCTGTCGCGGGTCGAGGCGGGCGCACAGGGCGAACACAAACTGGCGCGTGGCTATATGCCCGTCACCACGCATTCGCTGCACTGGATCGGGGACCCCGGTTTTCGCGATGCCGTGGCGCAATTTTTAGACGCCGAAGAACGCGCCATTGCGGAAGACATCGACATCATGACCAGCTATGGCCCGTTTCGCAAAATTCAGGAAAAGGACGTTGAATGACCGAGGAAATTTCCCCAACAGACCTAACCGCCCTTGTCAGCAAAGGCTGGAAGGTCAGCGATGACGGCGCGGCGATCAGCAAGACATTCACGTTCAAAAACTTCATCGATGCCTTTGGCTTCATGACCCGCGCCGCCATTTGGGCGGAAAAATGGAACCACCATCCGGAATGGTTCAACGTCTATAACCGCGTCGAGGTGCGCTTGACCACCCATTCAACCGGCGGATTGACCGGGTTGGACAACAAACTGGCGCGCAAGATGGACGGGTTGGTGTAGCGCGGGCGTCAAATCGCCGCCAGCAATTCCTCGCCGCTGGACACCGTGCAAACGCCGGTGCCGGTTTCGGCTTGATACACCGTCACAACGCCATCCTCGGCCAGCAACGCATAACGTTTGGAACGGTCGATCAGGCCAACAGGTTCGGCAGTAAACAACATATCAATCGCCTTGGTGAACTCGGCGGCAGGGTCGGCCAGCATCGTGATGCCCGCCTGTGTGGCACCGGTATCTTCGCCCCATGACTGCATCACAAAAACATCATTCACCGACACGCAAATCACCTCGTCAACGCCTTTGGCATCAAACTGATCTTTGGTGCGGATGAAACTGGGCACATGGGCGGCTGAACAGGTTCTGGTATAGGCTCCGGGCAGACCAAAAATCACCACTTTGCGCCCTTTGGTGATCTCGACAATGGTGCGTTCTTCGGGGCCCTCAGTGCCCATCAGGCGCAGCGTTGCATTGGGCAGCTTGTCCCCAGCAGAAAGTGACATTGTGTGATCCTTCTTTCGTTCCCAAGAATAATTCTTTGGGATATAGGGGCATAAAGTGGAAAGCACCAGAAGGGGTGAAAGATGTCACACATTGTTGTTGTCGGCGCCGGTCAGGCGGGGTCTTCTTTGGTGGTGAAATTGCGCGGCCTTGGTTTTGACGGACAAATCACCCTGATCGGCGAAGAACCTGTGCCGCCCTATCAACGCCCGCCTTTGTCCAAGAAATACCTGTTGGGCGAAATGGCGCTGGAACGGCTGTATCTGCGGCCGGAAAAATTTTACGCGGATCAGAACATCGATTTGATGCTGGGCAAGGCGGTTACGGCGCTTGATGCGGCGGCCAAGACGATCACGGTGGGCGGCAAAAAGCTGGCCTATGATCAACTGGCGCTGACCACGGGATCAACACCGCGCCAGTTGCCCGCGGCGATCGGCGGCACCCTTAAGGGCGTGCATGTTGTGCGCACATTGGCCGATGTTGATGCCATGGCAAAGGACGTCACCGAAGGCGCGCGCGCCTTGATTGTGGGTGGCGGGTATATCGGGCTCGAGGCCGCAGCCGTTGTTCGCAAAATGGGCGTCACGGTAACGGTTATCGAGATGGCAGACCGGATTTTACAACGCGTGGCCGCGCCCGAAACATCGGATTATTTCCGGGCGCTTCACGCGACCAACGGCGTGGATATTCGCGAACAAACCGGCCTTGCGCGGCTGACGGGCGATGACCGTGTGACGGGCGCTGAACTGGCCGATGGCACCAAAATCGACATCGATTTTGCCATCGTCGGCGTCGGCATCACCCCCAATCAATCACTGGCGAAAATGGCTGGCGTGACGCTGGACAACGGCATTGCGGTAAACGATCTGGGCCAAACCTCTGATCCGGCGATCTGGTCGGCGGGTGATTGTGCGTCTTTTCCCTATCAAGGTAACCGTATCCGGTTGGAAAGCGTGCAAAACGCCATAGATCAGGCCGAACAGGTCGCCGCCAACATGCTGGGCGCGGCACAGGCCTATGTGCCAAAACCGTGGTTCTGGTCGGATCAATACGACACGAAACTGCAAATCGCGGGGCTGAACACGGGGTATGATCAAACCATACTGCGGCCGGGCGACAAGGCGGGCGCGCAATCTGTTTGGTATTTCAAAGGCCAGACATTGCTGGCGGTGGATGCAATGAACGACCCCCGCGCCTATATGATTGGCAAGCGGATGATCGAGGGCGGCAAATCCCCGACGCCCGCCCAAGTCGCCGATCCGGCAACCGACCTGAAGGCATTGATGTGAGGATCATTGCCGGTGCCCTTCGGGGCCGTCGTTTGGCGGCGGTTGGCAAGGGCGACGCGGCGGCGCATTTGCGCCCCACACAGGATCGCGTTCGCGAAAGCCTGTTCAACCAACTGATGGGCGGGCGATATGGCAACCCGATCAGCGATATGCGCGTGCTGGATTTATTTGCCGGCACCGGCGCGCTGGGTCTTGAGGCGCTGTCGCGCGGCGCGGCCCATGTGACATTTGTTGAAAACGGCACCAAAGCAGTCGCCCTGATCCGTGAAAACATCGACCTGTGTCAGGTCGGCGATAAAACCAAATTGCAACGACGCGACGCCACACGGCTGGGCGCCAACCCTGATGCGCCCTATGATTTGATTTTCCTTGATCCGCCCTATGCGAAATCCATGGGGGAACGCGCCCTGCAATCTGCCATCGACGGCAACTGGATCGCGCCGGATGCGATGATCATCTGGGAAGAAAGCGCCGAGATTACCCCGCCCGCAGGGCTGGAATTATTGGATGCCCGGCGCCACGGCGACACGGTGATTTCAATCCTGACAAATCAGGCATAACGCGGCGCGTCTAGCCCCAAGTCGGGTGAAACTTGCCCGCTGGCGACAAGGTGAAAATATCCACACCATCCGCCGTCACCCCCACCGAATGTTCAAACTGTGCAGACAGGGATTTATCCCGTGTTACGGCTGTCCAATCATCGGCCAAAACCTTGGTTTCGGGCCGCCCCAGATTGACCATGGGTTCAATCGTGAAAAACATGCCTTCTTCTAAAACCGGCCCGGTGCCAGCCCGACCATAATGCAACACGTTTGGGGGCGCGTGAAACACCCGCCCCAAGCCGTGGCCGCAAAAGTCACGCACCACCGACATCCGCTGTGCCTCGACATAGCCTTGGATCGCGGCACCGATGTCGCCAAATGTATTACCCGGCTTGACCTGTTCAATGCCCAAAAACAGCGCGTCATGGGTGATCTGGATTAACCGTTCCGCCCTGCGCGCCAGTTTGCCCGCGACATACATGCGGCTGGTATCGCCAAACCACCCATCGACGATCACCGTCACATCGATGTTCAGAATGTCGCCGTCTTTCAGTTTCTTTTCGCCCGGAATGCCGTGACAAACCACGTGGTTCATCGAAATACAGCTGGCGTGCTGATAGCCCTTATAGCCGATGGTGGCCGAGGTTGCGCCCGCCGCCTCGACCTGACCGCGGATGAAATCATCCAATTCACCAGTGGTCACCCCAACGTCAACCAACCCTGCCACATCATCCAGTATCAGTGCCGCCAACCGGCCCGCCTTGTGCATGCCCGCAAAAGCATCTGGATTATAAAGCTTGATTCCGTCGCGGGTGATGCGTGTTTGAATGCTGTCGTTCATGGTAAGATCCGGCGCGTTGATTTGGGTTTTGCGCGTGATACCTGCCTAGGGCCGCAATGTCGAGCCGAGGGGAATTTCTTTTCCCAAAACCACACCCGCAGGATCAATCACGGTGTCATAGGCCAAAACCTCTACCCCTGCCCCGCGTGCCGCTTCAAAGGCGGCCCCGTAGGTGGGGTCAAGATCGCCAGACACCCGAAAGCGATTGCATCCCGTGTGTTGCACCACGAATAAAACAACCGCGCGATGCCCTTGCAACACCATTTGCGCCAACTCATCCATATGCCGCGCGCCGCGTGCGGTCACGCTGTCGGGGAATTCCGCCCAATCATCGGTGCGCCGCAGATGCGCGTTCTTTATTTCCAAATAGACATCCGGCTGGCCGGAATTTTGCAACAAAAAATCGACGCGGGATTTTTCGCCATAAGGGACTTCGCGTCGCACCTTTGAATAGCCGGTAAAATCGGCAATCGCCCCGGCGTTTAACGCGTCAGCCACCAAACGATTGGGCAGGCCGGTATCAATCCCCACCATGGCACCGTCATCAAGCTGCGCAATCCGCCACGAAAAATTCAGCTTGCGCTTGGGGTCGTCATTCGGCTCGATCCAAATGCGCAGCCCTTGCATGTTCAACCCGATCATTTTGCCGGGGTTGGCACAATGCGCCGTCACCTCGCGCCCATCCGCCAGCCGCACGTCCGCCAGAAAGCGTTTGTATCGGCGGATTAATGTTGCGGGCATAAGAGGGGTTTGAAAGCGCATGACAGGGATTTATACAAGTTCTATAGAACGCTCAAGAAGGGTCTTAGAATGGTAAATCCAACCGCCGCGATGCTGGTCATCGGGGATGAAATCCTGTCCGGTCGCACGCGGGATTCCAACATGCATTTTCTGGCCGGCCAACTGACGGCACAGGGCATTGATCTGGCCGAGGTCCGCATGGTGCCCGATGAGCCTGACAAAATCATCTCGGCAATCAAAGACTTGGCCAAGAGCCATGACAATGTTTTCACCTCCGGTGGCATTGGCCCGACCCACGACGACATCACCGCCGATTGCATCGCCGCCGCCTTTGGCGCCCCCATTGATGTGCGCGAAGATGCCCGTGCCCTGCTTGCTGCGATGTACGAAAAAACCGGCCGCGAGTTTAACGCCGCCCGCCTGCGCATGGCGCGGATTCCAGGCGGGGCCACATTGATCGACAATCCGGTTTCCACCGCCCCCGGTTTTACGCTGGAAAATGTGCATGTGATGGCCGGTGTGCCCTCGGTGTTTCAGGCCATGGTTGCCAGCGTTTTGCCAACCCTAACAGGGGGGGCACCGTTGCAATCCGTCAGTGTCAGGCTGGATCGCGGCGAGGGCGACATTGCGGGGCCCTTGGGTGAAATCGCCACCGCCTTTCCAGCCCTGTCGATCGGTTCATACCCGTTTTACATTGATGGAAAATACGGCGCAAACATCGTCTTTCGCGGCACGGATTTGGGCAAAATTGCCGAGGCCGAGGCCGCGTTACGTGCTGCATTCCCCGAGGCAACCTGATGCTGCCAACCGCTAAAACTTTGTATCAGGTCATTGAAACCACATGGCCCGCGGCCCGACATCTAACCGTTGGTCCGTGGATCATTCGTGATGGTCAGGGTGGTGGCAAAAGGGTCAGTGCGGCGACGGCCAAACACGCTGTCACCCCCGATGATCTGCCAATGGCCGAGGCCGCGATGGCAGACCTCAAGCAACCCGCATTGTTTCAAATTCGCGAGGGCGATCAGGCGCTGGATCGGCTATTGGCGGCCCAAGGTTACGACGTCATTGACCCCGTCGTTCTCTATGCGGCCCCCCTTGCGCCGTTGGCACAAAACCCACCGGACCGACTGACAGGAATTGCCGCATTCCCACCCTTGGCCATCGCCGCCGAGCTTTGGGCGCAAGGCGGCATTGGTGCCGGTCGCTTGGCCGTAATGGAGCGTGCAAATTGTGTAAAAACCACGCTTTTGGGGCGCGTCGGCGATCAACCCGCTGGCGTCTTGTATCTGGGAATTGATCAAGGCTGTGCCATGGTTCACGCGGTCGAAGTGTCGCAAAATTTCCGCCGTCAGGGTGTTGCGGGCCGACTGATGGCGCACGCCGCCCATTGGGCCGCCGCAAGGGGCGCAAAGTTTATGACCTTGGTGACCACAACAGAAAACATCGGCTCAAATCGACTTTATCAAAACCTACAGATGGCATGCGTGGGAAAATATCATTATAGGATAAAACCACAGCCTGCCAAGGAAACAAGACCATGAAAAATGACCTGCCCACCGCGTTGAATCTGCCCGCCGTTGATCCGCTGCCGCCGGGTACACAGAAATTTTTCGACATTTGTCAGGAAAAACTGGGCCTCGTGCCGAATGTTTTGCGCGCCTATGCCTTTGACATGGATAAACTGAACGCCTTTTCCGCGATGTATAACGATTTGATGCTGGGTGAAGGCAACCTGTCTAAACTGGAGCGTGAAATGATTGCCGTCGCGGTTTCCGCGGTGAACCGGTGTTTTTATTGTCTGGTCGCCCACGGTCAGGCGGTGCGTGAATTGTCCGGCAATCCCGAACTGGGCGAAATGCTGGTGATGAATTACCGCACCGCCCCCCTGACGCCGCGCCAACGCGCGATGCTGGATTTCGCCGTGCAGATGACCGAAGCCAGCTATAAAATAGAAGAAATCGACCGGCAGGCCCTGCGCAGCCACGGGTTTGATGATCGCGACATTTGGGACATTGCCGCGGTTGCCGGATTTTTCAACATGACCAACCGCATGGCTTCGGCCACGGATATGCGTCCCAACCCCGAATACCACGCACAAAACAGATGAATAAATACGCGTATTTTTTGATGATGGCCGTGATGGCCAAGGCCGTTGCTGCACCTGTGGCCGCGCAGGAACTTGTGTTGCCAGAACAGGCCAAAAAAATGGCAACAGAAGTTGTCACCGACTCGACATTACCCTTGCCCATCGGCCCTTTTGCCTTTGGCGAAGTGCCCAAAATTTGGGCCGATGGCAATGTTACGCATCAGTCATGGCGGCTGGCCGGGCGCAATCAAAGCACCACGCAAATGTTAAGCGCGCTCAAGCAACAACTGGCGACCCAAGGCTGGGACATTTTGTTTGAATGCAAAGACTCAGATTGCGGAGGGTTCGATTTTCGCTTTAATATCAATGTTATAAGTGAACCGTTCATGCATGTAAACTTGGGCGACTATTTGTATCTTTCTGCCCAAAAAGAGGGGGAAACCTACCCTTCTTATGTCAGCATTCTGGTCAGTCAAAACGCCGAGGCGGGTTTTATTCAGATCACCAACATCACGCCAAATGACAGCGCGCCGGAGATTTCGCCCGCCTTTACGCCAGAAAATACCGATGCGGTCGTCGCTGGTGATGGCGTTTTGGTGCTAGAGGATCTGCTGTTTCAACCGGGTTCTGCCGATTTGAGCGATGGAGAATACGCCAGCCTCGCAACATTGGCGACAACACTAAGGGACAATCCAAACAAAAAAGCAATTCTTGTAGGCCATACCGATGCTGTCGGTTCGTTGGACAGCAACATTGCCCTTTCGAAAAAACGCGCGGCTTCGGTGATGCAGCGGTTAATCAGCCAATATGGCATTCCTGCACAAAATCTGTCGGCGCAGGGCATCGGATTTTTGGCCCCCCGCGCCAGCAATGCAACCCCAGAGGGGCGCCAAAAAAACAGACGGGTTGTCGCCATTATGACAACAACCCGCTGAAATATATCTGATCGAAGGCGCGACGCTTACAAGGGGCCGAACTGGTTAAAATGCGCGACCAGAAAGTCAATCAAAGCGCGCACTTTTGGTTGGGTAAACCGGCCCGGTGGGTAAACGGCATAAATTCCAACAGTTTCTTCTGGCAGGTCTGGCAGGGCCTCGACCACTTGCCCTTTGGCCAGCGCGTCGCTGTACAAAAAGCTGGGCAAATAGGCGATGCCCAAACCGGAAACCGCCGCATTCAGCAGGGATTGCCCGTCATTTACAGTTAGCCAACCGGCGGAACGCACATGGCGCTTTTCGCCCGATGGCGCGGTCAATTTCCAGACATTGCCGTTGGATTGGTTGGAATAATGCAACAGCATGTGATCGTTCAGATCATCAATTTTTTCGGGCCTGCCATATTTTTCAAAATACGCGGGGCTGGCGATCATCCGCTTGCGGGTCACCGCAATTTTGCGGCTGCGCAAGCTGCTGTCTTCCATTTCACCGACACGAATGGCCATATCAAAGCCCTCGCTGATCAGTTCGACAAAACGATTGTTCAACACCATGTTAAAGGTGATGTCGGGATATTCCGACAGGAATTCACCGATGATCGGCGACATATGATTGACGCCAAAATCGGTGGCTACAGAAACCCGCAGCGGCCCAGAGGGCGCCGATTGCATCGATGTGACCAAACTGTCGGCCTCGCCAGCGTCATTGATAACACGGCGGGCGCGGTCGTAATAGACAAGGCCAATTTCGGTGGGGGAAACACGGCGCGTGGTACGATTTAACAACCGCGCACCAAGGCGTGCTTCCAAGGAAGAAAGGTATTTTGAAACGGCAGACTTCGAAATCCCCATTTTCTTTGCAGCATCAGTAAAGCCCCCTTGATCGACAACGGTCGCGAAGGCCTCCATCTCTTTTAATCGGTCCATAATCACACTCACACTAACAGATACATTTACAGTCTTTCGACCACTGGTCTTGGGATAATGTTTAGGGTTGAAATCAGGCAGGAATGGGACAGCCCTTGGACAAATGCGGGGTTTTAGCAGGGATCGTTTAAGGCACGGAAACGATGAAACAATCGGTTTACTGTTATTTTATTGTTTTATAACAACGTCTTAAGGTGTTTTTGTCAAATTCATTCAGTAAAACAACATCAAGGCACTTTGCCATTTTTTAAAAACCAAGCCCATTTTGATGCTCATTTTTGGGTTGATTGCAAAGGCAGCATACACCTGAAAATCTGCCCGGCTTTGGTGCATTCAAGGGCGCGGCGGAATTCTGTGTTTAAAACATCCGCCCCATGAATGGGTTGTCTAAAGCGTTGCTGCCAGACGCGATCCTTGATTGATGGCGCGCTTGGCGTCAAGTTCGCTGGCCACATCCGCCCCGCCAATGACATGCGCGGCTTTGCCAATTGCCGCCAGATCGTCCGCAAGGCTACGTTCGGAAACCTGCCCGGCGCACAAAACAATCGTGTCAGCCGCGATCAATGCGGGTCTTTCCCGCGCCTCGCCAAAGGAAATATGCAACCCGCTCGCGTCAATCATTTCATAGTTCACACCGGCCAACATTTTCACGTCTTTCATCTGCAACGCCGCACGGTGAATCCATCCTGTCGTCTTGCCCAAACGTCTGCCCGGTTTTTCGGCCTTTCGCTGTAACAATGTCACCTGACGCGCCGGTGCTTCGGGCTGTGCGCCATTGGCGGCAAGCCCACCTGCGGTTGTTTCAGGATCACCGACACCCCATTCCGCACGCCACAAATCAATGTTTTCTGTCGGGCTTTGGCCTTGGTGAACCAAAAATTCCGCCACATCAAAACCAATGCCCCCAGCCCCGATGATGGCAACCGTCTTGCCCACCGCCGCACCACCGCGCAGCACGTCAATATACGAGAGCACGTTTTCGCCGTCCTGACCTTTGATCCCCGTGTCGCGCGGCAAAACACCGGTAGCCACGATCACCTCGTCAAAATCCGTCAGATCAGCGACCTGAACGCGGGTGTTCAAGCGCAACGCGATGCCCGCCTCGGCCACCATGGTTTCGTACCACGCGATCAGCCCGTGAAATTCTTCTTTGCCGGGCACCATTTTGGCCATGTTCAACTGGCCCCCAAGTTTGTCAGCGGCATCAAACAACGTCACTTTGTGACCGCGTTCTGCCGCCACCAAAGCGGTCGCCAAACCCGCAGGCCCGGCACCCACGATGGCCACGGTTTTCACAGACGCCGCCGCCTCATACAACAATTCGGTTTCATGACAAGCGCGCGGGTTGACCAGACAGGTGGTCAGCTTGCCGGCGAAAGTGTGATCCAGACAGGCTTGGTTACAGGCAATACAGGGCGCGATTTTGGCGGCGTTGCCGGTGGCGGCTTTGCTCACAAATTGCGCATCCGCCAAAAAGGGCCGCGCCATGGAAACCATATCGGCACAGCCATCCGCCAGCACCGATTCCGCCACATCGGGGGTGTTGATCCGATTGGAGGTGATGATCGGAATGCCCACATGCCCCATCAGTTTTTTGGTCACCCAGGCAAAACCGCGACGCGGCACCGAGGTGGCAATCGTTGGCACGCGGGCCTCGTGCCAGCCGATACCGGTGTTGAAAATCGTCGCTCCCGCCGCCTCGATCGCCTTGGCCAGTTGGATAACCTCTGCTGTGGTTGACCCGTTGGGAATAAGGTCGATCATCGACAGCCGGTAAATGATGATAAAATTTTCACCAACCGCCTCGCGCACACGGCGCACGACCTCGACCGGCAGGCGCATGCGATTTTCATAAGACCCGCCCCAACGGTCGGTGCGTTTGTTGGTATGGGTGACCAGAAACTGGTTCAAAAAATACCCTTCGGATCCCATCACCTCGACCCCGTCATAACCGGCGGCCTGTGCGCGCAGGGCGGCGGCCACGATGTCGGCGATCTGTTTTTCAATGCCCGCTTCATCCAGTTCGGCGGGTGGAAACGGCGATATCGGCGATTTTATCGGTGATGGTGCCACACATTTCGGACTGTAAGCATAGCGACCCGCGTGCAAAATCTGCATGGCGATTTTGCCGCCCGCCTGATGCACACGATCCGTGATCACCTGATGATTGGCCACGTCCCGGTCGTTCAACATCCCCGAGGCACCGGGCAAAACGCCGCCTTCCTCGTTCGGGGCAATACCGCCTGTCACGATCAACGCAACATCGGCGCGGGCCCGTTCGGCGTAAAATTCCGCGACCCTGTTCCAGTCATTGGTTTCTTCAAGACCGGTGTGCATCGAGCCCATCAGAACGCGGTTTTTCAGCGTGGTGAAACCCAGATCAAGGGGTGACAGCATCAAGGGGTAATGGGACATTGAAATTCTCCTTCGCCCGCCCAGCATTGGCCAAGACAAAAGCGATTGTCACCCCCAAACCTGACGTCACGTTGCGCCGGTTTCCAAACAATGGCGGCGAAATGCACGTTTCAGCATGTCAAGTTCTTCGCGCAGCAAGGTAATTTCGCCGCGAATATCGTCTTCCAGCGGCTCGCCCGTCACAATGGTAAAGCTGCCCAGCGTTTCATCCAGCGATTTGTCGCGGATCACAACTGTTTGCACCCCATCCGCCAGAACCGACGCTGGCACGGGGATATCAACGGTCCATTCACCCGGCGTATCCGTTTCGCCAACCGACACATCTTTAAGCTGTTGTTCCAGATGCGTCACCGATAAATCCGGCGCATAATTGCCCATGCCCTGGGCCAGGATAACCCCTTGCCAGGTGCCCGCCAAAAGGCGTTTTTTGGTAAGTGTCACTGTGCCTGACATATCTGCCGCCCCTTACAATTCCGAACGCGGGCGCCGCGTCAGGGTCAAATCCCGCAGGATAACTTGGTTCATTTCCGGCCCTTCAAAAATCAGGTCCAGCCAAATTTTTTCAACCCGTTTTTCATTGATTTTGGTATAGGCCAGATCAAATTCGACGCTGACCTCTTTGTCACTTAGGGGCATTTCGCGGACAATCTGTTCGGTGTTTGGCCCGTGTTTCACATTCAGACGCGCAAAAATTTCCAGCGGCTTTTCCATTTCAACCAAGGTTTCAACGCGGATGATATGGTTCAGCTTTAGATCCTTGGCGGCCTCGGTTGGCACCTCGATCACCAGCGACAAAAAACCGCCATCAAAACGGAAAATATCCATGCGCAACGCAAAGGGCGCCAAATCGGTTTCCCGGGTGTTCCGTATTTGGCGATAGGTCAATTCGGAAATGCGGCAATCGTGAAATATCGTCGCCTCGGTTCCAATTTTGGCTTGCGTTTCCACCGCCGCCATGCCGGTCTTGGCCAAAGGGCCGGACCAGATTTCAGGGCGATAAGCCCAATCGCAATGCAACGGTTTTCGGATCGCTTTGGTACCGGTATAGGGCATGGTCAACCGCCCCTCGGCCATGAAAAAAAACTGGTCGATCAACCGGCGCTGTTGCAGGCCAAAGCCGCGCATTTTGCGCAGGCTGGACAAATCAAAATTCGGCGCGTCGCGCACAACCTTGGCCCATGCGGTCAACATGCGTTGGTGGCGTAGTCGCGAAATTATGTCTTTGGCAAAGTAGAACATCGGTAACTCATAGTCGATTGTTTCCACCTGATAAACAATAGACCTGAAGATAGTCTAACTATTATTGCAAAATTCGTCGCAGCAATCCCACACCCACCAAGGAACGCCTTGGCCTGATGCTTTTTCTGGCGGGTGCGGCAGCAACCGGTGTTTGCACGACGGGGGCAATAACCGGGGCAATGACCGGCATCGGTGCCCCGCCGTTTGCCGCCTGCATTGTTGCCGCAAATTCCTGCAAAAGTGTCAAACTCTCGGCGTCACCCAATTTTTGGCTGGCAAAATCTTGTACTGTCAGACTGACCAAGCGCCCTTTGATGACCAGAATCGCCCGCCAATATGTCGCATCCAAATCACGGGCACCCGATCCGCCATCATCGGGATACACATAAAACACATCATCCTGATAAAAGGTTTCGATAATATTTACCGGCCCGCTGGTATTTTCGCGACTCAAAGTGCCGCGCCCTGCATCACTGTTGAAAAACGCCGCCAACGCAGCACCATCTTGTTGTGGGGCATCGCCATCCACAGGTTTGGCCAAAGACGCGGTTAACAATGCCTTGACGTTGCTGGATTCATTGATTTTCGCATTCGACAGCGACGCACAATTGCCCAATAAAACAAAGGCATTCGCCCCGTTATCTTTGGTTGCGCTGCGGTCCACGCAAAAACCTATGGGGCCGTCCACGACAACTTGGCCATCACTGACCGTTGTCACAAACGGGGCCGGCCGACTGGTCAAGCGATCCGCCCGCGCCGCACCGTTCAAAACACCGCCACCACCGTTCCGCATAAACGTCGGCCCGCCGCCGCACCCGGCGAGGGTAAACAAGACCAAAACGGCCCCGAACAAGACGGCTTTGCGTTTCACAGTTTATAGATCCATGTAAATGTGTTTTTCCGCTTTGCCACCGGGATGCGTGACTGCACCTTTGTAGGTTTCCCCGACTTGTTGCGCATATTTCCACAAGGCACCACTGGCATAAATGGTTTCACGCGGGCCTTTCCAGTCGGCACGGCGTTGCGCCAGTTCTGCGTCGGTCAGATCGACTTTGATTTCGCCTTTGATCGCGTCAATGGTGATAATATCGCCATCATTCACCAAGGCAATCGGGCCGCCGTGCGCCGCCTCTGGCCCAACGTGGCCAACGCAAAAACCGCGTGTGGCGCCGGAAAACCGCCCATCCGTGATCAGCGCGATCTTTTTGCCCATGCCTTGCCCCGACAGTGCCGCGGTTGTGGCCAGCATTTCGCGCATGCCAGGGCCGCCTGACGGGCCTTCGTTGCGGATCACGAAAACTTCGCCTTCTTTATAATCACGGGTCTGCACTGCCTCAAACGCGTCCTGTTCGCATTCAAACACATGGGCGGGGCCTGAAAAAACCTGATGCTGCGAGGGAATGCCCGCAACCTTTACAATCGCGCCTTCAGGGGCCAGATTACCTTTCAAGCCGACAACGCCACCGGTTTTGGTCAAAGGTGCCTCAACCGGATAGATGACTTTGCCGTCCGCCTCGCGCGTTACAAGGTCAATTTCCTCACCGATGGTGCGGCCGGTTGCGGTCATGCACTCCTCGTGGATCAACCCCGCCTTGCGCAGTTCACGCATGATCACCGGCACGCCGCCGACCTCATACAAATCCTTGGCAACATAGGCCCCACCTGGTTTCAGATCGACAAAATAAGGCGTATCACGGAAAATTTCGCACACATCATCCAGATAAAAATCAATGCCTGCCTCATGCGCCATGGCGGGCAAATGCAGCCCGGCGTTGGTTGACCCACCGGTACAGGCCACCACACGTGCGGCGTTTTCCAGCGCCTTGCGCGTGACAATATCGCGGGCGCGTATATTCTTTTCGATCAGGTTCATCACCGCGCGCCCCGAGGCCTCGCAAAACTGGTCACGGCTTTCATAGGGTGCAGGGGCACCGGCGGAATTTGGCAAGGCCAGACCGATCGCCTCGGACACACAGGCCATGGTGTTGGCCGTAAACTGACCGCCACAGGCACCGGCCGAGGGACAGGCAACCGCTTCCAGTTTTTCCAACTCACAGCTCGACATATTGCCCGCCTGATGTTGACCCACGGCCTCGAACACATCCTGAACCGTCACGTCGCGGCCCTGATAACGACCGGGCAGGATCGACCCACCATAAACAAACACCGACGGCGTGTTCAGCCGGATCATCGCCATCATCATGCCGGGCAAGGATTTGTCACAGCCCGCCAAACCGACGATGGCGTCATAACAATGGCCGCGCATGGTCAGCTCCACCGTATCGGCAATCGCCTCGCGGCTGGCCAAAGATGACCGCATACCCTCGTGGCCCATGGCGATGCCGTCAGTCACGGTGATGGTGGTAAATTCGCGCGGCGTGCCCATCGCCTGCTTGACCCCCATTTTGACCGATTGCGCCTGACGGTTCAGGGAAATATTACAAGGGGCGGCTTCGTTCCAACAGGTGGCAACACCGACCAAAGGTTGATGAATTTCCGCCTCTGACAGGCCCATGGCGTATAAATACGACCGATGCGGCGCCCGCGCGGGGCCTTCGGTTACATGGCGGCTGGGCAGTTTAGATTTGTCAAATTTGGTCATGGCCGATGGGCTCCCTTATTCTGTTGGGATTTGTTTAGGGGATGGGGGGCAAGGGTGCAAGAATGAACAGTGCAAATGCCCCTGCCCCGCTTGTCCAGCGCATGCAATTTGCCCAAATCATTGGCGGACCCTCTGCGGGGCCGCGCAGCAGCTTAAGCCGTCGGTTAGGTGGGTGCGCCCATCAAAAACGCGCCGCGTGCAAGTGACGGGTTTTCGCGCAATTAATGTTGACAGAAAGGTACAAATCGAACTTAAAATGAGAAATCGCTGGCTGCGATCCTCCCTGTTGCCAAACCAATATGGCGCAACAGACATAATTTTGACAAGGAAACATCAATGCCAACTTTTAGTTTTGCCGGTCCCCTCGATTCTGCCTCATTCACCGTCTTTTCCACTGGCGGCGGCACTGATGCCTTCGTTACCGACGGCGGCGTCACGTTCACGCTATCTGCGCCGGGTGGAAACTACTTTTACATTTCTGCAGGTGGTGGTTACATTTCTGCGCAAAATAATTATTTTACCGGCACCCAAACCATGACCCTGACATGGGACGGTGGGGCATTGGCAAGCCAGGCCTTGAACCCAATGGTGACAGGTACTTATGATGCGGGCGAAATCAAGTTCATCACCAGTGGGGGTGGCAGTGTGAATGCGGTTTCCGGCGTGACATACACAGGCCAGATCACAGCGATAAAATTTGTTCTATCCGGACTAGGTGAACAAGCAAGCATCGGCTCGATTACTGTCGGTGCGATCAACTGTTTTGTCACTGGCACGCGGATTGCCACGCCGGATGGCATTGTGGCGGTTGAAACGCTGGGGGCGGGTGACGCCGTGCTGCTGGCCGACGGGCGGCAAAACACGGTGAAATGGCTGGGCGAACAACCCGTCAACACCAAGCTGTCAAACCCCATGGCAGTTAATCCGATCCGCATTTCGGCGGGCGCCCTTGGCGCTGGATTGCCGCTGCGCGATTTGCTGATCTCGCCGGATCACGCCATCGAAATCGACGGTGTTTTGTATAATGCGGGCAGTTTGGTCAACGGCACCAGCATTCGCCAAGTGGCACAAATGCCCATGGACGGTTTCACCTATTACCACGTTGAAACCGACGCACATGAATTGCTGTTGGCCGAGGGCGTGGCGGCGGAAACCTTCATCGACTACGCAGGGCGTGACAGCTTTGTGAACGGCGACGAAAGCACAACCCAAATCGCCGAAATGCCGCTGCCGCGTGTATCCTCGGCGCGGATGCTGCCGCGATCTCTGCGCCAGCGCCTGAACATTGCCACCCCGGCCACCCAAGCCGCCTGACCACCAAACGACGCCGCACACTTCTTGTTTCTTGCCCCCTCCCTCGGGATGGCCTAATGTGCCGCAAAAAAGACGGCACAGATTAGCACAGGTAAGCACAGGCATGACCAAGGCATTTTCCCGCTATGTTGCCCCCGCGCGCGCTTTTCCGCAGGTTTGGCGGCTGCTTATCGGCCTGTTTTTGGTTATTCTGATCTATGTGCTTTGGGTATTTGTATCGGCATTTCTGGTGTGGCTGCTGGTCGGGCTTGACGCGATCAACCTTTATCTTACGCAAATTATGTCGCCTAAAACCCCGACCGCAACACTGATGTTGTTTTCCACCTTTGCGGGCCTTGGGCTGGGCGCATGGGCGGCGGCGCGCCTGATACATCGGCGCAAAGGGCGCACACTTTTCGGGCCGCGCCGACAATTGGCACAAGATTTTGTTTTGGCGGCGGTGATTGCCGGGGCTATATTTGGGCTGTTCACCTTTGGGTTCAAGCCAAATTTTGAATTTCAACCAAACCTGCCGCCGCAAATCTGGTTGTCGTTTTTACCGATGGCCGTGGCCAGTTTGATCATCCAGACCGGTGCCGAGGAAATGGTTTTTCGCGGCTATCTGATGCAGCAATTGGCCGCGCGGTTTTCGTCGCCGGCGATTTGGTTTGTCCTGCCTGCCGTCATATTTGGACTGCTGCATTATGATCCGGCGGCGGGTGAAAATATCTGGATCGTCGTTGGCGCCACGACGGTGTTTGGCCTGATGGCCGCCGATTTGACCCACCAAACCGGCGGCCTTGGGGCGGCTTGGGGGTTTCATTTTGCCAACAACCTGTTTGCCGTAACCTTGGTTGCCATGGATGGCGGCATCACCGGGTTGTCCTTGTACACAACACCCTTTACCGTCGATTACAGTCAGGGACTAATGCCCCTGATGCTGCGCGATATGGCGGTATTGATTGCGGCCTGGATTGCCCTGCGATTTACGCTCAAGCGCAGATTGCAAAACCCCGGCTAACCGCTTATTTGTTGGCAACGGAACAAAACCCCAAGGATCAAATACCCGATGAACTGGATTACAAACTATGTCCGGCCGACAATAAATTCGCTGTTTTCCCGCCGTGATGTACCCGATAACCTGTGGGTGAAATGCACCGATTGCGGCACGCTGTTGTTTCATCGGGAGCTGACGGAAAACCTGATGGTCTGCCCGTCCTGTGATCACCACATGGCGATCACCCCGCTTGAGCGGTTTGAAAAACTGTTTGACGGCGGTGTTTTTGTCGAAGTGCCGGTGCAGCAACCACTGGCGGACCCTTTGGGTTTCCGCGACCAAAAACGCTATCCCGACCGGATGAAAGCGGCGCAGAAAAAGACCGGCTCATCCGATGCGATGCTGGTGGTCGAGGGCGAGATTGGGCGCACGCCAATTGTGGCCGCCGCGCAGGATTTTTCCTTTATGGGCGGCTCGATGGGCATGTATGTCGGCAACGCGATCATCGCGGCAGCGCAACGCGCCGTTGACACCAAGCGCCCGCTGGTTTTGTTTTCCGCTGCTGGCGGCGCGCGCATGCAAGAGGGTATTCTGGCCCTGATGCAAATGCCGCGCACGACCGTTGCCGTGCAAATGCTGAAAGAGGCGAACCTGCCTTATATCGTGGTATTGACCCACCCCACCACCGGCGGCGTCACCGCGTCTTATGCCATGCTGGGCGACGTGCAAATCGCCGAACCCAACGCGCTGATCGGTTTCGCTGGTGCGCGGGTGATTGAACAAACGATTGGGGAAAAACTGCCCGAGGGGTTCCAACGCGCCGAATATCTGTTGGATCACGGCATTTTGGATCGAGTAACCCACCGCGGCAAAATGCGGGATGAATTGATCACCATCGTTCGGATGCTGACGGGGATGGGGCCGGAAATCAAAGGCGAGCTTGCGGCGCCGGAGGCTGCGGAACCGGTGTCAAAAGAACCTGCCGCAAAAGAGGCCGCAAAACCAGCGACCGCCGCGAAAAAACCCGAGGCAAAGCGCGCCGCCAAACCGAGCCCAAAAAAGTGAACACACCAACATCTGACATCATCCTTGAACGGATGATGGCGCTGCATCCAAAAATCATCGATCTGACGCTGGACCGCATGCAGCGCTTGCTGGCGGCACTTGATCATCCGGAACAAAAATTGCCGCCGGTAATTCACTTGGCCGGCACCAATGGCAAGGGATCAACACAAGCAATGATCCGCGCCGGATTGGAGGCGGGGGGGAAAAAGGTGCATGCCTATACCTCGCCGCATCTTGCGCGGTTTCATGAACGTATACGGCTGGCAGGCACGCTGATTTCCGAGGCTGATCTGACGGCGACGCTGGATGAATGTTATGCGGCCAACCAAGATCAGGTGATCACCTATTTCGAGATCACCACCGTGGCCGCCATGTTGGCGTTTTCCCGCCATGCGGCGGATTTCACCTTGCTAGAGGTCGGGCTGGGCGGGCGTCTGGATGCCACGAATGTGGTGGATACCCCGGCCCTGACGGTGATCACGCCGGTATCGATCGATCACCAGCAATATCTGGGCGAAACGCTGGCAGAAATTGCCACTGAAAAGGCGGGTATTCTGAAACGTCGTGTGCCCTGCATTGTGGGTCGACAGGAAGACGAAGGTTTGGCCGTGATTGAAGCCCGCGCCGAACGACTGGGCGCACCGCTGATTGTCTATGGGCAACATTGGCATGTGGGCGAAGAACGCGGGCGGCTGATTTATCAGGACGAGCGCGGTTTACTGGATTTACCACTGCCCGCCCTGATCGGGGCGCATCAGGTGGAGAATGCAGGCATGGCGATTGCGGCGCTGCGGCATCTTGGGATGGACGAGGCCACATGCGAAGCCGCCATGGTTAACGCCACATGGCCCGCCCGTTTGCAGCGGCTGAAATGTGGACCATTGGTAGATCAGGCCGGAGCGTGCGAATTGTGGTTGGATGGCGGCCATAACGCCGCCGCCGGTTTTGCCCTGGCCGAGGCCTTGGGGCGGTTGACCGAAAAACCCACACATTTGATTTGCGGCATGTTGAACACCAAGGATGTCAGCGGCTATTTGCGGCCTTTGGCGGGCGTCGCGAAATCCTTGGTTGCCGTGGAAATTCCGGGCGAGGCAAATACACTGTCCGCAAAAACCACCAAAGCAGCCGCGCAATCGGTTGGCATGATGGCCAGTGCAGCGCCCTCGGTTGCCGAGGCTTTGGCCGATATCCTGAGCCAAGACGCCAACGCGCGCGTGCTGATTTGCGGCTCGCTGTATCTGGCGGGGCGTATTTTACAAACCCACGACTGACCTAAAGGAATGGGCTGCGCCCATGCTGGTTTGCCTCGTTCACGACCCTTCGGGCCGCTCCTCGTGTAGGCGTTCGGGGTTGTCGTCCTGCCCCCAATCAGCCGCCTGCATTTCGCGCAACCGTGACGCCGTGCGTTCAAATTCAAAGCTGCCAGCACCTGACGTATACAGATTTTCCGGCGCCGCCGCCGCGCTGGCGATCAGTTTAACCTTGGCCTCATAAAGCGCATCAATCAGGGTGACGAAGCGTTTAGCCTCGTTGTTATTGGCACGGCTAAGGCGGGGAATGTCGTCCAGCATCAGCACCCGCAAAACGCTGGCAATCGCCAGAAAATCCGCCGCCCCAAGGGGTTTCGCGCAAAGATCGGTAAAACTGGCCCGCGCCACACCGTTGTGAAAATGCGGCAAGGTCACTTTGCGGGCTTTAACGCTCAGCACCAAGGGCGCTGAAACCCCATCGCTGAGATCGGCCCAAATCGCATCCATCGCCGTTTTTGCCGCGTCATTATTGGGGTAAAAATACAGCTGTGCGCCCGCAAGCCGATCCTGACGATAATCTGTGTCACTGTTCAAATCGATCACCACCAGACGTTCTTGCAGCAAAGCAATGAACGGCAGGAAAAGCGCGCGGTTCAACCCGTCTTGATAAAGATCATCCGGCATACGGTTTGACGTGGTCACAATCACCACCCCTGCGGCAAACAATTGTTCAAACAACCGCCCGACGATCATCGCATCGGTGATGTCGCTGATTTGCATTTCATCAAAACACAACAGCCGGATTTCGCTTGAAATCGCCTTGGCCACCGGCAAAATGGCGTCATCAACACCGGTTTTGCGCACCGCGTGCAGGGCGTCGTGAATTTCCTGCATAAAAGCATGAAAATGCACGCGCCTTTTGCGGATCACATCGACGTTGTCGTAAAACAAATCCATCAACATGGATTTACCGCGCCCGACACCGCCCCAGATATACAAGCCTTTGATCGGGTCAGCAGCGCGCCGAAACAGCGAAAAACCACGCCGCTCGCTTTGCGCCTCGACTTGTGCTTGCAAACGGGCCAAGGCCGCCACAACCCCGTGCTGTGCCGGATCATCGCTCAGACGGCCAGCGGCAACTTCGGCCGCATAAATTTCGCCAAGTTCAGTCATGCGCCCCCATACCCAATGACGCGCCATATGAAAAGGTTTTGCGCGCACTCATAATTCTTGATTTGACGTTTTATGCGGCCTCAATCAGGGTGCCCACGAAGGACAAGAACCACAAAGACGCAATCCAAGGCCCCGTTGAGTTTCTCGGTCGCGGCGGCGATTTTTGCGACGATTAGCGTCACAGAGGTTTGTATTTGAGCGAAAATCGCCCGCGGACATGGTCAAGACATGCGTCTTGCTGTCAGCCAACCATTTGCCCAGCGCATATTTCTTGGCCACGACAGTGGCGCGCCGGTCAGGTAATCCTGCCGGGCCTCAGAGTCCGCCTTGCATTCGCAAGATTTGATATCAGGCGGTGGAGCTTGGGAATGTTGCCTTCTGACGGCTTACCTTTTTGCGGCATAATAGGCGACACGCCGTTCAAGATAAGCCAGAAATTCCGATATGGTAAACGCCAGCGCGAACAGAACAATCAGCACCGCCCAGAAGTGAGACATCAGGAAGTTGGCCGAATAAAGTTCAAACAATGCCCCGAAACCAACGATGGAAATCAACAGCTGACCGATGATCACCCCCTTGACGGCACGAATGATACCGATGCGCACACCACCCAGAATTTCCGGCAAAGCCGCCCAGAAATAAATCTTGAAAAACGCATCAAGCGGCGAGGCGCCGAAGCTGTGGGCCATCTCGACCAAAGACCGGTTGATTTGTTTCACACCAGCGCGCGAATTCAGAATGATGATCCAGATCGCAAAAAGCGTGGTGGTGATGATGATCGCCTTCATACCAAAGCCGAACAAAACCATCAGCACAGGCACCAGGGCCGTCAGGGGTGCGCTGAGAAAAACATTGACCCACGGCAAAAGCAATTCGTCCAGCAGGCGGTTTTTACCCATCAAAATCCCGACCGGAATGCCGATGACAATCGCAAAAAACACGCCTGCACCAAAGGCATAGGCCGTCTCAAACAACGCCTTTTGAAACGCGGCTGTGCCAATGACATCAAACAGTGTCGCCACCACTTTGGACAATGGTGGCACAAAAAACGTCAACTTTAGCTGGCCGATGATTTCCCACAAAATGCCCCAGATCAAAAGCGACGACATGCCCGGTAAACGGTATCCAAAAACGATCATTGCGCCCCCCTATTCCACATATGTTCGCAGCGATTCCCAGATGTCATCGACAATGTCGAGGTATTCGGAATCGCGGCGGATATTGCCAACACCCTTGTCGCGGAAATTGCTGGGCCGGATGATTTCATGCACCCTGCTTGGGCGCGGCAACAAAATGGCGATCTGATCCGAAACATAGACCGCTTCCTCGATCGAGTGGGTCACAAAGATGAACGTCTTGTTTTCGTTTTGCACAAGCGACAGCAAATCCTCTTGGAACTTGCGACGCGTCTGTTCGTCGACCGCCGAGAACGGCTCGTCCATTAGCAAGACCTGCGCATCAACGGATAACGCACGCGCAAGACCCACGCGCTGGCGCATGCCGCCTGACAATTCATGCGGGTAACTTTGCTCAAAACCAGCAAGACCAACGTCTTTGATGTATTTTTCGGCAATGGCTTCGCGCTCGGATTTTGCAACACCGCGCATCTCCAGGCCGAATGCTACATTACGGATCACCGTAGCCCAAGGCAGCAAAGCAAAATCCTGAAACACAAAGGCGCGATCAGGGCCGGGGCCGGTCACTTTTTTGCCGTTGACCTCAACCTCGCCCGAGGTCGGCTCAAGCAGCCCTGCAATGATCTTTAGCAACGTCGTTTTACCACAGCCCGATGGCCCCAACAGCGACGTCAGCTGGCCGCGAGGAAACTCAAGCGACAGATCTTTCAGCGCCTCAACGTCCTTATAGTTCTTGGAGATTTTCCGTGTCGATACGGCGCTTTCGAATTCAGCAGTTCCGGCGCCTGTGGCGGCCTGTTTAGTCTGAGACATAACCAAGTTGATTTCCTTTGAATAGAATGGCCTCGATCCTTTCGAGCAGATTCAGGAATAAAACTGCGAGCAAGATGATCGAAAAGATGGCAGCATACATGCTGGGATAATCGGCGATGGACCGACTGTAGGTGATGATATCTCCCACACCGGTTGGCGTGATCTTGAGTTCGGCAAGGATCGCGCCGATGAACCCGGCCGATACGCCCAAACGCAGGCCGGCAAAGATTACAGGGGATGCCGCGGGAATGATGATCTTAAGCATGATCGACCTGTCAGAAGCGAGAAAGGACTTGCCCATTTCCTTGATCGATTCAGGCGTGTTGCGAACGGCACTGCTGGTGTTCAACACAATGACCGGCATGGCCATGATCAATACCACCAGAACTTTTGACGTAAGGCCGATGCCATAGGCCAAAACCAACAGCGGGATGAGCGCGGCCAAAGGCGCTGCCTGCATCACGATGAAGATCGGCGAAAACAACCAGTCAAAGAAACTGTTCAGCCCGACCCAAAGGCCGATGCCGATGCCAATCACCGCCGAAATGGCGACACCAACGACAAGGGGTTGCAGGGTTTCCACATAGGCCTCGAAAATCGAACCATCTCGGATCATTCGGATAAAGGAGTCCATTGTTTCCAGAAAAGTCGGGAAAGCAAAGCTCACTGGAACTCGGCCAGCAATCTCCCAGGCGCCGAACATAATAGCGGCGGACAGAAGCTTTAGGAGTAGGGGGCGGTTCAGCATCAGGGAAATCTCGTGTTCATGGCGGGCCAAAAGGTGCCGCTGCGCCCGAATGCGAGCGCAGCGGCGAGAGCTGTCAGATTATTTCGAGGCTGCGTCAAGCGGCGCAAGGTACCAGAAATCCTCGATGTTCAGCGTGCTTGCATCACCTTCGAGTTGCCCGGCGGCAGAGTACCATTCCATGTCAGCCATGGCCGCTTTGCGACCGCCGCCATTTGGATCATAAAGACCACCGGCAACAGCATCAGCGTAGAAACCATCAAGTTCGTCCAAAATCTCTTTGGGTAACTGGCCGATTGGGCCATCTGGGTTGGTTTCACGGCGGATAATGGTTGGATCGTCGCGCATATCCTGCCAAACGCTGACCAGCGCCTTGACGAAAATGTCGACCTGCTCTTCGTTTTCCTTGATCCATGTCAGGTTGCCAAACAGGGCTTCGTCGCTGGCCTCAACTTCAAACATTTCCAGTACGTTGAAATCACCCGCGGCTTCGCTGCGCATCAATTTGTTTTTGTTGGACAAATCAATGATTGTCGCATCTGCACGCCCACCAAGAAGTGCTGCGACACGATTTGAGGACCCGGGCACATAGGACCGGTCACCAAACTTCATACCAACGCGATCCTCGATCACATTCGCAATCGAATCCGTACCGCCACCGCGCGAGTGCAGCAATATCGGCTCGCCGTTCAAATCCTGAAGGCTGCTGTATTTCTTGGTCGTGACCGGAAAAAACTTGAGCTTCGAAAGCTGAAACACGATCCGAAGCGGCGCTTTAGAGCGTTGCATCGCCGCATAGGGCGTTCCAAAACCAATATCCATCTGACCGCTCAGAACCGCCTGAATGGCCAGCTCTTCATCCGAGAACGCGGTCCATTCGTAATCAAGGCCGTTTGCCTTTGCGCGATCCAGTGCGACGAAAAAGGCGGCCAGTTCGTCTGATGGCGTTTCCGCCAGCGCGATCCGGATGGGTTCCGCTTGTACCGTTGTGACCATCAAGCTGATGGCCAAGGGTACGGCTGTTGCAAATGCAGCCACTTTGCCAAGTAGAGTTTTCATGTGTCTCCTCCCTGAGAACATTTCTTTCTGTTGAGTGACCGGTCATCGGCTTTACGCCTTGTTTGCCGATCCGTTTCGCTCTGCTGTTAAACCTCTCCGAAAAGACGATCCGATACCGAACCAATGTGCCTTCGCATCGCAATATGCGCCGCGTGCTGATCACGCCCTTCAATCGCCGCGGCGATTCGGTCATGTTCAGCAAAACTCCGATGATCCGCGGTTGGGCGCGGCGTCTCCCGCACCACCGCAATTCCTGAGACCGCGCGACGCACTGCGTTAAACTGGTCAAACAATGTCAAAAGCAGAATATTGTCAGACGCTTCGGCGACCGCACGATGAAACCGGTCATCCTGCGCCTCATATTCCGACCACGTCGTAGCCGCTCGTGACGCGGCAATGGCGCCTTTCATCCGCGCAATGGCACTGCTTGAGGCATGAATTGCCGCCTCTCGGGCCAAAGCCGGCTCAATGCAAAGACGCGCCTGGACCATCCGCACCGGCGTCATTTGTCCGCTCAGGCCCTCAATGCCGCGCGTGCCTGCATGACCACCCCGATCCGAGACAAACGTGCCTTTACCGACGTGACGCCAGATAACGCCTTCATGTTCCAATGCATCCAACGCCTTGCGAAGCGCGCTGCGACTCATGCCCAGCTCGACGATCAGTTCGCGTTCTGACGGCAGCCGGTCGTCGGGCGCATATTGACCACCCTTGATGAAGGCGCGCAAAACGGACACGCCATTGCGATGACTGCCCAATTCGCGCGGCGAGCCGGTATCAGTAGATTCGGAAGATTGGTTGACCAAATTATCCATATTGGTCTGCTTAACACCGATCAATCGCCAATTTCAACAGGTTTTTTCTGAATCATAGAAATTGGTTGCAATTGATTGCGATTGATCTTTGTTTGATGCTCACCTAAGATGGGCCCAAATTATCTGCAAATTTGGAGCCCTACATGACAGAATACGTGATCGAAACACCGCCAGTTTTCGCCCTTCCAGTGGTCGGAACAGACGCACAATTTCCCGTGCGCCGGGTCTATTGTATCGGGCGCAACTACGCCGCTCACGCTATTGAAATGGGTCACGACCCCGATCGTGAAGCTCCATTTTTCTTTCAGAAAAATCCGAATAATCTCGATACATCGGGCACGTTTCCCTACCCGCCGCACACCAATGATGTGCATCACGAGGCTGAAATGCTTGTGGCCCTGAAATCCGGCGGCACAAACATTGCCGTCGACGACGCGCTTGATCATGTTTACGGCTATGGTCTGTCTTTGGACATGACGCGCCGCGATCTTCAAAGCGTTCAGAAAAAAATGGGCCGGCCTTGGGAAATCGGCAAAGCCTTCGAAAAATCCGGCCCCTGCGGCCCGCTGCATCCCGTGTCCGAGGTTGGCCATCCTGATCAGGGCCGTCTTGAATTGAAAGTGAACGGTGCTGTGCAACAAGAGGCAGACCTGAACCAGATGATCTGGAAAGTGCCTGAAATGATCTCGTATCTGTCCGAGTATTTTGAACTCGCCGCAGGCGACGTCATCATGTCCGGAACGCCATCTGGTGTGGCTGCTGTGGTAAAAGGTGACGTCATGGTCATGAGCATCGACGGGCTGGGCACGCTGGAAGTGAGTGTCATTTAACAAGATGCGTTTTCTGCTGAGAGGTCAGAATGCTGAAATTATCGCTGGGAACTTGGGGTCATGACCGCGTGATGGCGTTGCATGACTCTCGGGTCATAAGCCCCGGTGTACGGCTGCCCAGCGAAATCCACCCAACGTTCAAACTGTTCCCTTAGGCAGTACAGGACGCGCGGTTCGACATCACCGAAATGTCGGTTTCCAGCTATGTCCTGCAATTGTCGCGCGGCGGATCGGGGTATACCGCGATCCCCGCCTTTGTCAGCCGCGCTTTTCGGCACAACGGGTTCTTTGCCCGTGCCGGATCGGGAACTGAAAGCCCCACCGAATTTGCCTGTCGCAGGATTAACGGGTCCTGATCCTAGGCAACCGGTGACGATTTGCATCCCCACAACGCGACGACTTCAAGGCCCATATGCAAAGGATATCAATCGGCCCATTTTCCGATCGTGAATGTTTTTTCATGCTGGATTCTGAACCGCGTTTGCTTTTGCAGGCCTTGGTTTTCCGGGCTTTCATTTTGGGAATTGAACGCGTCACGTCTGGCGATTTCGAGGGCGTTATTTTTCAAGAAACCCGCGTTTTCAAAGATGCATTCGCCATTGAGGATTTGCGCATTTAGTTTCAACGACACCGGATCGACAAAATTGACGCGCGGAATTTTAGTCATGAAGGCCAGAATCAGATCATCTTCGGCACCCGGCGCGTCAAGATAAACGTCTTGGGGCCGCGTGGCATCGACATTGATCCGGGTATAGCTGTTCATCCGGCGCATGCAGTCCAGATTCAGGATGTTGATCTCGCGGTTCCAGCCGTAAGCAACGGTTTTGGGTCGCTCGCCGTAAGGCACGTCATTGTCCAGAAACTCGAAATAAACCTTCTGTTTTTGCTTGTTCACCCAATTCAGAAACAGTTTCGGCATGCCTGTATAGGCTTCGATATTGTGGTACAAAAGGTCATCAACAGCTTTGTAACGACCGGTTTTTTTGCCACGGCTCCAGGCACGTTCCACCGTCGCCGTTGGGGGTGTTATGACAAAAAACATAAAAACCGTATGACCAAACCGGCTGAGCAATCGCCCGCCCGCCTGATCGTTGTTTGGCGATTCAAAACTGTCAAACCGGAATCTGTCAATCAACAAATGCGGCATTTCCTGACGCGCGGCTTTTGCCGCCATGTAGCCGTCAAGTTTCTTGTCAACGATTTCCAGTTCCTGCCCGGTCAGCATCGCCGCATATTTGAAATGCGCCCCCAAACTGTCATAGTCGAGCATGAATTTCCGCCAATAATCCGGGCTGACCAGTGCAAAATCCTGCCATTGCACGCCCAGTCTCGCCGCAAGTTCCCGCTGAAGCGGTCGAAGCGTACTTTTACCGGCGGCTGATGCCCCCTTTACATTCATGACAATTGGTTCGGCCTGAAACGGCAAGGCCTTGTAACCCTCGGCTTTGGCCGCGGCAAGGATGATCGGATTGATCATTTCCCCGATCTGGCCGCTTCCGTAAGAATTGCCCACAAGAATTGACGCCAGTCGCACCACCAGATCCTTGTCGGCCAGCAGGCGGCCACGCTGGCCAATGATCCCGCCGACAACGGCCTGTAAACCCGTCAGGCAGGCCAGCTCCAGCGCATCGCTTGTGGTAGGGATTTCAGCCCGCCATTCTGCCAGCGCCAAAAGTTCGGGTATGTCGTCTTTTGGCGTGGGTTTTGCGCGCTTGCCAAAAAGGCGGTGCCTGAGGGATCGGTTTTTTTGGGGGTCGGGCGTGGTGGTCCGGTCATAAACATCTGACGCAAGACGCGCAGACAGCCGTTGCGCTATTTCCATCTGGATTCTGGCGTATTCTTGTTCCAGTTTTGGCAATTCAGGATAAACATGGCCCGTCAGAATGCGTCGCACCATGCCGCGCAAATTAAGCCCCAATTCCTCATAATTGGGGCCGTCCGGTACATATAAATCTGCGGTCACCCGGATCAGGACCTCGTGCATCGCCAGTCGGCTGACCTTGAAGGCCACCATATCTTGCTGTTTCAGCCCACAGAAACTGGCGGCTTCTTTGGCTTCTTGATAACTCGTGTCGGAATTTTCCTCATTATACAGCGTCACCCGCGAGAAAAGCTCGCTGGGGATGGCCGAAGTCAACCCGGGATTCCAAGCATCAAAATCCAGGGTTGAATCGGTCATTCTGAACCAGTTCCCGCTCGGGTAAATTGAGTGGCATCTTGGCGCGATCCCACTCAATTCGGTGATTTATTTTACTTTCGCCCGCCTTGGGGCGGTCAGTCCGGCACCCTCAGGTTTCGCGGGCTTGCCCGTCACGATACCGTTGGCGCAGCAATTTGATCAATGGCAAGAAAATCAAGATGATGGCGATCACCGTAATTGGTCCTGCAATTGGGCGGGTCAGGAAAATCAATGGATCACCTGACGATAATAGTAATGATTGCCGCATTGTCGGCTCGGCGATTGGGCCAAGAACGATCGCCAGAACCGCCGGCGCCAGCGGATAGTCAAACTTGCGCAAAAAGAACGCGCTAACCCCGAGAAGCAACATCACCCACACGTCGTGCATGCTTTTCGTCGCCGCATATCCGCCGACGACAGAAAGTACGAAAATCAGCGGTGCAAGGATGGTGAACGGCATGCGCAGCATCCAGATGAACAGCGGAATAAACGCAATATTGATGACCAGGGCAAAAAAGTTGGACACATAGAACGACCCGATCAGACCCCAGACAAATTCGCTTTGGTCGATAAACAGGCGCGGGCCGGGCGTCAGACCCCAAATCACCATGCCGCCCAAAAGGATCGCGGTGGTGGGGGAACCCGGAATACCCAGCGTCAGCATCGGCAACATCGCCCCGGTCGAGGCCGAGTTGTTGGCCGCTTCGGGGGCGGCGACACCGCCGGGATGGCCTTTGCCAAACTCCTCGGGTTTTTTGGCCAGCATTTTTGCGACACCATAAGACATCAACGAGCCGGGTGTTGCGCCGGCTGCGGGCAGGATGCCGACAAAGAAGCCAAGGAAGGACCCGATGGAAACGCCCTTCCAGCCGCGCCGCATGCCTTCTTTGGAATCCGCGGCGATGCCTTTTAGGGACATTTTCGCCTCGGACGAGGTGATCTTGCCGCGGGTTGTATCCAGTGTCCACAACATTTCGCCGATACCGTAAACCCCGATCGCCAGCACCAGAAAATTGATGCCGTGAAGAAACCCCGGAATTTGAAAGAACACCAAGCGCGGAGCGCCAGAGATCTGGTCAAACCCGACCGCCGCAAACACCAAACCGATACAGATCGAAAACACCGTTTTGGGAATGTCGTCGCCGCCCAATCCGACAAAGGTGGCAAAGGCCAACAGCATCAGTGCGAATATTTCTGGCGGACCAAAGCTAAGGGCGACAGATGCCAACAAAGGCGCAAACAGGGTGAACAAGATGTTGGCCACCGTACCGCCAATAAACGAGGCAATCGCGGCGGTGACCAAGGCCAGACTGGCACGACCCTTTAGCGCAAGCGGCCTGCCGTCAAATGTTGTTGCCACGGCGGTGGATGCGCCGGGGATACCCAAGGTGATCGAACTGATCGCCCCGCCGTACATCGCCCCGTAATAGATCGCCGCCAGAAAGATGATCGCCGATCCCGGCGGCACAAGGAAGGTGACCGGCAACAGAATGGCCACGCCGTTTACAGACCCCAATCCCGGCATCGCGCCGATGAACAGCCCCAGCGTAACGCCAACCAAAATCAGCAACATATTCAAGGGTTGCAGCGAGAGCATCATGCCATCGCCAAGAAGGCTAAGTATTTCCATCAGATTATCCTGTTCTGTACCAGTTAAGATTTCTGCATAGTTGTCTGCGGCGTGTTTTGATCAGTAAATTATGTCGTAAAGGACGTTGTAGAACGGTTCGGTGAAATCCAGCCCCTTAGGCATTGTGATGCGCATAAGTCCCTCAAAGAAAAAGAAAAATGCGATGGGCAGCGCAATGGCCAAAGTCAGCGTCAAGAGCCAGGAATGACGTCCGAGAATTCTTATGTAGTAGATCAGGAATACCATCATCGCGCCGTACATAGAGATGATGTCGATCAGACCGATAAATCCGAAAATACCACCTGCCACCAGGATCAGGCTTTTCTTGCCAAACTCATCCAGCACCGGTTCGGTTGATCGTGATGGCGGCGACGATTTGCGGTACCAATTAAAGGCGATAAACCCCGTGCTTATCAGCATTATCCCCGCCAGCCAGAATGGCCATGCGCCACCCCCCGGGCCTTCGCCCTTGATATATCCTATTTCCAACTTTGCGCTTTCCATCATCAGATAGATGGAAAAAAGGGCCAAAACACCCGCTGTTATAATTTCTCCCAGCCGCATTTCGGCCCCCTTTACTTAGCGCTTCAAGTTTGTTGTTCGCGACAGGATTAGTTATCCATCGCCGCAAACAGGTCTTTGTGGTTTTGTACTTGGGTTGCCCAATAGGCACGCTGTTGATCAGCATCCAACCACAATGGCGACAGGCTTTCGGACTTCATATAATCCTGCCATTCTGTCGTATCGTAGATGGTTTTGAACAGGTTCTGATAGTACGCAGCGGCTTCGTCAGACATGCCCGGCGCACCAACAACGGCCCGCTGGTTATAATAGCTGAAGTCGTTGCCCAGTTCTTTTACCGTGCGAACATCAGGGTAGGCAGCCAAACGTTCATCCGAGAACGCGATCAAGGGGACCACGTCACCGGATTCATAAAAGCCCTTGGCTTCTGCCGGGTTGTTCACAGATGCCATGATCTGCTGACCAGCAAGATCCTTGGCAACCGCGCCGCCACCATTGTATGGGATGTACTTGATCTTAAGGTCATAAGTACCTTCCATCCAGGCAACAACAGTACTGTCTTCCTGGCCTTTACCAGTGCCACCCATGACGTATTCGCCATCGGCCGCCTTAACTGTTTCCAGCCATTGTTCAAACGACGTGATGCCGCTGTCCTTGTGAACCCAAAGCACAAATGGATCCACGCCCATCATTGCCACCGGCGTAAAGGTCTGGATATCGATGCCCAGACTTGGCTGACGCAATGGTGTCGCAAAGAACGAGTTCAGCGTCACCAAAATTGTATGATCTGGATCGCGCGCACCGTTCACCGCAATCAGGGCTTCTGCGCCCGAACCACCACCTTTGTTATTTGGCACCAAAGGACGGTTTGTCAGGTCCTTTTTCTCGGCAACTGACTGTAAAAAGCGCGCAATCTGGTCAGCGCCCCCACCGGCACCGGCCATGATAACAAAGTCAACGGGTTTAGTGGGCTTCCATGATTGTGCCTGTGCGGCACCAACAATTGACATGACGCCGAGCGCAGCAGCACCCACGATTTTTGTAAAGTAGTTTGATGTAGTAGCCATGTTTTCCTCCCTATGGCGGATTACCTGCAAATATTGAGCAGTCTTCGGTTTCGAACGACCATCTTTACGTGGTCTTGCAGTTTTAAATTCTTTCAAAATTTGATGGTTTAACTGGTTAATAATTCAACAGAACGGCGATTTTTGCCGTATCGACGATGGTTTGGGTGTTGCCACCAAAAATAGTCTCTTTTTCGTGGCTGTCTCCGTATGCTCCCATGATCAACATATCCAAGCCAAGCTCTTCACTTGCTGTCAGCAACGCCTTTCCCACATTGCGAGACTTTGGAAATTCGTGATGAACGGCGTGGATGTTGTGCAATGAAAGATAGCCGATAAGGTCTGTGGCCGAGGTGCCGGATCCGCTGTCTTCGCCGTTTGACAGAACCCAAACCTTGTCAGCCCCGCGCAGAACGCTTTTGCATTGCGACAAGGCGCGCGCCGCCTCGGCGCTGGCGTTCCAGGCAATCGCGACGTTTGCGCCCAGCGCCTTTGGCGCGGTCGTGGCAGGCGGGCACATCAAAACCGGGCGGCCCGAATGAAACAGTGCGGCCTTTAACGTGTTATGCCCCAGATTTCGGTCCAGATCGGGCTGTGCCACGGCGATGATGTCACACAGGCGCCCGTGCCGTTTGATCACATCAACCTGACGCCCGGCCTCTTCGACAAATTCCACTGTTGCGACATTTCCAAGCTGTTTTCCCGTCGAATCAAGCTCGTAAGCCTTGGCAAGCGCCTCAAGTTCGGCTCGCAGTCCTTCTTCTTCCTGATCGGCCACCAGATGTGACTGTGCAATGATCTGTTTGCGCAAGTATTCCGGCAGATGCACACCGTAAGGCATCAGATCTTCGGGTCGGGCGCGGCAATGAATGACTTTGACATGGGCGGTATGCCGATGGGCAAGCGCCGCTGCGTGGCCAAGGACGTTGTCGCCCTTGCCGTCGCCTCTGACTGGAACCAGTATTTTGCGTATCACCCTGTTCGCTCCTTTAGAATAACCCGTCGATAAGGCCAGCATCATTGATGCAGATGGATTCGGCACTTGGCACCCGTGGCAGGCCCGGCATCGTCATGATCTCGCCGCAGATAACGACGATAAAACCAGCGCCTGCCGATAATCTGACCTCGCGAACCGGCAAGCTGTGGCCCGTTGGGGCACCGCGCCGGGTTGGGTCGGTGGTAAACGAATACTGGGTCTTGGCCATGCACACCGGCAAATGGCCATATCCCTGTTTTTCCCATGATTTCAGCTGGTCGCGAATTTTAGTGTCGGCCACCACTTCGTCGGCGCGGTAAATGCGTTTGGCAATTGTTTCGATCTTCTCGAAAAGCGGCATCTCGTCTGGGTAAAGCGGGGCGAAATTTGCACCACCTTCATCGATGATTTCGACAACGCGCTGCGCCAGACCTTTGGTGCCGTCGCTGCCTTTGGCCCAGTGCTGGCACAGGATCGCCTCGGAGTCTTGCGATTTGGCATAGTCGCGGATCGCCGCAACCTCGGCGTCGGTATCGGTGACAAAATGGTTGATCGCAACCACGACCGGCACCCCGAATTGTTTCAGGTTTTCGATATGGCGGCCCAGATTGGCGCAACCCTTTTTGACGGCACCTACATTCTCACCGCCAAGATCGGCTTTGCCAACGCCACCGTTCATCTTCATGGCACGCACGGTGGCCACCAGAACAACCGCCTTGGGCGACAGGCCAGCCTTGCGGCATTTGATATTCATGAATTTCTCGGCGCCCAGATCGGCACCAAACCCGGCTTCGGTTACCACATAATCCGCCAGCTTGAGCGCGGTGGTCGTCGCCACCACCGAATTACAGCCATGGGCGATGTTGGCAAAAGGGCCGCCATGCACAAAGGCCGGGTTGTTTTCCAGCGTTTGCACGATGTTGGGCTGCATCGCTTGCTGCAACAGCACCGTCATCGCACCGTCGGCCTTGATGTCACGGGCAAAAACCGGCGACCGGTCGCGGCGATAGGCCACGATGATATCGCCAAGGCGCTTTTCCAGATCGGCAAGGTCGGTGGCAAGGCACAGGATCGCCATCACTTCGGAGGCAACCGTGATGTCAAAACCGGACTCGCGCGGGAACCCGTTGGCAACCCCGCCCAGATTGCACACGATCTGACGCAGGGCGCGGTCATTCATATCAAGCACACGGCGATAGGCGACACGGCGGATGTCGATATCCAGCTCGTTGCCCCAATATATGTGATTATCCAGCATCGCCGCCAACAGGTTATGGGCCGAGGTGATGGCGTGAAAATCCCCGGTGAAATGCAGGTTCATTTCTTCCATCGGCACAACCTGCGCATAACCACCGCCCGCCGCCCCGCCTTTCATGCCAAAACAAGGGCCAAGCGAGGCCTCGCGAATACAGATCGCGGCGTTCTTGCCAATGGCGTTCAGACCATCGCCCAAGCCAACCGTCGTCGTGGTTTTGCCTTCGCCCGCAGGCGTCGGATTGATCGCGGTCACCAGAATAAGGTGGCCGTCTTTTCTGCCTGAAAGCGATTTGATGAAATCTTCCGATACCTTCGCTTTGTCATGCCCAAACGGCAACAAATGCTCCGTTGGGATGCCCAGCCTTGAACCAATTTCCTGAATTGGCTTTTTGTTGGCGGCGCGTGCGATTTCGATATCAGACATGTTTTTCTTACCTATTCAATTCAAATTATTTCAGGTTCCCAGCAAATCTCCGAGCGATAGTCCGGCAGAGGCGGCCCATTCGGTGGCGGAAATCTTTCCCTCGCCCGCAGGTCGCACCCGTTTCAGGCAAATGCGCCCCCCGACGCATTGCACGGTGACGCCCGCGTCGCTGATGCCGATGATTTTGCCAGAAACGCCGTCGCCGGCTACGCGGGCGGCGTCATAAACCTGAACTTCGGTGCCGTTCAGCGTGGTCCAGGCACCGGGCGCGGGGTTAGTGCCACGGATCAGATTGTATACCTGCGCCACCGGCTTGTTCCAATCGACACGGGCGTGTTTTTTGACGCAGCGCCGTTCATAGCTTGCCTGCGCTTCATTGGGCACGATATGCGGCGGATTGCCCGCACGAAACAGATCACATACCCCATGCACAGACTCGATTGCCGCCGGATAAATCTTTTTGAAATACAGATCGATCACCGTGTCGTCGGGGCCGATGTCGCATTCCCATTGCAAAAGACTGTCGCCCTCATCCAGCCCGTCGGAGGGATAAAACCAGCTAAAGCCCGATTTTGTCGCCCCCATGATGATCGGCCAGTTCACCGCGCTTGGGCCACGGTGCAGCGGCAACAACGACGGGTGAAAACAGATCGAGCCAAGCTTTGGCGTGTCGCGCGCCGCTTGCGGCACGAACACGTTGACAAAGGCCATGATCATCAGATCCGCCTCGTAAGATGCAAGCGTGTCCAGCGTCTTTTGGTCATCGAAATTCGCCGGTTGCTGAACCGGCAGGCCTATTTGCAACGCATATTCTTTGATCGGGTCAACCGGCTTGCCCTCGCGATCCGGCTCGCAATAGACCGCGACGACATCGTCACGGCCTTCGTCCAACAGCTTGGCCAGAACATCCTTGCCAAAGGCTTGTTGACCCATAACGATCAGGCGCATCTTGTCGCTCATTTGGCCGCCACCTTTGCTGCCCCGACCGCGCCCGAGGCGACGATCCGGCCCAGATCATCGGCGCCATAACCCAGAACATCCGACAGGATTTCCGTGGTGTGTTCGCCCAACAGCGGCGAGCGTGTGACGTCAACCGGACTGTCGCTTAACTTGATCGGACAGCCGACGCTGGTATATCGGCCACGTTCCGGGTGGTCGATATCGACGATCGTACCCGTGGCGCGCAGCCCCTCATCCTCGATGATTTCCTTGGTGCTAAGGATCGGACCCACCGGAATATCATGGGGGTTACAAATGTCCATGACCTCGAATTTGGTCTTGGTCATCGTCCATTTTTCGATCCGCTCGAAAATCTCGTTCAGTTTGTTCAGACGCTCTGCCGGCTTGGCGTAACCTTCTTTGGTTTTCCAGTCCGGCTCGCCGATCACGTCGCAAATCTTGCCCCAGATCGCGGCCTGACAAATGAAATACGTATAGGCATTGCCGTCGGTTTCCCAACCTTTGCATTTCAGAATGCGGCCCGGCTGGCCACCACCGGAATCATTGCCCGCACGCGGGGTTGCATCGCCAAAGGGCACGCCCTCGCCAAATTGCGAATATTCGGTCAGGGGGCCAACTTCCAGCCGTTGCTGATCCCGCAGCTTGACCCGGCACAGGTTCAGCACACCATCCTGCATCGCCGCCGTAACCATTTGACCGCGGCCGCTTTTTTCGCGCTGATACAGCGCCGTTACAATGCCAAGGCACAGGTGAAGCCCGGTGCCGCTGTCACCGATCTGGGCACCGGTCACCAGCGGTGGCCCATCCAGAAAACCGGTGGTTGACGCCGCACCGCCCGCACATTGCGCAACGTTTTCGTAAACTTTGCAGTCTTGGTATTTGCCCGGCCCAAACCCCTTGATCGAGGCCAAAATCATGCGTGGATTGATCTCTTGCACCCGCTCCCAGGAAAAACCCATGCGATCCAGCGCACCGGGGGCGAAATTCTCGACCATCACATCGCATTCTTGGATCAACCGGGTCAGCACTTCTTTGCCGGTTTCATTTTTCGAGTTCAGCTCGATTGATCGCTTGTTGTGGTTCAGCATGGTGAAATACAGGCTGTCGGCACCAGGCACATCGACCAGTTGCTTGCGCGTTGCGTCACCGACGCCGGGCCGTTCAACCTTGATCACATCTGCACCAAACCACCCAAGCAACTGGGTACAGGTTGGCCCTGATTGAACATGGGTGAAATCGAGAATTTTGACGCCGTCGAGTGCTTTCATTATGGGGTCCCTTTAGAACAATTGTATAAAGTTAGCGGTGGTCATTATTTCTTTTTGACCACGCTCTGAGGGTTGAGGTTTCCGATGCGTCCGCTTTCCGTGCCGGCAAGCGGATCGATCACTGCGTTGATGAGTGTGGGCTTGCCGCTGTCCATCGCCGCGTTGACAGCGCGGGCCAATTCATCTGGCGTCGTCGCGTTTACGCCCACGCCGCCAAAAGCCTGCATCATCATGTCATAGCGTGCGTCGGGCACAAAAACCGTCGGGGCCGGATCGGCGTGGCCGGTGGGATTGACATCTGTGCCGCGATAAATGCCGTTGTTGTTAAAGACCACAACACAAACCGGCAAGTTATAGCGACAGATCGTTTCCACCTCCATGCCGGAAAACCCAAAGGCGCTGTCGCCTTCGATCGCCAAGACAGGGTGGCCGGTTTCCACAGCCGCCGCGATGGCGGTGCCCATGCCAATGCCCATCACGCCCCAAGTGCCCACATCAAGCCTTTTGCGCGGCTTTGACATGTCAATGATCGAGCGGGCGAAATCGAGCGTATTGGCCCCTTCGTTCACCAGTATCGCGTCGGGGCGTTCCTTGATGATCGTCTTCAATCGGCCCAGTGCGCCGTGGTAATCCATCGGTGAATTATTGTTCATCAGACGCGGCGCCATCTTGGCGACATTGCCCTCAACCTTGGCACGGATTGCGCCGGTCCAGTCGGCCGACGGCTTTTTCCAATCCTTGCCCATGCCTTTCAGAAGGGCGGAGACCACAGACCCGATATCCCCCACCAAAGGCGCTGCAATTTCGACATTGCTGTCCATTTCGCGCGGTTCGATGTCGATTTGCACAAATTTCTTGGGGTCCGCCCCCCATTGCTTGCCCTTACCGTGGCTAAGCAACCAGTTCAGACGCGCGCCAATCATCACCACAACATCGGATTCCTTTAGCGCCAGCGATCTTGCCGCCCCCGCCGACAGCGGGTGCGTATCTTCAAGCAGACCCTTGGCCATGCTCATTGGCAGATAGGGAATGCCGCTGGTTTCGACAAAGGCGCGCACATCCTCATCCGCCTGCGCATAAGCCGCGCCTTTGCCCAGAATGATCAGCGGTTTTTTTGCACCTTTGATGACATCCAGTGCGCGGGCAACAGCATCGGGTGCCGGGATCTGCGCCGGCGCCGGATCAATCACCTTTACCAAAGATTGCGCCCCGGCCTGGGCATCCATCACTTGCCCAAAAAGCTTGGCTGGCAAATCAAGGTACACCCCGCCCGGACGCCCGGAAACCGCCGCGCGAATGGCGCGGGCGATACCGATACCGATGTCCTCGGCATGCAAAACGCGAAAGGCCGCTTTGCACATCGACTTTGCGACGGCAAGTTGATCCATTTCCTCATAATCACCCTGTTGCAGATCGACGATCTCGCGCTCGGACGACCCCGAGATCAGGATCATTGGCCAGCAATTGGTTGTCGCATGGGCCAGTGCCGTCAAACCGTTCAGAAACCCGGGCGCCGACACAGTCAGGCAAATGCCCGGCTTTTTGGTCAAAAAGCCCGCAATCGCTGCGGCATTACCGGCGTTCTGTTCGTGACGGAAGGAAATGACCCGCATCCCTTCGGCCTGCGCCATGCGGCCAAAGTCGGTGATTGGAATGCCCGGCACACCGTAGATGGTGTTCAGCCCATTCAACTTCATAGCGTCGATGATCAAATGAAAACCATCCGTCAACTCTGGCGTGGCGACCTCGGCGCTCGCCGTCGCCTCATTCGTTTTTGTCGTCGATTCAGTCATCTGGTTCCCCGTGACATTTGTTGATGTTCAACCTGCTGCATTTTTCGCCGATTCAATTGCCGCCAAACGCGCCCAGGTCATGCTGATGTGATCATGCAGGCGCATCGTATGCTCGCGCACACGGCAAGACGCCAGATCAGCGTCGCGCGACATCAGCGCCTCGATGATTTCCATGTGATCGGCAACCGATTTGCGGGCACGATCGCCTTCGCCCATCGCGCGCCGCCGAATTGCCCGCATATGCACAAACAGCCCCTCGGCCGTCGTCGCCAAAAGCGAACAGCCCGAAAGTTCAAGAATTTTTTGATGAAACTTGATGTTTGCGTCAGAATATTCCTCGATGTCAGCACGCACCGCATCGCTGCTGTGCTTCATGGCAAATTTACGCAAGGCAAAAAGATCTGCTTCGGTGGCATTTGTCGTGGCCAACCGTGCCGCCATGCTTTCGAGTGCCGCCCAGGTAACCACCATGTCCAGAATTTCCTCGCGGGTCTTGCGGCACACAAAAACGCCCTTGCGCGGAATGATTTGAACCAGCTCCTCCTGGGCCAGACGCGCCAGCGCTTCGCGGATCGGCGTTCTGGAAATGCCAAGACTTTCTGCCAGCTTCCGCTCATCCAACCGCAAGTCGGTTTCGGGGTTGTAAATGTCCATGTCCAGGATCGCCGCGCGCAGCACCGCGAAAGTATGATCCTTTAGGGTAAAGCTGTCCGCTATCGGTCTAAGCTTGTCACCAATCGACATCCAATATCCTCCCCCAGTGGCGCCTTAGCGGCCCGCAATCCGGCCAAAATTCGCGCCGCCCTTGGTATACCTTACACCCAATACCACGTCAGTCAAACGCTAATTTCTCATCATTTATTGAGATAATCGTTGACTTTTCGATTTGTGGTATACCACATGCCTCTATTATTTTGATGCAGGAGGCATCGATTTGTTAATCAAAGCGCCCGATTCGACACTTGTTGTCATCGACATGCAAGAACGACTTGTTCCGGCAATGATGGCCCCTGCCCGCACCATCCAAAACGCGCGGCTATTGTTGCAGGCAGCGGCAAAAACAGGCGTACCGGCGCTGCTGACCGAACAGTACCCAAAGGGGTTGGGATCAACGATCCCCGACATCAAAAAACTCGCCAGAGACGCCGAGATAATACCCAAATTGCACTTTTCCTGCATGGAGGATCAAACCTTCGCCACGTCCTTTCGCGCCCTTGGCCGTCGACAGGCAATCTTGGCGGGAATGGAGGCGCATATTTGCGTCGTTCAGACCGCGGCAAGCCTGTTTGAGAAAGGATACGAAGTTTTTGTCGTTTCTGATGCGACGGCCTCGCGCACCCTTGAAAGCGAGGCTGCGTGCCTGGCCCGTCTGAGTGCTGGCGGTGTCAGTATTGTCACCACCGAAATGGTGATTTTTGAATGGCTTGGGATGGCGGGCACGACCGCTTTCAAAGAAATGTTGCCGCTGATTAAGTGAAACAATCCGCAAGGAGATATCCATGAATATTCACGAATACCAAGCCAAGGAAATTCTCAAAGGTTTCGGTGCGCCTGTTGCCGAAGGTGCCGCCATCACCGCGCTGGCGGATGCCGAGGCGGCGATTGCGTCTTTGCCGGGGCCGGT
>Ga0316204_10000434_pt1 | contig 154563 bp, 147 predicted proteins | sample 6monrhotite_MG_2_FD_205661 | JGI IMG/M metagenome (GOLD analysis project Ga0316204, IMG submission 205661) | Microbial mat bacterial communities from mineral coupon in-situ incubated in ocean water Damariscotta River, Maine, United States -... | ecosystem: Environmental > Aquatic > Marine >... | reverse complement strand
GCGGCTCAGGCGTACAAGGCAGAGACCCCCTCACACGCACCTGCCATATCAAGAGCATATATAAATGGAACCCGAAAGCGGCTGAAGCCGAGGTTGAAGCGGAAACCACGGCAACAGACTAGGCTCTGGACCTAGCGCACGCATTTTGCTTGCTCGGGAAACTAAACAGGTGCAGGTTGTGTTTATGGGAAAAACTATACTGTCTATTATAGCTATCGTCTCGGTCACATTTGGCCTGAGTTTTATTTTCGCACCGCATATGTTTTTTGAATTGTACACGGGCGCGACACTGCCTACCGCCAGCGCGGCAACGGATATCCGCACAACATACGGCGGTTTTAGCTTGGGGTTTGGCTTGTTTTTGCTTTATTGCTTTAAGAATAATCTGCGCATAGGCCTGATGGCCGCGCTTCTGGTTCTAACAACCATCACAGCTGCCCGTATTTTCGGCATCACGGTTGACGGTAATCCGAACAAATATATGTATATCTTCCTCGGCATGGAAGTTGTCTCGCTGGTATTGGTGTTTCTGGTCTGGTGGCGAAAGAGGTGGAAACAAACGGGTTAGCAATAGGCTCAACCACTCCCGTGCATCCCAAATTTCTCGGCCAGTAAGTCCAAGGATGCGGCCCATGCGCGTTTTTCTGCTGTCTCATTGTATTGGATGCCGTTTTTCGGGTCATTGGCATCTGGCACCATAAAGGCGTGTTTTGTGCCGCCGTAAGCGTGGATTTGCCAGTCACAGCCCGCCTTGGTCAATTCTTCGCCCAGTTGCGTGACCGCGGTAGGTGGCACCATAGGGTCGTCCCAACCGTGCAACGCCAAAACACTGGCTTTGATCTTTTTGGGTGGTAAATCATTGCTGTTAAACAAGCCGTGAAAACTAATCGCGGCTTTTAAATCTACGCCAGAGCGCGCTAAATCGAGTGCACACAGCCCGCCAAAACAATAGCCCATCATGGCGATATTATCCGCGTCCACTTGCTCTAACCCTTGCGCGGCTTTCAATGCAGCTCTCAAACGCTTCAATAACATTTTGCGGTCATTGACGAAGGGCATCATTAGGGCTTCGTTTTTGGCTGGATCACCGCCTTGCTGGCCGTCGCCGTAAACATCTATAGCAAAGCCGACATAGCCCTGCGCAGCCATCTGCACGGCTTTGCTTTGGGCGAACCCGTCGCATCCACCCCACGCATGGCCGACCATCACACACGGCTTGGGATCAACATATGTCTCGTCCCATGCGAGATAGCCCACGCAGGTCTGCTTGCCGTCTTTGTATTCGAAAGGCTTGGTGGTGATGTTCATGGGGTTTCCTTTGATGCTTTAGGGGTGGTTTGAGTGTCAGATTGAGGCACAGTATCCACCTTGGCTTGCGCCAGTTTCACACGGATTTTTACGCCGTCGACCATTGTATTATTGAGCGACTTTATCGCGGCCTTTGCCGCTCCGGCCGTGGGCATTTCTACAAACCCGAAACCCTTGGAGATGCCGCTATCCTTATCCAAAACCAGATTGAAAGACTGTACCGCGCCGAACGGCGTAAACAGGGCACCAAGGTTTTCCTCGCTCGTCGCCCGTGCCAAGTTTCGAACAAGTATTTTCATGGGTTTCCTTTGGGTTAATTAGATTGAAGGGCGTTATAGAGCGCGGGGTGCTAAAGGGCAATGGTTCAAGGGAGTACAAGATGGATTACGGCAAAGAAGCCTAATCCGCCCTACGGGTTGTCAAATTTTCTGTAGGGTGGATTAGCGCCCTTGCGCGTAATCCACCTTGTCAAACTCAACTCTCTCCTGTTTTCAAATTTTCAAACACTGGCTTATCAGTAAGGTAATTATCAGCCTCCTCAGTAAGGTAATTATCAGCCTCCAATTTATGCCAAGATGAGTACGGCCAATCTGCTATATCATCGACCAGTCCATGTTTCACCGGATTGACATAGATATACGAAATATAATCGCCCAACTCGGCATTCCCGTCTATCATATGCTCCCAAAACCGGCGTTGCCAAATACCGCTTTCGCCGGTGCGGCGGCCTTGAACACCTAGACCCTTTTGCGCTAACGCCTTGGAAAATCCTGATTTAATCAACCGCCAGCGCTTGGAAAAATCCGCATCTCCCTCAGGGAGTTCCCATATACAATGGAGATGCTCCGGCATGATACAAATTGCCAAAGTTTCAAACGGGTACCGTTTTTGCACGCGCCCATATACGGTGCGAAAAATATCAATGTAGTCAACAAGCAGAGTTTGCTGCCTATCTTGTAAATTCACAGTGAAAAAATATGTCCCTCCCGGCACATAAAGTCGTCGATAATTTGGCATAGAGGCACCATATAAGATTTTGACGTGTGCCTCAAGGTGGATTACGCGTAAAAACGCTAATCCACCCTACGGGAATTTGAATTTCTTGTAGCGGAGATTAGCGCCCTTGCGCGTAATCCGCCTTCCTATCCCCAATCCAAACCTGCTTCGGTTTTTGCCTTCACTTCGTCCATCTCAACGCCCGGTGCTAGCTCCGTCACTCTAAATTTTGGTGCCCCTTCTGGGCGGGAGAATACACCTAGGTCTGTGATGACCATGTCGATGCAGTTTCGGCCTGTTAGAGGTAGTGTGCATTGGGGTAGAAACTTGGACGCACCGGCGCGGTTGGTGTGGTCCATTACGGCTACGCAGCGTTTTACGCCTGCCACCAAATCCATAGCCCCGCCCATGCCTTTGACCATTTTGCCCGGGATCATCCAATTGGCTATGTCGCCGTTCTCCGAGACCTGCATGGCACCCAAAATTGAAATATCAATATGGCCGCCGCGTATCATGGCAAAGCTTTCCGCCGAGTTGAAATAGCTTGAGCGGCGTAGTTCGGTAATGGTCTGCTTGCCAGCGTTAATCAGGTCCGGGTCAACTTCGTCCGGGTAAGGAAACGGCCCCATGCCGAGCATACCGTTCTCAGACTGGAGCGTTACATCAACACCGTCCGGAATATGATTGGCGACCAATGTCGGGATGCCAATACCGAGATTTACATAAAACCCGTCTTTAAGCTCCTGCGCGGCGCGTTTCGCCATATCGTCTCTACTCCATCCTTTATCTTGGGTCATGACGAACGCTCCCTAACTGTTAGTTGTTCGATGCGCTTTTCGCATTTGGCTTCTATAATACGCTGCACATATATACCCGGCGTGTGGATATAATTGGGATCAAAACTACCGACCTCGACCAGTTCGTCGACCTCGACCACAGTTATTTTACCCGCCGTCGCCATCATCGGGTTAAAATTGCGGGCGGTCTTCTTAAATTGCAAATTGCCCTGTGTATCGCCGCGCCATGCTTTGACCAATGAAACATCGGCTTTCAGTCCCGTCTCCATGATGTATTCCTCGCCGTCAAAATCCATTGTTGGCTTACCATCGGCTATCACAGTACCCACACCCGTCTTGGTATAAAATCCTGGTATGCCAGCCCCGCCTGCGCGAATACGCTCGGCCAACGTGCCTTGGGGATTAAATTCCAAATCAAGTTCGCCAGCGAGAAACTGCCGTTCAAACTCTTTATTTTCGCCTACATAGGACGAGACCATTTTCTTGATTTGGCGAGTTTCTAGCAAAAGCCCCAGCCCAAATCCGTCGACGCCCGCATTATTGGAAATCGCGGTGATGTTCTGCGCACCACTGTCGCGCAGAGCCGCTATTAAATTTTCAGGGATACCGCACAGGCCAAACCCGCCCGCCATCACCACCATGCCGTCAAAGGTCAAACCCTCCAGAGCTTCGGTAGCGGTCTTAAATACTTTGTTACTCATAAGTTTCCTCACTTTGAGAGAGTTTTAACAGGTGAAAACCAAATGCCAATGGTAAAGCGTGAATTTCACTCAAATGTCGCGAAAATTATCCGCGCCACTAACCGCGAAAGCCTTTGGCGACCAGATACATTTCGGGGCTTCCGTCTCTGGATGCTTTGGGCTTGGCGTGGCGCACCACATCAAATTTATCATTGAGCATGTTGAGCAGGTTAATCTCTGCGCCGCCTTGGAAAACCTTGGAAATAAATGCGCCGCCGGGCCTTAAGACTTTTACGGCAAAATCTGCCGCAGCTTCGACCAGAGCTACAGTGCGGAGATGGTCGGTTTGGCGGTGGCCTGTAGTATTGGCCGCCAAATCTGACATGACCAAATCAGGTCGCAACATACCATTTTCATCTCCAGAATCATTTATGAGCATCTTCATCAAGACCTCAGGGGCATGCTCATCCATGAAATCCATTTCGATAATTTCCGCCCCCGGAAAAGGCTCGACAGGCAAAATATCAATCCCGATAATCCGCGATGGTTTTGTAGTAAGCGCGATCTGTGTCCAACTGCCCGGAGCCGCACCTAAATCGACAATAACCGCACCGGGTTTTAGTAACCCAAATTTCTCGTCCAGTTCGATGAGTTTAAAGGCTGCGCGGCTACGATAGCCAAGTGCGCGTGCTTTTTTGACATAAGGGTCGTTCAGTTGACGGCGGAGCCACAAAGTCGAAGATATTTTACGACCGCGCGCCGTTTTAACCCGCTCGTCCATCATGCGCACATCCGCTTCGCCTGCAGCTTTTTCCGGCTTCTTCCATGTACGGGCGGGCTGTTTAGACTTCCCCCCACTCATCTTTTGACTCCCACTCATTTTTTGGCGCGCACCCATCTTTTGGTCGCTATCTTTACGAGTAGTCTTGGACTTACTATTCCTTGGTGGCTTATTTTGTGCCATGACTACCACCTCTCGAATTATGTGTAATTTGGGATTTATTCATGAGCCCCATGAGCAAGCCTTCGCGTAAACCTCTGTCTGCGACACGAATTTTCTGCGATGGCCACAATTCTGACACCACCTCAAGAATTGCACATCCCGCCGTTATCATAGACGCTCGGTCCTCCCCTATGCACGGCACTAATTGGCGATTTGCATAGCTCATCTCGGACAGATTACGTGCAGTTTCCAATATGGCCGGGCCGTCGACCCAAATACCGTCTATTTTATCGCGTTGATAATAGGGCAGTTCCATCAATACGCTAGCAAGACTGGTGACGGTGCCGGACGTGCCGACCATATGTCCGCGGCCTTCCTTGAAGGTATTGGTGAACTGTTTGTCGCGGTCCTGCTTCTTAATTTCGTCCAGTATATGCGCCTTCATTGCGCTGTACCACCCTGCCTGATCGCCGTGGTCTTCAGGGTACATTTCGCTGAGATTAACAACACCTATGGGCAAAGAAACCCACGCAGAAATAGGTGGGCGGTGCAGACGTGTAGACCCATTATCCGCACGTAATTTTCGTATATCAACCCATGATAACTCGGTAGAACCGCCGCCGATATCTATAACCAGAGCAATATCTTTGCTCATATCTATAATATTAAGAACCCCCATGACGGAGAGCCGGGCCTCTACCCGTGGGGATATAGTTTCAAACGTTAGGCCAGTTTCTTTTTTAACGCGCGATAGAAATGCGTCGCCGTTTTCTGCTGCCCGACAAGCCTGCGTCGCTATACAGCGCCAACGGGTTACGGATTTACGCTTCATCTTGGCGGCGCACACACCAATGGCTTCAACGGCCATATCCATACTTTTGTCAGAAAGCATGCCTGTACTGGAGAGTCCGGCACCAAGGCGAACAACTTTGGAGTAAGAATCAACGACTTTAAAACCGTCCGGCAAGGAACGGGCAATCAATAAGCGGCAATTGTTAGTACCAAGGTCTATTGCGCCAAAATATTGCGGTTTACGCCGCCGACGCTGGCGCGGTCCTTTGGAGCGCGGATGTTTATCCTGACGCTTATTAACCAGACTCTTATTGGATACAGGCTCAACACCTGCTCCCGTAGAGCCGGACTCTAATTCTTCCGGCATATTTCAACTTCAACTTTCTGGCTGGTCGCAAGTGCTGCGCACGCATCGCCTATTCGCGTATAGGTTAGCCCTACACGTCCCAAAAATGAAGCAATAAATAGAAATAATTACGAGGCGGCATAACTCGCCAAAGCCGGACGGATTTTTTCGACGTCCATGCCCGCTACTGCTGCGGCAGACATCACACCATCCACGCCCATTTCTTTGACATTCGCGAAGCACCAAAGAATGGTTGAACGCATGCCAGTGGCACAGTGCGCCAGTACTGGGCCGTCAGAATTTTTAATCGCATCAGCCATTGAGGTGAGCAATTCCGGTGTAACCTGCCCAGGTTGCATTGGCAAATGCAGATAGTCTAGACCCGCGGCGCGGGCCAGATTTTCGATATCATTTGCGAATGGTTGGCCGGGCTTTTCCATATCAGGGCGATTATTGATGATAGTTTTAAATCCAGATTGTTTAACAAAATCAATCTGCTCGGGCAATAACTGCATGCAAACAGATATGTCGTCATTTAGTTTTTTAAATTCTGTCATGTATAATTCTCACTTATATATTAGTGTTTTCTAATGTAAGGTTACTTTAAGCAATTGCCAAGAGCAATTTGTACAAATCCTTTGTTAGGTAGTGTACTCATAAACTCAGGCCAAAATGGTATGTGCCAATTTGCTCACTGGTTAGGCGTAAGTACGCAGGAAATGCTAGCATTTTCAAGAGCTTACAACGACACCAGTGGGCAAAGTGGCCATGCCAAATTTGCCTCAAGCTCGGAGCTAAATCTGCTTCGACCTGCGTCGTCAAAGCGCTCGACCGGGCAGAGAGTCCGATTTTCGCCCTTTTCCTAGCATATCTTCGCATATTTAGCTCCATTTTAGTCTGAGTTTATGAGTACACTACCTAAAATTCCCAATTACAATCCAAGTGCATTGGCACCCCAAAATGTCAAACCTGCCGCGACATAAGCGAGGGCAAACAAATAGCCGAACATTAACAAGGGCCACTTCCAGCTATTGGTTTCTTTACGGGTGATAGCCAGTGTCGACAAACATTGCGGGGCGAATATAAACCAGACAAGAAATGCTAATCCCATAGGCATGGTCCAATCCATAGCAATAGCGGCTTGAATAGCACCTGTGCTCTCGCCTGCATTTTGAATACCGTAGGTAATCTCTAGTGATGAAACGGCGATTTCCCGCGCTGCCATAGCCGGAATGAGTGCTATAATCATTTCCAGATTAAACCCGATTGGTGCGAATAAAGGCTCTAACACTCGCCCTATCATACCTGCAAAACTATTGCGGATAACACCATCATTGTTCGGGTAAGTGCTCAGAAACCAAATAATGATTGATGCAGGTAGAATAATCCGCCCTGCCCGTTTAACAAAAATCATCGCTCTTTGCCAAAGCCCCAACAAATATCCTTTTAGGGACGGAATTTTATAACTAGGCATTTCTAACAGTAAAGATGATTTCGTGCCTTTCAGCACCGTCATTTTCAAGACGAATGCTGCCAGAAAAGCAAACACTATACCAATAAGTACCAAGCCGAACATTATAAGGCCTTGTACATTAAATATCCCAACCTTGGCCGCAGGAATAAATGCACCGACCAGCAAAAAATACACGGGCCAGCGGGCTGAACAAGTCATGAGCGGTGCAATCATAATCGTAGTCAATCTATCGCGCTCGTTCTCTATGGAACGCGCGGCCATAATTCCGGGAATAGCGCAGGCAAAACTGGACAAAAGTGGTATGAATGCGCGGCCATTAAGCCCAACCTTAGCCATCAATGTATCGATTAAAAATGCGGCACGGGTCATATAACCAGAGCTTTCAAGCGCCAGAATGAACATGAACAGAATAATGATTTGTGGTAGAAACACGACAACAGCCCCTACGCCGTCAATGACCCCGTTGACCAATAAGGACTTAAACCAACCGTCCGCCAGAAATGACCCTACATAGGCTCCCGCATAGGACGTCGCGTTTTCTAAAATACTAATAAATGGTGCCGACCATGCATAGACGGCCTGGAACATGACAAACAAAATGACCAGCAATACCATAGGCCCGACAATTGGGTGTAAAACCACATTGTCTATTCGTGTCGTGATGGTGTGGGCAGACGGCGAAGATACATAGGCTCGGGTAATAGCCCGCGCTTTTCGTTGCAGAAGCTTTAAATCATCGCCTTCAGATTTTGGTGCTTTTACCGCGCCTTTTGTGATGTCTAACACCCAGTTGTTCAGTTTATCAACCAAGGCTTGCCGGCCGGCTGTCCGCACTGCGACACAGGGGATAACCGGGACACCAATTTCTTTCTCAACTTGCTGTAAATCGATTTCTACACCGTCGCGAGCCGCCATATCCATCATATTCAGCACGACAATCATGGGGAGTCCGTAATTTTTCGCTTGCAAGACATTGTGTAAATGTGTGCGGATTTGCGCCGCGTCCATGACTACAACCAAGGCGTCTGGCACCTGTTCACCTTCAAGCCGCCCATGGATAGCATCGAGGGTGACACGCTCGTCAGCACTGTGGCCACAATCACCGTAAATTCCCGGCAAATCCATAAGCCTGATGTTTTGCCCAGAACTGGCCTCAAAATTACCAACGGCATATTCAACAGTGACACCCGGGTAATTGGCGATTTTTGCCTTGCCCCCTGTTAGTGCATTAAACAGTGAGGACTTGCCGCAATTGGGCGCACCCAAAAGAGCAATCGTGATCGGTGCCTTGCTTGTCATTCGCAGGCAGTCCCACCTGAAGCAACCCCGCTCGAAGCAACACCACTTGAAGCAACACCACTTGAAGCAACACCACAGGCACCACAGCACGGCTTCTCGGCACTCGTCGGCAGACCGTGGATGTCGCATACATCCATTTGCGCATTAGAGGCAGGTTTTTCCGTATCTCGGTGTAAATCGGCCGGTATCACACGAATCATCTTGGCTTCATTTGGGCGCATCGCAATGGCAGTACCGTGCAGTTTCACATTGAGCGGTGAGCGGCCAAATAAACCAACATGGAGAATTTCCACAAGGTCGCCCTCTGCAAAGCCAATTTCCCGAAGCCTGACCTGGTCATGTTCATCTCTGGCGGTAAAGCCGCAGATACGCGCCGGTCTATGTGTTTCTAAGGCAAAAAGACTGGTTTCAATTTGGTTTTCTTTCGTCATTTTTGCTGTATATGCGAATTATTCGCAATTACAAAGTAAAAAGTTAGGCTATTTTGTCACAGGTAATAGTGTTGAGCTGATGCAGCGCATAAAATTTGATACAAATAATGCAAGCGGGAAGTTTTCCCCATAGACATATGTTTATCAGTTGCCTATAAGCCCGCTTCGTTAGTGCATTTACCAATGCAAATGAAGGATGGCCGCATAGCTCAGTTGGTAGAGCAACGGATTGAAAATCCGTGTGTCCCTGGTTCAAATCCCGGTGCGGCCACCATTTTTATTCTATTACTTCAATTACATGTACTGGTTTGCGGAAAACGTCTAAAGGTCGGTTTTACAGGCATTTTTAAAAAGTTTTGCAAATTTGATCACTGAAAGTTAGACATGAAGAAGCAAATTAAATACAAAATAGATATAAACGAAGCCTACCTGCATGAATTAGGCATCACAAATAGTGACAGCGCTATCAAACCGAAAATGACCAAAAAATTTAAACAAATCAGCCGGTTTGTTGAGTTACTTTCTGAACGCATTATTCTGACAGGCGTTAGCAAGCAATCCAAAGTTAAGGTTCTCGATATTGGCGCCGGCAAGGGCTATGTAACATTCGCAATATACAAGCATCTACGGGATATCGGCGTAACGCCAGTTGTCGACGCGGTAGAAATGAACGAAGACCTGACGGTCGATGGCAATAAGACGGCGAAAATATGCAAATTTGATGGGTTAACTTTCTATAGCCTGCTTGCGGAAGATTATACGCCTGAACATTATTATGATGCCGTTATTTCTCTTCATGCTTGTGATACGGCTACCGATGATGCCCTGCTTATTGGCATGGAAAAGCGGTCTCGCATTATTGTTTGTGCGCCCTGTTGTCAGAAAGAAGTTTTGCCACAAGTCAAAAGCTCGAAAGTGCTGGCAAAATTTATCAAAAACGGACTTTTTCTTCATAAAATGGCTGATCTAATTACCGACAACGCACGGGTGATGCTGTTGCAATCACAGGGGTATAAAGTGGATGTCATTGATTTTGTCGCGAGCGAGCATTCGCCAAAAAATACCATGCTGATTGCAACAAAACGAAGAGGCAAACAGAAAAAATACTATGATCAATTCAAATCATACAAAATAGAAAATGGGTTTCAGACATTCAAATTAGAAGACATGATGATACGCTCAAAATTAATTGATGCGAAATGGCTTGATGTCGACCAACAACAACCAATTTCTGTAAGTTAAACATTCAAAAAGCCCGAAATTTGCATCAGTAACTTCATCTATAAACAACTATTTGATAACTATATTTTTTGGCAAAATTTGAACCTGTTAGTTGTAAACTCCACACCATCAGATAAAATTTATATCAATAGTGTTTTTCTGATATGATAATTAACCGGGCGCACCTAAATTATGTCAGATCATATAAAAGCTATTTACCGACTATGTCATGTTGACAATTTTGTTCAAAAATTCATATCGGATATCCGGGGACAATTTGCGGTTGTTTTTGCTCTTCTGGTTCTTGGATTAATAACCAGCACGGCGGCAGTTGTTGATTTAGTCGGCATGAGTAGCGCAAAGGTAAAAATACAAAATTTAATGGATTCCTCTGTTTTAGCTGGCATAGATTCGACAAAAAGTGATGTTGAGCAAAAAAAGATTGCCAAAAAAGTATTCAAAAAAGGCTATAAAAACATTTTTGGCAAAAAAACGCTCGGCTACAATACTCGGTTCAAATTTGATGGAGATTATTTAATTGGCAATGTCACGGTTGATTACAAGACCATCTTCGCTTGGCCTTTAGGGTCTGAATCTTTTCCAATTAAAGTTGCCTCTACCGCTACGGAAGGTGCAGGCGGACGAGGCCCAGTCTGCATTATGACTATGCATCCAACCAGGGCGCACACTTTGGAGATGAAGGACAGGGTATCTCTCTTAGCGCCTGATTGCCATATTTACGGAAACTCTAACAATGTGGAAGATGTTGTTGATTTGCACTCACCTGAAAACTTCATGGTGGGTAAATCGGTTCAGGCAATCGGTTATGGCCATCATTTCATAGAAAATGTAAGCCCGCCTTTATCACATGCGCCGGAATTAATTCCCGACCCATTCTTGTCGATGTTGATCCCAAAGGCTGGTAGTGTTTGCGTGGCCAATAACCTGGAAATTTCTGGCAACAATGCAATGCTGGCTCCTGGAACATATTGTGGTGGATTAAATGCCAACAGCGGAGCAACTGTAAGGCTCAAAAAGGGCATTTATGTTTTCACAGGTGGAGATTTTACGATAGAAGGCTCTACCCTCATCGGCAAAGGCGCAACAATAGTGCTGAAAGATAAGACCGAAATAATCTGGGAAGATTCCATAATTAAATTGGAAGCTCCAAAAACTGGTCCATATGCGAGTATCGCCCTCATGGGTGACCGGATAAATGTAGAACATGAAATAGTCGAATCTGGCATTGATATCCACGGTGTTGTGTATTTGCCCAATGGTGAATTTGAATGGACAAACACTGGAATACCAGAAACAACGGCATTATGGACCGTATGGATAGTAGACGGGTTTTCCTGGGACGGTGACGGCGAGATAAATATACCGTTCAAGCCAGAGTTGAGCAATATTCCCTTCCCAGCCAAGCTAAACAACATAATCCCGAGCATTAACACTTCAGCCAGACTTGTGAAATGATGTATATCATTATCGAGGATTAAATCCATTTGGGCCTGTTTCAAACTCCGAGACGGCATATTCTACATTGTTTTGTTGCTTAACTATCAATGCCGTCATTTGCGTTATATAAGCGGGTATGAAAAATTTATCTTACCCACGTTATTTTCTTGTCATGCTTGCAATATTTGTTCTTATTCTGGCGGGACTTTCTTCTTTGTCCCACGGGCCCAAGCCCAGAGATGCAAATATCCCGCTGGATGAATTCTCAGCAGAACGAGCCTTTGTGCATTTGTCAGACCTGATTGACGACGACCAGCCCCACGCCAGTGCATCCGCTCGGAACAAAGAAATATTACAAATTATAAGCAATAAATTCAGTGCACTAGGATATATTCCAGAAGTGCAAAAAACATTGGCCTGCACCTTGCACTATCCCGGTTGCACACAGGTTCAAAACTTTATTGCCGTGCTCAAGGGTTCCGGCTCCAGTTCTGATTCTGGCGATGCTATTATGCTGACAACCCATTATGACAGTGTCCCTGCGGGGCCAGGCGCGGGCGACGCAGGGGCTGGTGTGGCGGCGCTTATTGAGATCGCCCGCATATTAAAGGACGAATCGGCCACAGGCAAACATCTAGAAAATGATGTAATTTTTCTAATCACGGACGGCGAGGAAGGCGGATTACGCGGTGCGCAGGGTTTTGCCCGTGAGCACTCCTTGATGAAAAATATCAAATTAATGGTCAATCTAGAGGCTCGCGGTGCTTCTGGCCCCAGTACAATGTTCGAGACCAGTGATGGCAACCGTGCTTTGATTAAGAGGTACGGCAAGAACACCAAATACCCGGTGGCCAACTCTCTGTCGTTTGAGATTTACAAGCGTCTACCCAATGATACTGATTATTCGATTTATAAGCCAATGGGCGTTGCTGGACTTAACTATGCTTTTACGGGCGACGTAGCCCTCTATCATTCCGCCCGTGATGATCTGGCCCATTTGGACCAAGCCAGTCTGCAACACCACGGCGACAATGCACTGGATGCAGTACGGGCATTTGGCAATGTTGACTTAAACACCTTAACCGGCACAGCAAATGCTACATATTTTGACGTATTTGGTCGCGTATTGCTTAATTGGCCATCAAGTTGGAACATGCCGCTGTCTTTACTGGCCATGCTGATAATGGTTATAGCCACTTTCAAAGCCCGCATAGAATGGCGGGCAGATGTCCTCTCAATGGGTCTTGTGGTGGGCGTAATACTGTTCACTCTGGTAAACGGTTGGGTATTATCCTTTCCGCTCGGGCATTGGCCGCAACTGTTTTATCTTGACCACCCTCGTCCGTGGTTTGGAAGGCTGGCTTTACTGTTCGGGGCTGCTTTGGCGCCATGGGTCGTGACAATTATGGCTAAGCGCATGAAGTCTGTCAGCTATAACTCTTTGGTCAGTTCGGTTGGTGTTTTATTTGCCGTACTTTCGCTGGTGGTTGCAATCATCATGTCCGGCGCATCCTATCTGTTCTTAGTGCCTGCTCTGGCTATGGCCGCCGGAGCCGTAGTTGATATTTGGCGTAAACATGAACGGTATATATGGGCAGCGCATCTAGGTTTGGTGGCCGCCGCCTATATGGCGTTTTACCATTTCATCGCGATTGAGGTTATTTTGCATTACAAGCTTTCCCATTTTCGTATAATACCGCTGATTTTATTAGGGTTGACTTTGCTGCCAATACTACACCGCGCCTATAATCAAGCGCCCAAAATCCATAAAATACTGGGAGCATCCATGCTGTCCGTCGTCCTTGCGACTGCAATTACCAGCATCTTCCTGCCCGGCTTTAACGAAAGCCATCCACGCGGACAAAACCTTGTCTATATCCAAAACAATGACACGGGAGAAGCCGTCTGGATATCGGAAACGGCAGGCGGGCAAGATACTGAGTTCCTGAAAACCACAGGATTTGAAAATACGGAGAAGGTCAAGCCTTTATTGAGATTGGCTAGTGGGCATAGCGTCAGTAAACCCACTGCAAACCTCAACATGTCAGCAGTCGATTATACCTTATTGAGCAATACCATAAATGCGGACGGGTTGCGCACAGCCGTATTAGAGGCCACTTCAAGCAATCAGGGTTATGAGCTGACCCTCGCCTTTCCAGACGCTAGCGTACCAGACACCATCAAAGTGAACGGACAATTAGCTGCAGATTACCGTAAAAAAGCCTATTGGAGGCCCTTCAATTTACGCGGCCCCGGTGTGACACCATATCGTATCGAGCTTACCGGCTCTGCGGATAAATTTACAGAAATGGCGCTTGCCGACACGATCAGCCTCACCCATGACCAATTACAAGGCATGGCAGAGCTACGCCCAAAGGACAGCGATCAATTACATTCCGGTGACCGGGCGCACATTGTCACACATATCAATTTACAGTAAAATTTGCTCGCATTTTTATTGCGCTAGGGTATAACAAGCCAAATTCATTCAGGAGCCAAATTATGTCTACTATGTCCAAATTCACTCTCACAACTGCCCATACTGCTATTTTGGCCGCCGTTTTGGCGCTCGGTGCAACTTCGTGCGGCGAAAAACCCCCAAAACAAACCGAAAGTCAAATGCTGATACAGGAAGTAGAAACCGGAAATGTACTTCTTGATAAATGGACAGGCCCTTACGGTGGTGTGCCGCCTTGGGATAAGGCTGATGTTAGCACTATGAGTGCATCCCTCAGCACAGCCTTTGATATGGCCCGGGCAGAAATCACCAAGATTGCCAATAACGAAGCCGCAGCAAATTTTGACAACACAATCGTGGCGCTTGAGAAATCCGGCGCGGCCCTGAACCGCGTCGCCACAGTATTTTTCGTCCATGCTAGCAATCTCAACAAAGGCGAAATCCCAAATATCCTAAAAGAAATGTCACCTAAGTTTTCCGAGTTCAACGACGAAATTAACCAAAACCCTGTTTTATTCGCCCGCGTAAAGTCAATCTATGAAAACATGGATGCGCTCAATACCGAGCAAAAACGCCTGGTCAAAAACTATTATGACGGCTTTGTTCGCCAAGGCGCAACCTTGAACGACGAAGACAAAGCGTCCATGAGCAAAATCAACGCGCGCCTCGCTACATTGACCAACCAATTTGGCCAAAATGTACTGCACGACGAAGAAAGCTATATCACCTATATTGAAGATGAGGCCGGTTTGGCAGGTCTTCCAGCATGGCTAATAACCTCTATGGCGTCTGCCGCAAAAAATAACGGTAAAGAGGGTCAGTGGGCGATTACCAATACACGTTCCAGCATGGACCCGTTCCTGACCTATTCAGATGACCGCACTATGCGCGAAAAGGTATGGAACACATATTATAACCGCGGTGACAACGGCGATGAATGGGATAATAATGCCATCATTACCGAAATTTTACAGCTTCGTGACCAACGGGCTAAATTGCTCGGCTATAAAACCCATGCCCACTGGAAGCTGGAAAACCAAATGGCCAAAAATCCTGAAAATGCTATCGCTTTGATGGAGAAAGTTTGGCCACACGCTATTGGCCGCGCCAAAGAAGAAGTCGCGGAAATGCAAGCAATCGCTGACACGGAAGGTGTATTCATAAAAATCGCTCCGTGGGATTATCGCTATTACGCAGAAAAGGTACGCAAGGATAAATACGACCTCGACCTCAACGAGGTGAAGCCATATATGCAAATGGAAAAACTACGCGAAGGCATGATGTGGTCGGCAGGTGAACTTTACGGCTTTCAGTTTGAGCAAATCGAAGACGTACCGGTCTTTCACGAAGATGTACGGGTTTGGGAAGTAAAAAATGCCGAAGGTGGTCATGTCGGCTTATGGTATTTTGATCCTTATGCACGTAAAGGCAAACGATCTGGTGCATGGATGAACGCTTACCGCACCCAGCAAAAACTGGACGGGAAGCCCACCACGGTTATTGTGTCCAATAACTCCAATTTCGTCAAAGGCGAAGCCGGTAAACCTGTGCTTATTTCTTGGGATGACGCAAATACCATGTTCCACGAATTTGGTCATGCTATTCACGGACTTAATTCCAAAGTTACTTACCCTACGCTTTCAGGAACAGCAGTTTCGCGCGATTATGTTGAATTTCCGTCGCAGCTCTACGAACGCTGGATGACCACACCAGAAGTCTTAAACACCTATGCAGTTCACTTTGAAACCGGAGAGCCGATCCCGGCCGAGCTTCTCGCAAAAATCGAAAAAGCATCCACATTCCGCCAAGGTTTTGACACGACGGAATATCTGGCATCTGCCCTCATCGACATGAAACTACACATGGCGGGCGGCGACCCGATTGATGCGGACACGTTTGAACGCGAGACACTGGAAGGCCTTGGCATGCCAAGCGAGATCGTCATGCGCCACCGCACCCCGCATTTCAATCATATTTTCTCGGGTGGTTATCACGCCGGATATTACTCATATCTATGGGCAGATACCCTAACCGCAGATGCTGCCGAAGCCTTTGTTGAGGCTGGTAGTTTTTATGATAAAGATGTGGCTAAATCCTTGCATGACAACATCATGTCCGTAGGAAATACCATAGATCCTGCGGATGGTTTCCGGGCGTTCCGCGGCCGCGATGTCGAGGTCGAAGCCCTGATGCGGGACCGCGGCTTTGCCGATAAAGAGTAAACACGCTAGACAGAAGAAATCTATCGGGATCGGTGCATTAATTTCGCACCGATTTCGTGGTTTTGCACCCTATGAAAACACCCTAGAGGGGCTGTGCGCCGCCCTTGATTTTGGTGTGCTAAATCTTGAATTTGATGTGCGTATGGCCAAATGTGGCACGCCCATGGTCTATCACGACGAATTTGCTTTGGACGGCAATGGTAATAAGCAATATTTATGCGCGTATAAAGCATCTGAATATGCCCACCTAGGCGGAATTTTCGCACATATGCCATCGCTAGATGCCCTATTGAGCACCGTCAAAGTACACGAAAACAAAGAAGCCAAGGTACTGATAGACATCAAAGATCTGGGGTTCGAACACGAAATCCATGCACTTGTCATGTATTACCGTTTGCAAAGTAGGGCAGTCTATGTGTCGTGGGTTCCCGAAGTTCTCTACCGACTGCACGAGATAGCCCCAAACATCCCGCTCTGTCTCAGTCATTGGTGCGGCAACGTAAATTCAGAAGTGGCCGCAAACCATGATATGCATATCAGCGAAGACGGTATCATCCCGCGCTTAAATACTAAATACATGACAGGTGTTCGTTATGGCTGGGTTTTAAAGCAGGCTTTAAACGGTGATATGTTACAGATTTTAAAGGCTTCCGGCGGCGGAATATGTGTGCCGGAAATGCTTTTGACCCGCGCACTCAGTGATTATTACCACACGCAAAATTTGTTTGTCTCCACATTTTCCTATACGGATTGGGTCTCTATCAATGCACACAAAAATACATTAGGAATAGACCTGTACTTCATTGATAATAAACAAGTTTTTGAAGATTTAGCTTAGTTCAGGGTCGGCGTCCGGATTATCATTCGCGGGAATACTCGCTTCGCCGTCGCGCCCGGCAATTGCATAATTTCCCTTAAGCCATCTGCCTAAATCGATATCGGCACACCGCTTTCCGCAAAACGGGGCAAATTCCTCACGCACAGATTTCTTGCAAATTTTACAGGTTTTGCTCATTTCTCGTCCTTATACACGTCAATAGTCGCACCAGATACAATCCGAAAACGCTCTCCGATCCGCATCGCCAAAGCTTTACGCCAACCAATAGTGTCAGCTTCCAGCCACTGAAAAGCTGCCGCAGGCACTTGCAATACAAGCTGCGCCCCACCCTCTATACTTGCCTCGGTTGTCAGCCGACGTAATCCCCTCAGCGCGGTGGTCTCGGGTGTTGGTTCGCCGTCCTTGCCCATCATAATCTGTGCAATTGAGGGGCCTCTGCGGGTACGGGTCATTTCTATAGTACCAAAGCGCGAATAGTTAGCGATTTTAGGCATATCAGGGTCATCATTAAACCCGTCTTTGAAAGTCTGCCACACATCTGCCTGTACTTTTCTTTTACGAAAATTTGGAAAATCGATTAGCAATAAACCGCCAATGCCGCGTTTGCGTATCTGACGAGCTATCTCGCGGGCGGCCGTGACACCCACTGCGCTTTTATTGCCCGTGCCTGTATCCACGTCGATCATAGTGCCTGCACGCGTGTGCTCTATATACACATAACCCCCGCCTTGTAGGGCGATCTCCGTTTCTGCCGCTTCGTCGACGCCGTTCACATGACCATCTTCAAATGTAATATCAGGATATCGAGCGGAAAGAGCTGCGCGCAAATCAATAGATTTTTCTTTGCCCGGCTTGTCCGCACTGCTTGGTTCCATATAGCGCACCAGTGGCCCTTTACCGGTCTCCGTCTGGCGTAGGACTTCGACCCGCACCATCGCACCTTCTACCAAACGCGGCGCGTTGGTCGCCATAGCAAACCGCAGCAAGCCGTTCTCCCCTTTTCTGTCTTTCTGGCCCATGTCAACAAATGCCGCCATCAGGTCTTTGTCAATGCGCAAAACGCGGGCGCTATACACCTCCCCCTTGCGGGCAATATCCCGATCGCTCCAACGGCGGACATAGTATTCTATATCGCGCTTACGGTGGATAACGGCTGCACGTTCTTCGCCTATTGCGTCTTCAATACGGCATAATTTAGCCATTTCGGTACCCTGCTCCAACTAACATATTTTTAGTTTCAAAAATCGGTAGGCCGACCACATTGCTATATGAGCCGCTAATATGAGAGATAAAAGCACCAGCTAAACCCTGAATACCGTAACCGCCCGCCTTGCCGTCCCATTCTTTACTTTCCAAATACATTTTCATTTCAATATGGGAAAGCCGCTTCACTTTAAGCCTTGTCTCCACAACACGGGATATTTCCCCTCCGTCCGGCGCAATCAAACAAACCCCCGTAAACACACGGTGCGCACGACCAGATAGGCGCTCAAGACAGTATTTTGCTGTATCCACATCTTCGGCTTTGGGCAATATGCGGCGCCCTACGCCGACAACGGTATCTGCAGACAAAATAAATGCCGCCTTATGCTGAGGCGCAATTGCTTGGGCTTTGCCAATAGCAAGCCTAAGGGCATGGGACTTGGGAATTTCGTCTTCAAGTGGGTCTTCGTCTATATCCGCAGGGATGATATTATCCGGTACAATACCGATGTCTGCTAATAGCTCACGCCTACGCGGGGATGCGCTTGCTAATATGAGCTGAGATGTGCTGGAAGTGCTCATCAGAGCAGGGATTACTTAAAGCGGTAGGTAATCCGACCTTTAGTCAGATCATAAGGGGTCATTTCCACAGTAACTTTATCGCCCGCCAAAACACGGATGCGGTTTTTACGCATTCTACCCGCAGTATGGGCAATGATTTCATGGTCATTACCATCCAATTTGACGCGAAACGTCGCATTAGGCAGAAGTTCGATCACTTCCCCGTCAAATTCTAATAGTTCTTCTTTAGCCAATTGGGTTCCTTCCAAAGTCTTCTTTTACCGCTCATAATACATCATGAACGATTCTCGTTAGTTTATGCAGAGGCGTTTAACCACGTCTGCGCAGGAATATATAGGTATTTTTTGTAAAAATACAGGTATTTGCTCATGATTAGCCAAATTTATTACCAATTCGCATTTCGACAACATCCCGAACAGCACGAAAATTATTCATCATAGCCCGTACATCCATAGCACCCTGAGTCGGATCCGGTGTTGGCCAGATTACAATTTCAGTATCGCTATCATCAAATACGGCCCTCACTGCAGCCGCGGCGTCTGTATTAAATGCGACCACAACATCAAAACTTGTATCAGCAATTTCGGCTAGAGTTTTTGACTTATGCGCAGACATATCTATATCTTTCTCGCGCATAACCGCAACCATAAGGTCGCTTAACGCCCCTGCCTCGAGACCACAAGACTGTATATAGACCTCATCCCCGAACCGGGATTTCATCATGCCCTCCGCCATAGGCGAACGGATGGAATTGAGTGTACATACAAATAGGACTGATGCTGGTAGACCATTATTTTTACTCATTATGGTCTCCTGTGTAGTGCACAAATCAATGTAAACATCCGCCTTGATGTATTGAAATCTAAATCCACCGAATTACGCAAGCTATCTTCTAGTAACCTAGACCCCTCATTGTGCAGCCCGCGCCGGCCCATATCTATGGCCTCGATCTGCGCAGTTGTCGCGGTACGAATAGCATCATGATACGCCTCACAAATCATAAAATAATCTTTAATAATTCGCCGGAAAGGCTTGATAGAAAAGGAATAATTCCCGCGCACCGCTCCATTTGTTCGCAATACAGTAAAGACTAAACGACCTTCTGCCAAAGATAAATTCACAATATAAGGGCCAGACTCCGATTCTTTGGGATGGAAGCTATTGTCTTCCAACAAATCGAAGATTGCGACGCGCCGTTCATGTTCCATCTCAGGGCTGGTCACCGCAAGGCTTTGCCCGTCAATGTGCAGTTCACTTATATAGTGATCGCTCATTACACCCTCTAGTCCCCGGATGGGTGGATTGGAATGCTTTTTGTCGGACGTTGGTTTTGAATGTCAATCAAGCGCGCTTCAAGGTACTCAACGCCTATACTGATTTCACCTCCGCCAGCAAAAACAAGGCTGATTTCACCGCCTGGCGGCGTGTCTAATGGTGTAAAAACAACAGACAATAATACCAAAAACGCATCAGGATCAGACCTATTTATGCCCCTCATGCGTACCGACAACACATTGTGTAGGCCTAAACCGGATTTCACCCGCGTTGGCACGTCGGTCTCATGGCTATAACGACTGGTTATCAACACCATAGAGCGTCCGTCTTGGTCAAAATGGATATCACCGACACGTATAATGGCATCTTGTAATGCCGCAGACAACACGGTCAGTCCCTCACCCGTTTCTGCTAATAATTTTAATCTTGAACTCATATTTATTCTGATACCCGTTTAATACGCGCACCGCAATTGCCAAGCTTAACTTCTATTTGTTCAAACCCGCGGTCCAAATGATAGACGCGGCCAACTTCGGTAATGCCTTCTGCCGCCATGCCTGCGGCTATTAAGCTAGCCGAGGCCCGCAAATCCGTAGCCATAACCTGTGCCCCCTTCAGCCTGGGCACACCGCGGATAATCGCTTCACGGCCACTCACCGTAATATTAGCTCCCATACGCGATAATTCGGGGCAATGCATAAACCGGTTTTCGAAAATATTTTCACGGATGATAGAAACACCGTCCGCCAGACACATCATAGCCATGAACTGTGCCTGTAAATCCGTTGGAAAACCAGGATAGGCCTGTGTCTCCACATCCACGGGCAGGATTGGTGTTCCGTGACGCTCCACCAGTACAGAATTCTCGTCCATAGTGACCTTGGCACCCGCTTGGGCGATTAAAGGCCAAAGTGAACCTAAATGATCAGAGCGCACATTAACGAGCCGTACAGCGCCGCCAACGGTCGCGGCCGCCAATGCATAGGTGCCAGCCTCAATTCTGTCCGGTACAACGGCATAACTGGTGCCGCCTAACTTATTGACACCTTGAATAGTAATTTCCGAACGCCCTGCCCCGCTAATCTTGGCACCCATTGCAGTGAGGCAGTTAGCCAGATCTACAATTTCGGGTTCGCGCGCCGCATTACTTAAAACGGTCTCGCCCTTAGCCAACACTGCCGCCAGCATAGCGTGTTCAGTAGCTCCCACACTTATGAACGGAAATGTAATCTCCGCACCTTTAAGCCCACCTTTGGCCGACGCGATAACATATCCCTCACTGAGTTCAATTTTCGCGCCCATGGATTTAAGAGCATTTAAGTGCAAATCAACCGGTCGTGCGCCAATGGCGCAACCACCGGGCAGTGACACCTTTGCTTTGTGCGCACGTGCTAGAATTGGCCCTAACACATTGAAACTAGCCCGCATTTTACGAACCAAGTCGTAAGGAGCTGTGGTTGATGTCAAGTTCTTGGCATGTAAGGACAACCGCCCAATACCATCATCGACCTGAACCCCGAAATTCTCGAGCAATTGCCCTAAAAATCGCGTATCGCGTAGGTTGGGCATATTGGTTAATACAAGTGGTTCATCGGTCAGCAGACACGCAACCATCAGCTTTAGGGCAGAGTTCTTAGCCCCGCTAATGGAAATTTGACCCGATAGTGGAGTACCGCCTTCAATAATAATTTTATCCATTAAATTTCTCCAGATAGCACAAACCAAAACACAACATGGAATCAACTATCGGTAAAATGTTAGGCGAGATTATGGCCGCTTGCTATATATAAAATTTTCCAAAACAATCATTGTTATTTTGGTAGGTTTTCTTTTGTTCCGGTCTTTTTTACGGCCTGCTTGCGGCGGCGTAAATTATCACGAAGTGCCTTTGCTATCCGTGCATCGCGCCGAGCCTTTTGCTGCTGTTTTTCTGTTTTTTCATTACTCATAGAAGCTAAATACAGTGGCCACCGCCCATATGTCAATTCAGTCTTGCGAGTATTGATAGTCTAGGTTATAGGCGTGCCCCTAAGCGAATTTACAAACGGATTAGCCGCAGTAGCTCAGTGGTAGAGCGCATCATTGGTAATGATGAGGTCGGGAGTTCAATTCTCCCTTGCGGCACCAGTTTAAACTTTTGAGCAATATTGTTACCTAAGGCTTTGAATGGTAAGGATAAATTGGTGTTTAAGCACCCTTGTTCTATGTCATAAATGAGGGGGCTGGCAAAGGCCAATCGGAGGTGATATCAGTAAGGTTCCTGACTTATGAGCGTCCTCTGGTAATATATCTACACGAAAAGATGTAAGCTCACTATCAGAGATAGTGCGCAGCACCGCCCTCTCATAAATGTATTTGTTAGCTTCTATTCTAACTTGACATTTGCATCCGTTTTGGTTGCTTTCTCAAGTGCCTCAAAAACAACTTCCGCATCACCAATATGGTTGATTAAAAACAAGATTAGCTTTGCGTTCAACTTCATGCTGTCCTCAATGGACAGACCTGTATGGGCGCTGATCAATGCTTCATAGACATCATCGTATTTGGAAATATTGGATTGTGTATTCAGTGCGTTTTTGGGTTTCATGATTGCGCTCCGTCCTGTCCAATTGCGATCTGATACGCTTTATCAATATTGGATGCGCAAGCTTGCATCCACCGTGCCGCCACTATGTTGTCAGGACGGACGAGATAGCTAGTCCCTACTCCGTAACGTTCTGCAGCAAGCCCGGAATTTGGCAAAGTCAATGTTTTAAGCTCTGTACGCGGGGGATTATCGCCAAAATGTAGCACGGTAAATTCTTCACCCATACTTTCCAGTAACCATCCATCTTTGTCGTCCACAACAATCGGCGCATCTACACAAATATGGCCAGGTTTGGGGCCGGCCGCAAAACCTTCAATATCCGGTGAGGATAGAGGGCTGTCATGATAGGGTGTCGGTGCAGACAAACGACCTGAATTAACTAATGGCCGTGCGAATTCATATTCATTTGCCAACTCCATCACCGCATCGCGAAAAATAGTCGAAACCTCCGACTTTGGCGTTATGAAGTCAGTCGAACGCGTGGAGTTTAAAATATTTTCATCCGCGCCTTGAGTGCGTTCAATATTATAGCTTTCCAAAAGATTTTCAGGTGCTTGGCCGTGCAAAATCATGTCCAGCTTCCAAGCCAGATTTTGTATATCCGGTAGGCCGCTATTGGCACCGCGCGCACCGAACGGGCTGACCTGATGCGCCGCATCACCCGCAAAAACCACTCGCCCGTGGACGAAGCGCGCCATGCGCCGGCACTGGAATGTGTAGATGCTCATCCAGTCTTCGGCATATTCTACATCTTCGCCCAGCAGGCCTTTAATGAAGGGCGCAACATTTTCGGACTTGATGGCTTCCGCCCTGTCTACATCCCAGCCAAGCTGGAAATCAAGCCGCCAAATATCGTCGGGTTGTTTGTGTAACAGCGCGGTGCGACCTTTGTTGAAAGGCGGGTCAAACCAGAACCAGCGCTCGGATGGGCGGCTTTGTTTAAACTTAACATCGGCAATTAGAAAACTGTCTTCAAAAATACGACCATCAAAATCAAGTCCCATCAAATCGCGTATTTTGGACTTGGAACCATCACATGCCAGCACATATTCTGTTTGCAGCTCATAATCCCCATCGCGTGTCGAAACGCTTAGGGTCGCGCCATTTGCGTCGTGTACCAAATCACTAACAGCATGTCCCCAACGTATGTCCACATTGTCCATTTGCTCCAGCGCATCGACCAGATAATCTTCCACATAATATTGCTGGATATTGACAAAGCCAGGGTTTTTCTGATCTTTGACCGGCAACATATCAAATTGGTAAACTGGGTCATGGTTGTCACCCCAAAACACCTTGCCTACATTCCAGATCACGCCTTTTTCAACGATACGCTCACCGACACCAAGTTGGTCGAATATGTCCAAAGCCTCCTTGGAATAACAAATTCCCTTACTGCCCGCCGAGATAAAATCAAATGCAGCCAAAATGGTGACCTTATGGCCCTTACGCGCCATGGCTAGCCCAAGAGCCAAGCCAATCGGCCCCGAACCAACAATGATAAAGGGGTGTCGCTCCCCTGTAGTGCCAGATAATTCCGGCGCCTTTTTATAGGGTTTTCGCTTATAAATCGGGATTCCAGAGAAACTCATAGTCTTAATCCTGCAAAAGTACCCAGACCTCGCGGTCACGTTCCATTGTCCAGATGCGCGGCCAGTCAAGCCCATCATATTCGTCCCAAAGCCGCTGCACATTGAACGGCAGGCAATGCTCGAAAATCGGCCAATGCCCGAATTTTGGTGCTAAGGCCTTGTGGGTTGCCTCAAATGCGTCTTTGAGTGTGCCGCCATTATCGTGGGCGGCTTTGACATGTTGTTGCATGCCCAATAAAAACTCACGCGTTTGCTCGATTGCCGCATCCACAGCGGCGCGGCCCTGCGCCACTGCCCCGCGCCCGCCGATCAGCATTTCTGCCTCAAACGCTTTGACTGTGTCGAGTGTGCTACTAGCCCAATCCATATGAAACGCATCGCCCGTATAAAGCGCCGCTTCTGCCTCGACTAGATCACCTGCAAACAGGATTTTATGTTTGGGATACCACACGGCAATATCACCTGCCGTATGGCCGCGCCCGCAAAATTTAAGCTCCAGATGACCGCGGTCCCCGCCCAGATCAATGGTCATTTCATCTTTGAAAGTCAGGGTCGGATGGGTCAGGCCGGGAATGCCTTCCGGTTCGCGAAATAAGCGCGGCATACGGCCAAACTCACTGTCCCAATCCTCCTGCCCGCGTTCATTCAGCAAAAATGCCGTTTTTTCATGGGCAATAGTCTCATTCGCCTCGAAGGCGGATGCACCCAAAACCCGCACAGCATGATAATGGGTCAGCACCAGATAACGCACTGGCTTATCAGTATGCTCACGCAATTTCTTGAGCCAGTCAGATGCGGCTTTGGGTGTAGCGCGGGCTTCAATGGCGACGATAAAATCTTCGCCTTCAATCGCCCCGATATTCGGATCTCCCTCCGCCGTCAGTGCATAAACCCCGTCTGCGAGCACGTTTAGGGTTTCAGTTTTTTCTTCCATGTCATCAGATGATGCAAATGCTTTGGCCATAATTTATTCCTTGTTTGGTTTAAGTAGGTTCAACGAGTTTCAAGCTTGAAACCTGCATGTCTTTGGCATGTCTTTTTGCCAGCTTGTTCAATATAGATTTTAGGTGTTTGCGGTCCCCTGGGGATAAACCAGCCAAAACACTGGCTTCATGTTGTTTAGCTTGTTTGATCAGCGGTTTGACCAAGTCCGTTCCCTTGACTGTAATATGAACACCAACCCTTCGGCGGTCTTTATGGATACTGCGTTTTTCCACCAATTTTTCAGCCACTAACTGATCAACTAATTTGGTGACCCGAGATTGCTCATATAATGAATATTTAGCCAAGGCGGTCAGATACATCCCCGGGCAATCCACCAAATTGATCAAAATTCGCCATTTGGCAGGACTGACCCCTTGGCTGCGTAATTGCTGATAAAATTCCTGCGAAAATGTATGGGAAGCCAGCGCTAGCTGAAACAGAAGGTAATTATCAATAAATTTTTTAGTCATAGATTTCCGTTACAACAAATATATATGATATTTCATATATATTCTATAAAGTCAAAGCAAGAATAAAATGGCCATTTTTTTACTATGGCCTGCGTATAATATCCTTACCGTCCCAATTTTCACTCATGTCCTTGACCATGGAAAACAGCCCCTCAACCTCAGGGCTGATTTCAATTAGTTCGATCATGCCGCCATTGTCTTTGTGGGTATCTATATAGGCGAAACGCTTACCGCCCACGGGCCTGACTTCACCGTAAAAGGCAATTTCATAGCCCTGAGCTTTATAGCGTACTATGTCTGCGTCAAAAGTTTCAGTTGATATGGCCCAATGGTGGAAGCAACCATAGCCTTTGTCCTTGACCACATCGGCGTAAACATTGGGCACATCATTGTGAACGAACACCAGTTCGTAGCACATGCTGCCAGCATAGGCCAAAGCTACCGACAAATCTATCTCGGTTGGTTCTCCGTAATAGGTCATGTTATCGGCTTCAAAATGTTCCAGTAGCAACCATGGGCCAATGCCCAGTGTCTTTGTCCACTTGCGGGCAGCGGCTTCCAGATCGTCCACCACATAGGCGGTTTGCATGATCGCCCCCAAAGGCTGCCCAAATGAAAGAATTTTACTCATAGCTTTTCCTGTTCGTTGGTTGATTAGTTAGTTAGCTGCATACCGCCGTCCACCACCATTTGTGTCCCGGTGATTTGGGTGCTTTCGTCACTGGCCAAGAACAGCACCATATTGGCTATATCTTCAACATGCTGAAACGCACCCATGGGTATTCTCGACGCAAAATCGGCCTCTACTGCATCCAAAGGTGCGCCCGCTTTTGTCGCTGCGTCTTTGACAATATCATTGTGCATGTCGGTTTGTATCTGCCCCGGATGAACAGAATTACACCGAATTTTATCGGGTGCACCGTGCAGAGCTACAGATGTGCTAAGGTGAGTAACGGCTGCTTTGCTAGCCCCGTAAGCCGTAAAGAACGGGGTGGGCACCAGTGATGCTACGGACGCCATATTGACAATCGACCCACCGCCCGCGCTTCGCATAGCTGGAAGCGACGCGCGGCACCCCATAAAAACACCTTCTACATTAACGCGAAACATGCCTCGCCAGGTTTCAAGCGAGCTATCCTCAGGCGACAACCCCTCCCCGACTTTTGCAAGACCTGCATTATTGACCAGCACATCCAGACCGCCAAATTTGTCCTCACACATCTTGACAATCTGCGGCCAGCGCCGCTCATCCGTCACATCTTGAGTTGCAAAAACTGCGCCGATCTCATTGGCAGTTTGTGTACCTAGGGCTTTGTCAATATCGGTTATCAGAACCTTTGCACCTTCTTTGATAAAAGCAATTGCAATTGCCTTGCCCAAGCCTCGTGCGCCGCCCGTAATAATACACCGTTTATTTTTGAGCCTATCTGTCATATGTCCTCCCAAGAATGACGGCTTCTATGAATGTCTACTGGGCATGCCGGAAGTTTGCCCGCCGTCAACAAACATGGTTGATCCGGTAATCATAGCAGCTTCGTCGCTGGCCAGTAAAAGAATAGCCCCTGCTATGTCCAAAGGTTTAGCAACGCGGCCCAAAGGAATAAGTTCCGCCATCTCATCGAGCATTTTTTGCCGCGAGGGAAAATGTATCTCTGCATTGTCCAAAAGTTCCGTATCCACATAGGTCGGGGCCAATTCACACACGCGCACACCGTAAGGTGCACCGTGCATGGACACGGCCTTTGTCAACGCGGAAACTCCGCCTTTGGTAGCACAATAAGCGGCAATGTCAGCACCACCCAAGGTGGCAGCAATTGAGGACAAGTTGACAATCACCCCGCTTGCTTGCGGGCGCATCACGCCCATGGCCGCCTGACAGCCCAAAAAAGTACCAGTCAGATTAACCGCGACTAGATCATTCCAGTCCGCAAGTGAAAATTCTTCGAAATCGCCATTGCGTCCGATTCCGGCACAATTGATTAGAACATCAAGCCCGCCTAATTCTGTTTGCGCGGCTTCTATGCAGGCTTTCCAACTTTGCGGGCTACTCACATCAAGCTCAACCGCAAATGCGCTCGCCCCGCACGATTTCGCAGTCATCTTCGCGCCCTCAAGATTGATATCGGCGCAAATAACCTGCGCGCCTTCCTCGGCAAAAACGGAACAGGTAACACGTCCAATCCCCGATGCCGCGCCCGTGATAATACAACGTTTACCAGATAATCTACCGCTCATATTACCCTCTAACCACGCAAAGCCGCCCCAATAAACCGAGCCGCATCTTCGAGAGCGCACAGGGCATCTGGTGACAAAGCCGTCATGGAGCAAAACCCGTGGGTCATGCCTGGATAATGCTTGTGAGTTGCCAAAACGCCGGCTTTTTCAAGGGCTTGTGCATATTGAATGCCATCGTCCTGTATGGGGTCTTGCCCGGCAGTGATTATATAAGCAGGTGGGGCATTCTCAAAACTTTCCGCCAACAGTGGCCATAAACGCGGATCGTTAGATGTTGAAACGTCCTTACCAGCATAGGAAGTTAAGAAAAATTCCATATCAGCCTTGTCGAGCGCGTAACCTTCACCAAATTTTTCATGAGACGGTGCGAGGCCAAAAGCCTGCAGACCTGGATAAATCAGGAATTGAAAGGCTGGTTCTCCGCGCACATCACCCCTAAGGGACAAGGAAATCGATGCTGCGATATTACCGCCGGCACTATCTCCGCCAACGATCAATCTCGTCTTATCCATTCCGAGTTCGTCTGCGTGTTCGCACGCCCAATGAAATGCGGCCTGTGCGTCATCAACTGCAGCCGGAAATGGATGTTCGGGTGCTAACCGGTAATCCACCGCCAGTACCGGGATATTGCCCTCGGCGCAAATCCGTCGGCACGGGCGGTCATGACTATCCAGTCCACCCATGATCCAGCCACCACCGTGATAGAATATCAACCCGGGGCTATTTGGTTTGGCATTCTCGGGCGTGTATAGCCGGGCTTTCAAAGGCCCGTCCGCGCCTGCCACCTCAAGATCGCGCACTTCGCCCACCTCTACGGCAGGGAGGTCAACCATATCCGGCAAAGCTTCTAGCATGGCGCGAGCATTGTCTAGACCAATCGCTTCGAAACCCACCGTTTCAGCACCATAAAATTGATTGAGAAATTCAAGCATTCCCGGATCGGTTTTTGAATAGTCAGGCATTAAAACAACTTTCCCTAGAATTTAAGCTTTGTGGCAATACCCCATTCTGCTGGTAGGCCGAAAGTACCCTCAACCGTTCCAAAACTATCCAAAGTGGTCAAACCGCCTTGTAAATATAATTCGTCGGTCAAATTTGTACCGTATAGTGCGATTTCCCAGTTGCTATCATTTGGCGTGAGCGTAATGCGACCATTGAGCAAACCATATCCGTCCTGAATTAGGGCCGCAGTATTGGCCGGGTCAAGAGCTTGGGAACTTTGGTAAGAATAATCACCGCGCACGGTCAAATCGAACCCATCGGAAAGTGCAAATGTATATTCACCTCCGACTGACATAGAAAATTCTGGTGTACGGTTCAGCCGTAAATCTGCTGTTACCGTCGCGCCAGGGTTGAGCTCGTCATATTTTGCGTCAAGCAGTCCGAGGGTGGCATCGACAACAAAGTTATCCGTCACCATGGCACGCATCTCAGCTTCAAAACCTTTGACATTAGCCGTACCAGCGTTTTCGGTTACCAGTAACAAGTTGCCGGTATTATCAGCCCGCACGGAGTTGAGCTGCATATCCTGGTAATCATAAATAAATGCAGCCATGCTGAGCAAAACCCGCCTGTCGGCAAAACTGGTTTTGACACCGGCTTCGTAAGACCAGACAAATTCCGGATCATAACTATCCACCGCGCCTTGTGAGGTTGGGCGGCCATTAAATCCACCGCTTTTAAACCCGCGAGACAAAGACGCATACAAAAGCGTATTTGTGCTGGTTTGATAATCCATGCTGAACTTGGGCGACAAAGCACTCCAGCTATCCGTTAATGCCGTAGGCGGAATGATGGCTATGCCAGCATTGACGCGGCTATGGTCAATAAAGTAATCCTTGGTCTCGTCTGTGTAACGTAGCCCGGCCGTCATGTTTAGCTGATCGGTCAATGCAAATGTACCACTACCGTAAGCAGCATAGCTCTCACCACTGACTTTGTTGTAGATATCAAAGTCCAAATCCAGGCCGGCGTTAAATGGATTGCCGACCCCTCCCGCACAAACATTGGGCGGAAACGGCCCAGGACATACTGAACCAGGCGCCAAAGGCACGAACGCCCCCGGTAATGCTTCAAGGGCAGCGAACACTCCTGAAGCTAACCTCACATCATTGGTATCCTTGGCAAGTTCATTGAAATAATATACGCCGCCAACCCACTCCAGCCGGTCATCAAAACTTGCACCCGTGAGCTGTAATTCCTGAGAATATTGTTGCTGCACGACTTTGTTATTTGTGTGCACGTATGAATTGGCAGTTCCGTCCCCATCGCGGCCAAATTCGGCGGTTAACGTGCGCACGGCACTGATAGATTTCAACGTGGTGGAACCTAAATCATATTCCGCGGTCAAACCAACGCCAAATCTCTTATTATCGTCAACATTTGGCCCAGTTGAATTACTTATTCGCGGGTTTGCATTGACGGCTGATGGCGGGTTTGTCGGACCACCCACAAATGCGCTCCATAGACCCGCCAAAGGCGCGGTTGGCTCAAATTGCAATACGGCAGTGTCTGCACTTGTACCGTTGCGCTTACCATAATCGATAGCGAGATCGGCGGTGAATTGCTCACTTGGCGTCCATTCAAACATAGCGCGTGCAGCAAAACTTCGCTCGTCGCCCTCACGTTCACCCGTTGCAATTCTGTCTGTATAGCCATTTTTCGTCTTATATAAAGCCGAGAAGCGCGAGTTCAGGTTCTCACCAAGCGGAACATCCACCATGGCTCTGCCTTCAAAGTAGTTGTTCTTTCCGGCACGTAATTCCAGTTTTCCACCGCCGTCTGGGTTGGGTTTGGCAGAAATCAGGCTTATAGCACCACCAATGGTGTTTTTGCCAAATAAAGTACCTTGTGGCCCGCGTAAAACCTCAACCCGCTCTAGGTCAAGCAAATCCATAATCGTCGCCGTGGACCGTGCATAGTAAACGCCGTCAATATAAAGGCCAACACCCGGATCAGTCGTAACCAAAAAATCCGACTGGCCAACACCACGCAGATATATATTTGAAGTGCTAGCACTACCGCCGCCGCCGCCATTGTAATTGATGGTCAGGTTTGGCACAAATTGGGATACTTCGCCAATATTTGATGCCCCGCGTTCTTCGAGCGTATCACCTGTAAAAGCTGATATGGCAATCGGCGTTGTCTCGACGCTTTCTTCGCGCTTACGGGCCGTGACAACAATCTCGTCAAAGCCTTTGTTTGCACTTTCGTCTGTTTGTGCATAAGCCGTCCCTGCAAAGACGGCACCTGTAACAGCAAGGGCAAGGCCCATAGCAGCCGATGAAAGCATTGAAGTAATACGGTTTTGATTGGTAAAATAATTTGGCATGATGTCCCCTTGAGTTTTACGTATGTATTATGTGCGACAATTTGACCCGAATAAACCCCGTTCGCCAATAGCGTAAACTACTCAATTTAGATAAATAAAGGTCGATTTTATATGAAAAATCATGGTTTTTGTCAAAACAATCACTGCTTTGAGGGTATCCGTCATTTCAATCCCACAAAAACAAATATTGCCTAGGTCAAGGTCAAACATTCACTCGCAACTTTCAAACGGCGAACAATTTACCGGTCCATATACCGTCCGTAATCCTCCTGAATGAAAAAGGCCGAAAACACTCGTATGGCCTTCATTTGGGAATAATTCGGTATTCAACACGAATCCAGACAGAGGTTTACTACGGAGCAAAGCATCCATCTTATATACATTGGACACATAATGTTTTTCAGGTGCGGTTTTTTCCTCTAAGCCACCAACAGCCATATAGACATTGGCATCTAGCTCATTATTGGCCTCAAGAAATTTTTGAGCTTGAGAAAAAATTATTTCATTGTCCCACCACATTGCCGGACTACCAAGAACATAACGATTAAACGCGTCGGGTTTGTTAAACAATACATAAAGCCCAAACAAACCGCCTAGAGAATGACCGAAATAACCACTTTCTTCCGGTACCGTATTATAGTTGGTATTGATAAAAGGCTTTAGTTTATCTTGTATGAAATCTAGAAACTCCGGTGCACCTCCCATTTGTTTACCGGTTTTTATTTCAACAATACCATCAATTGGCCAGGGGTAACGGACACGTTCCATTTTACTGGGGGTTAGATCACGTTGCCGCAAATAAAGAGAATGAAAAACATTATCAACAGGATACCCGATCCCGACAACGATAAATCGAGGCAGTTCCGCCGCCACTTGCATCGACCGAGTGACCTGTGAAATCGGGATTCCACCATTGGCGTCTGTCATATATAGAGCTGGGAATTTTTCGGACCCATCTTTCTTGCTCACCGGAACCATAACATGCACTTCATAGGTCTGTCCGGTGTACTCCGAGGTAATTTTATGAGTTTTGATTTGTGGAAAGTAATATGTGTTTTTGGCTTTCCCAGCCGGCTCGGAAGCTACGCAGATACTTGCGTACAACGATATCAAAAGAATGATAAGATATTTGGGCATACTCAACAGCGCTAGGAAAAATACTTTGGAATTCATAATTATGCTTTCTGTCTATTGTAGAGAAACGCTTCCGTTCGTGAGAAATATATCGAATTTCCTTGTGTTGTCATGACGAAATACACCTAAGTCAGCAAGCATGTACTAAGTCAGCAAGCATGTACTAAGTCAGCAAGCATGTACCAATTTTGCAAACTGTTCATACGTAGACCTATCAAATTCATGACGACATGAATGGCTTTAGGTAACAAATCGTGGTTTTTCGACAAAATAATTGGCTGTATAGGGGGTTCTCGTCATACCGAGCAGAATTATTTGTGCGAAACAGACTTAAACTAAAACCACTAAAGGGGAATAAATATGTCGACAATACAACTCAAAAAAAGCGATACAATGACCGTAAAATCGGTAAAACCGAAGGAGTCCGTATTCTTGGACACCAATTCACTAAAATGGCTCCCCTGGGTCATAGAGGGCACATGGTTTAAACTTCTAAACGTTGATATGAAAACCGGCGGGTACAGTATGATACTCAAAGTCGAACCTGATAATGATGCGCCCGTACATGGCCATGTGGGCGCGGTTGAAGGCTTAATTTTAGAAGGCGAATTTGGTTATGACGATGACCGGGGCCCCGGCATGCATTATGTGTGGGAGCCAGCAGGCGCTATTCACCAACCAGACAGCCCGGGCGGCTTTACTATGTTTGCCGTGATGCACGGCCCGCTGTTGGGATATAATGACGACGGCAGCATTGCCGCAGTGGTTGACGGCAAATTCATGTACCAGATGGCTCTAGACGGCGGTGTTGCAGACCATCTTAGTGTCGATTATCCTGATGTCGGCTAAATGGCACTTAGTCATGTAAAGGGCCCGATAAGCGCCCCTCTTTATGAGGGGACAATCGGCGATGCACTACACAGGGCGGCGAAGCGCTGGCCGAACAAAGCCGCGCTGATATCAAGCCACCAAAATATCAGGCTTGATTACGCGGAGTTACTTGCGCAATCACAAAATTTTGGCTTGGGCCTATTAGCGTTGGGCCTAAACCCTGGAGACCGTGTCGGTATTTGGGCTCCCAACTGTGTAGAGTGGACAATCACTCAATTCGGTACAGCTCTGGCCGGATTGGTATTGGTCAACATTAACCCTGATTACCGCCCCCGCGAACTAGAATATGCGCTGGACAAAGTCGGGTGTAAGGCTTTGGTTTTGACCCACAAGTCCAAACATGCTGATTATGTCCAAATGGTTGATGGATTAAAGGAGACCGGCGCACTACCAAGCCTGACAGACTTGATACTAATTGGGGAAAATGCCCCACAGGGATATGTTTCATTCGCGCAAATCATCCAAAACGGCGCACAAATGGACACGGCGCAGCTTAGCGAAATTCAAAATTCCCTCAGCGCCGACGACCCAATCAATATCCAGTTCACCAGTGGCACCACCGGTGCGCCAAAAGGTGCCACACTCACGCACCGCAATATATTAAACAATGCCTATTTCACAGGGGAAGCTCAAAATATGGGGCCAGATGACAAGCTGTGTATTCCTGTGCCGCTCTATCACTGTTTTGGCATGGTCATGGGCAGTTTAGCTTGTTGTCTGCACGGTAGTACCGCTATTTATGCCTCAGAAAAATTTGATGCCGGCGCAGTGCTAGAAACAATAGCGCATGAAAAATGCACTGCCGTGTACGGTGTTCCCACCATGTTTATCGCCATGCTTGACCATCCGGATTTCAGCTCCTTTAACCTGACATCCTTGCGTACCGGTGTTATGGCTGGGTCTCCTTGCCCGATTGAAGTGATGAAACGGGTTATCAGTGACATGAATATGGGTGAGGTGACTATTGGCTATGGCATGACCGAAACCTCACCAATTAGCTTTCAAACTTCTAAAGATGATCCGCTGGACAAGCGGGTATCCACCGTTGGACGGGTTCATCCCCATGTGGAGGTTAAAATCATTGACGAGCAAGGCGGAACCGTAAAGCGCGGTGTTAAAGGCGAATTATGTACGCGCGGATATTCCGTCATGCGCGGCTACTGGAAGGACGAAGGAAAAACAGCTGAGGCTATTGACGCAGATGGCTGGATGCACACGGGCGATCTGGCAGTTATCGACGAAGACGACTATTGCGATATTGTCGGGCGGGTCAAAGACATGCTGATACGCGGCGGCGAAAATATTTTCCCGCGCGAAATCGAGGATTTTTTGTTCACGCACCAAGACATTGCCGAGGCACAAATCTTTGGTGTTCCCGATGCAAAATACGGCGAGGAAGTCTGCGCCTGGATCCGCTTGGCACCCGGCGCAAAACTGACAGATGCAGATATCAAAGCCTTTTGCAAAGACCAGATAGCCCATTTCAAAATCCCAAAGCATATCCGTTTCGTCGAGGAATTCCCCCTGACCGTCACAGGAAAGATCAAAAAAACCGTCATGCGCGAGGTGATGAGCAAGGAACTCAAGCTTTGAGGTTTCCTCCATACAAGACACAGCTTTAAACCTCATCTTGCACGCTTCACAGTGTTGAATTTACATTCAATTGCTCCACTTGCATTAACCCTCACTGTCGGTCGGGCTTGACGATAGGTAAAATTTCGCTCACACTATGTAAAAGATGTTATAATATAAAGAGGGATTGACAAGTTGCACTCAAGGCAAACTTCGCAAATAGTGGATGCTTCTCCCCGTCTTTACGGGGAAATTTCCAAATGTTATGATTACGCCGCACTAGAAGATACCCTGCTTGGTGCCGTGGCCAGAAATATAGGTGCAGAAACCAGCACTTTGCTCCATTTTCAACGCGATTGTGATGGCTTTGAAATCGGTCACAATCTTGCCCAAGGTGTTGGTAGCGATGTACATAACAAATATGTAAGTAAATTCCACCGTTCTGATCCTGTTGTCTTGAACCGCGCTCATGATGATATGTCACAAACCCGCACAGATGCGCTCACTGATGTTTACCGACTCTCCGATGTATGTGATCAAAGCGCTTTTGAAAAAACTGAATATTACAATGATTTTCTAAAACCAAGCGGGATTAGACACGTTCTGGCTCTCGCTATTAAACCCCAACTTCTAAACAATAATATGATGGTGATTATCGGCTTTCACCGCCCACTCGGTATGCGGGACTTTGGCGAGAACGCATTGCATCGTGCCATTAATATCGCACCGATTGTTGGCTCAACGATTGCCCGCCTTACATTCAAGGAAAAGTTGGCGCATTACCAATTACTCACGAGTGACCTAAAATCCGTTTTGCAAAATACCGGATATATTATCCTTGATGACGCTTTACAAATACAAGAAATTAGCAATTGCGTCAAAAACAACACCTATGGAAATTTACCATTTTTAATGCAATGTATTTCCAAAACGGTTAGCTATTTTACGAAAAGCGGGAAGCGACACCTTAATGTCAGCTACACATGTCCCGATGTTGAGCGCACATCAATTAACGAGAATATTAATTTTGATATTAGCAAAACCGTATCAATAACCGGGCAGCCGAGATATGTTGTTAAGATTGGTTTTGCCCACACGGATTTTGCTATTTCCAAATGCGCCGAAGAATTCGGCTGGACACTCCGCGAAAGCGAAATTGTTATGAAGCTAGCTCAAGGACTAACCAATGCGCAAATTTCAGACAGTTTAATGATAAGTGTCCGCACGGTGGAAAATCATTTGCGTTCCATCTATAGCAAAGCCGAAGTCACAAGCCGCACACAATTACTAAGGCAACTGCTACATTCTATTCCAATACAATATTGAGGTAATTTGAGCTTTGTTTGAATTTGAGAACAATTACGAGCCCATCCAAAGGGTTTATTGATAATTGCTCTGGAGTCATATTTTATAAATGAGTATTCACGCAGGTCATGTATGTGTCTGCTCTGTCGTGTATCGAAGGGTTGCTAAGTCATATCATCGAAATTAAATAGCCAAAAAAAGTTCGTAGTGTTTTTACTAACAATACACTTCTCCCCTGTTGCGCCATTTTACCACTAGCTTTTCCCCTGACACATGTAATTGGTACAATCATTGTTTTTCCAACGAGAACGCACTATTGGCTTTGGTGAAAATTTAATATATGAAATTATCAATTTATCGGGGGATTAATTATGACTGAAAAAGTAGGCAAACCTATTCGGAACTCGTTTCGAAATGGAGCGAAAATCGTAGAATGGATCGCCGCTTTATTTACAGCCGCCGTTATCTTTGAAAACTTTGGGATAATTAAAAGCATATCTTCAGTTTTAGCAAATGCTGCCCGCGTCATTATTGATTTTTTACCAAATTTAGTGGAAATTGTCGCTCAAGTGCCTTTGCCAAATTTCATTACACAAGGCATTGCAAACACCAAAATAGCTCAAGATTTCAATTTGCTTTTAAACTTGCTTGCCCTTTGGGCTCTAGCACGGCTTATCGCCACACTATTTAGGTTGATGGGGGCCGAACGGAGCAAAGTTGAAAATATTTTTGGTCTTGTGACAAAGGGGTTAATCTTATTGGCTCTCCTAAGTGAAGGCGTGAAATTTGTTATGGGCTCAGAAACCATAGATTTATTCAGAGGTCTCATCCCGTTTTCCATGGAAAGAGGCGGTGATGTACCAGGATGGCTATCCAACAGTAATTTGCGCGAAATGGCCTGGGCAATATGTTCTTCTCTTGCCGGTGTGCTCGTAGGTGGATGGGCCTATTTGTCTAATATTAGACCAGGACGCCTGAAGAAGGAAGAAGAAGAGTATTTAGAAGCTTAGGCAAATTTTCTATGGCACCATGAAATACTCAACATTCTTGATATTGCCATCTGTTTTCGCGGGCTTTATGCCAAGAGCGCGGGCAATAATGCCGTAAACTTCGACGTTTTCAATTGGCTTGGCCTTTATGCCTTTTTTAAAATTTGGTCCCGCAGCTATAAATGTTGTCTGCATATCTTGAGCAAAGCGGTCATAGCCATGCATGCCCTTAGCGGGATACTTATAAACGGATGTGAGACTGCGTACAAATATCATGCCGCCCTCATCCGCTACCGCAAAAATATCGCCGGTTCTGTCTGCATTATTCATATGCCAATCCGCTGGGATATCCGCACGCTTGTAGACTTTCATACCATTATGGGCATTTTTTAACTTGCTATAGACTTCATCTATATTGGCACCGTCTTTCACGAAAATATGTACAAATGGGTCAGAACGTGGTCCGGCTGGTGAATGAAAAGACGGCACAAATAAATTGTCCATGCTGATATAGTCATCAAGATAAATAAGAAATTCAGGGTCAATTTTGGTCATGCCGTGATCAGAAACCACGACTAGATTTACTCTATCCGTTAGCCCAAGCTTTTCGATACCGGCACGTAGATCAGCTAAACTATTGTCGACTTTCTTTAGAGCATTGCCAACTTCGGGCATTTCTGGGCCGTATCTATGTCCGGCTGAATCCACGTCTGAGAAATAAATCGTTAGCAAGCGTGGACGTTCAGTTTCCGGTAAAGCCAACCACTCCAAAACTTGATCGACGCGCTCCTTGTGCGGCTTATTGTGCTCATAGGGCATCCAGTGATTTGGGCGTTCGCCTTTGATTTTTGCTTCTGAGCCTAGCCAAAACATCGCGGCGGTTTTAACACCTTGTTTTTTAGCGGTTACCCATATGGGCTCCCCGCCCCACCAACGGGTTTCACTGTGCATATCACGTCCCATTACCGCGTCATGTTCTTTTGAATACGGCATATTTCCTGTAATCCCCGTACTGTCAGCATATAGACCCGTTGCCAGCGAATAAAAATTCACGAAGGTTTTGGACGGCATGACGGGTGTCATAGATTCGGCTCGAACACCCTGCGCAGCTATCGCCTCAAGTGTAGGTGCGTCATAACGGTCAAGTGCATCCCAGCGTAAACCGTCTATGCCTATCATGATGACAATTGGCTTGGCCGCCGCTTGTTCGCGCTCCATTTCAGGTGTCAGCGTTGCACATGCAGTTACCAAGAAAATTGTAAAGAATGCCAGAAATAAATGTCTCATTTTATACCTTATTTTATAACAACAACCCGGAGCCGCGCGGTAACTCTGTCTCACGGTGTAAATGGGCTGACAGGATAATACCAAATCCGGCCAACACTGTCATCATGACAGTACCCCCATAAGAAATCAACGGCAATGGTACACCAACTACTGGCGCTAACCCCATGACCATAGCCAGATTAATCAACACGTATAGGGCAAATGTAATCGCCAATCCCAAAATTAGCAGTCGCGAGAACATCTGTTTGATTTTGCTGGCCAACCAAAAACAAACTCCTATGATCAATACATACAAAGCCATAGTGCTTAACCCGCCGATCAGTCCAAATTCTTCCCCAATAACCGTAAAGATAAAATCAGTGCGGTTTTCTGGTACATATTTAAGTGATGCCTGCGTGCCTTGCATGAACCCTTTGCCGCTAACGCCCCCGCTGCCCAAAGCTATTTTTGATTGAATAATATGATAACTAGCACCAGTCGGATCTCGTTCCGGGTCAAGGAAGGTCAAGATTCGTGCCCGTTGATAATCTTGCAGGCCATATGCAAAAAACAAGGGTATTGCTATAGCAGCCAAAGTCACAGAGCTTAAGATAACGCGCCAGTTAATTCCTGCCAGAAAAATCAATGCAACCCCTGTGGCAGCGAGCATTATGCTGGTCCCCAAATCAGGTTGGTGTAATATCAATGCCACTGGAACGAACACAATAAATAACCCCCCAAAAATACCTACCGGGTTGGAGACACGCCAATAAGGCAGGTCGTGATAAAAACGGGCTAATGCCAGAACTGCTGCAAGCTTCATCAGTTCCGAGGGTTGAATACGAACAAATCCAAGATCAAGCCATCGCTGGGCCCCATTTACAGAAACGCCAACAAACTCGACACCTACAAGCAAAATCAGCGCACAAATAAATCCAGGATACGCCATTGCATACCAAATCCGAATATCGGTCAAAGCGATCAAGAGCATAAACAATAAGCCAATCAGTAAACGCACAAAATGCTGTTGAGCACCTGCATTCCAGCTTCCGTCTGTTGCAGAATATATGGTCGCCACGCCTATCATTCCGACGAGTAAAATCAATACGGGCAATAACCAGTTGATGTCTGCCAATTTTCCTGGGAGTGTCCGGTTAGTCCTATGGCCTAACATCAATTATCTCCCACCACATTTCGCTCGCCCGTACCAATAACGCCGTCGCGTTCCAATGCTCGTCCTAAAACTTTGCGGCAAATATCCGCAGCCTTTTTAGCACCGGAACCACCATGCTCAACCAATACGCAAGCTGCAAAGCGGGGATTATCATAAGGCGCATAGCCTACGAAGATTGAGTGATCCCGTAGCTTCCATGGCAGGTCTGTGTTTTGAAGAACACCCGTTAGTCGTTCAGCCGTGGAAATACCGCGCACCTGCCCCGTACCGGTTTTACCTGCCATTTCAACACCGGGAATGCCTAAGCCGTCCGGCTTATAGGCAGTGCCGCCCGGCACCTCACAAACTGCATGCATGGCCTCTTGTACCACTAATAAATGTTCTGGGTTGATATTGAGAGTTTCTGATGTAGGAGCCTCATCACCCACTACTATAAAGGGGGATATGGCATTTTCTCCGTTGGCAATACGGGCAGCCATGACAGCCAATTGTAAAGGCGTGCTCAATACAAACCCTTGTCCGATCGCGGCGTTTAACGAATCCCCTGTCCGCCACCTACTTCCGAGCTTATCTTGCTTCCACTGAGGGTCAGGAACGACACCTTTAGCCTGTCCTCCAAGCCCAAGTTTATACGTCTGCCCAAGGCCTAGCTTTTCCGCAAAGGGCTTAACTTTATCCATACCGAGCCGTTGAATGACCTCATAATAATACACATCACACGAGTGCTGCAATGAACTGTGCATATTCATCAAGCCGTGCCCCTTGCGCTTCCAACAATGAAAATCCCGATTTCCGAGATGCACTTTCCCGGTACAAAATATTTTATCCTCTGGCGTTACTATTTTATGCTCTAACGCGGCCAACATGACTGGCATTTTAAAAATTGATGCAGGCGGATAACCACCGCCAATGACTTTGTTGAATTGTGGCCGTCGCGGGTCAGTATCCAATTCCTTAAATTGCTGGTTTGTCAAACCCAAAACAAACAGATTGCCATCAAATGTCGGCATAGAAAGTAATGTCCGTAGCTCGCCTGTACTCACATCAATAACAGCCGCCCCGCCGCTCTCCTCACCAAATAGCGACGCCGTATAGGTCTGCAATTCACTGTCTAAAGTCAGCCAGACATCACTACCCGCAGTCGCAAAAATTTTATCATCGTCCCACTCTCGGACAGTGCGCCCGATTGCGTTCACTTCAACCTTTTTGCGCCCCGCACTACCGCGCAAATTTTTGTCATAGGACTGCTCTATACCCGTTTTCCCCATCCGAAATGCAGGTTGGCGAAGGAGTGTGTCTTTATCTTGTTGCAAAGCAGATGGACTAGGTTTGCCTACATATCCCAACACATGGGCAAATACTCCTTCATGCGGATAATGACGCCCCTTGCCCTCGATGGGTATTACCCCCGGCAAAGCCGGTAAATTAATATTCAGTTTTGAAAATATTGGCCAATCAATATGCTCGTCAATAAGAACTGGAATAAACTTGGCTTGCTTACTAATATCACTTTTAATTCGTTTTTGTTTTGGCTTGCTAAGCGGTAATATATGGCTGATGCGTTCCAATGCCAAATCAATATTACTCACACGCTCTGGCACTAGTACCAAACGAAAATCTTGTTTATTTGTTGCCAACGCTATACCAAATCTGTCCAATATTTTTCCGCGTTCTGGCAAGACGGTGTTGAAATTAAACCGGTTTTTATCAGATAATACCTTGTAATCCTCGGCCCTTGTCACCTGTAAATAGTACAGCCTTGTTGCCAAGACAGAAAAGGTACTCAACCCTGCAATGCCGATTAAAGCAGAGCGTCTATTTATCATATTTGTAATATCATCTGGTTTTTTCATTCGCGAAAACCCAATGTTACGGATGGCCCGAGGATATTGACAAACATACTGCGCAGCCAATAAAAAATTGGAAATATGACAATACTAGCAAAAGCATTGCCTAAAAGTATGCTGACTTGCGGCAACCGGCCCAAGGACAACCAGCCTAACAAAAAAACAATCACAAAACAAAACATAACGCTTAATGCATATTCAACCAGTGCTCTCCCCAGCCCACTTCTACCCTTTGGCGCCCCGTCCAACACCAAAAATATAATTATGAACGCCAATGTCCACATCCCCAATGAACTTGCACTTGACATGTCATAGAATAGTCCGAGTAAAAAAATAAACAACAATGACCAAGTATAAGATGCCTCACGTGGCCAGTAATAGATCACGGCAACCGGAACAAAACTGAACCCGAAATGCAATTTGCCTAAATCCATACTCAATAAGGCAATAAACACCAAGACCATGCCAAAGACTGCACCTTGAAAAGACAAAGAAATTGATTGTATTTGACTAACCGATTTTTTTGGCGTCATTCCACAGCCTTTTGTACAACATTATCAGGTCTTATACCGTCTTGATTAACTTGGTCTTCGAGTAGTAGCTCATCAGGAACCGGAATTGGTGTAAATGGGTAAACCCACACCCAGTCGACTGGATTATTCATATAATATAAATCAACCTCAAAACTTTTATCTTTCCCCAAGACAATCGTTCCGATTTGCAATCCGCGAGGCAATACCCCGCCGTCTCCTGATGTGACAACACGGTCACCAACCTGCCAATCAGTGCCCTGTGCCTCATAAGCGAGCTTTGGACTATTCGTATTATTGCCCACCAAGATAGCACGCCCTAAAGATCGTTGCGACATAACAGAGATACGACTACTTAAATCATTGAGTAAAAGTACACGCGCTGAAATTGACCCGGTACTAATAATATGCCCATATAATCCATCGGTTGTCATGACAGCATTGCCAACTTTTATATTTTTGTTGAGGCCCATATTTATGAGCGCGGAATGAACAAAGGGTCCCTTGCTTTCACTGACGGCCCTTGCAATTATCTTAGTGTCTGGTAGGTCGGAAGAATTTTCGATATCCAACATGTCTTCAAATCGTTTGACACGCATTTGCATATCAAAAACCTTGTTCTCAAGGCCTTGCAATCGCTCAACTTCTGCTCTGAGTATTACATTGTCCTCATATGCATTTTTTCTGTTGCCCATATCAGTGTATAACGTCTCTATGCCGCGAACAGGTGTAGCTATGAACCCCATGATTTTTGAGCTGACATTGTCCGTCGTTATACGGCCCGATGCTAGCATTGACCGGTGCTGGCGGTCGGCAAGCAAGATAACAATACTAATAAAGATGAGTGAAACAGCAATGCCGCGCCGAGAATTTCGACGGCGTTGCGGACTGTTATAGCCGCTCTTGCTCATATCCTCTTCCTACATAAAAATTATTAAAACTGTTTTCTGGTAACTAATATCCTGTGGACAAAATATTTTTCCACTTACCCAGGTTTTCAACGACTATTCCGGAACCACGAACCACACATGAAAGTGGATCATCTGCCAAAGAAACCGGCAGTCCGGTACGGCTACGCAGTTCAGTATCCAGATTACGCAACAATGCGCCCCCACCCGTCAACATGATGCCTTTGTCAACAATATCTGCGGCCAATTCCGGCGGCGTAGCTTCAAGCGCGATTTTGACCGCTTCAACAATCTGCTCAACCGGTTCTGATAGGGATTCTGCTATCATGGCCTCGGTAACACGAATTTCCCTCGGGACACCGTTCATCAAATCGCGCCCTTTGATCTGTACAGTCATGCCTTCGCCGTCTTCAGGCATTTGCGCTGTACCGATTTCTTTTTTGACTTGTTCGGCACTCATCTCGCCCAGTAATAAATTAGTCGTGCGGCGCACATATTGAATAATCGCATCATCCATTTTATCACCGCCGACCCGAACCGAACGGTCATAAACTATCCCGTCCAGTGAAAGAACGGCCACTTCGGTGGTACCGCCGCCAATATCAACAATCATGGAACCACTCGGCTCATGAATAGGCAGGCCAGCGCCGAGTGCCGCTGCCATCGGTTCGCGGATCAAATAGACTTTGCGTGCGCCTGCCCGCGCAGCACTATCATGGATAGCCCGCCGTTCAACAGCCGTAGCACCTGACGGCACACAAATCACAACCTGCGGAGAGACAAAATTTTTGCGGTTATGCACTTTTTTAATGAAATGATCGATCATCACTTCCGCGACTTCAAAGTCGGCAATTACACCGTCTTTCATGGGACGTATGGCTTCGATATGGTCAGGTGTCCGACCCAGCATCATACGCGCATCATCGCCAACGGCATGAACTTCTTTGCGACCATTTCTGGTAGAATAGGCAACAACGGAAGGTTCGTTTAAAACAACGTCCCGGCCTTTCACATAGACAAGTGTATTTGCAGTTCCCAGATCAATGGCAATATCCGCCGAAAAAAATCCGAATATTCTATCAAACATAAAAATTCCCAATAATGGAATTGCGCGCCATCCTAACTATTCAGTTCAAATATCTCCAAACAAATATTAGCGTTTTGAGAGCGCACGCAAAATAAAAAATGATTCCGATAGTTAATGGGCGGAGTGTTGCATAAAAGCAAGACTGTAAACATAAAACACAGCTATTTTAATGTATTTTTTACAGTCTTTTCCCCGTCCACTTGCGCATCCTCACTGTCATTCGCCATTTTGCGTTTCAGGTGTGAACCTGCAGCGTAAATTACTCCCATCCAAACCAAAGCAATAGTAACAACGATAGCCACATATAATGGGCCTTTACCAGTGACGGTCCCTTTAACCCCTTCACTAAGAAAAGCCACAATGGCTATCTTTGGGATTATCCCGATCGCAGTGCCGACAAAGAAATGTGAAAATTTCATATGCGTCACACCGGCGGCCATGTTAACGAGTATAAACGGCCCGGTCGGTACAACCCGCACTCCCATACTCGCTAAAAAACCGTGCTTTCTAATCACCCTTAAAATCTTGGTCATATTTCCTCGGCTAATTTTGCTAATGCGGTCTGCCCCCATGCGTTGCCCAAGCCAAAAGTTGAAACTTGCAGAAACCAGCGTTGCTACCCACGCAATTACAGACCCCACAGCTGGGCCAAATGTCAAAACCACGCCCGCGTGCAGCATCATTTGCGGAACGTTTACAAATGCGGCGAGTAAATAAATCCCAATAGTGGCCGGAAACGCAAATACTGATTGCCCAAATGTTTGAAACCAACTGGCTATGGAAGCCGGTTTGAAATCAATACTGATTGTAACAATACCGAGCACAAAAATCTGTACTACAATTATCCAAAAAAATGCACTGCGGTTTTTAATAATTTTCATAAAAACGTTTCAATTTTTACCTAATCGTTAAATCTGCTAAGCCCCTTATGGGAACGAGCGGAAATATCAAATGAAATTTTGTCCAGCCTATGTAACACGTAAGCAAAAATTTACTCTGCAATATCCGACGAAGAATTTTCCTTCAGTAATGAAGTTTGTTTTGCACTGTTATCTGAATGTAATTTGACCTCTGCAGATTGCTCACTTTCAAGAGTTTGCGTGAGCCCTGACATCTGACTATCACCAACACTTGCAGTTTCGTCGTTAAAATTACACTCATGTGCCTCAATATCGTCAAAAATTCTGCGCTGGGTAGCTTTTACAAATGGAAATACGGCTTCTTTCGCTTTAAAGGGGCTTTCGTTTAGCGCTTTGACAATTTTATTGCTTTGTATACCGACCAAAGTTTCTTCGTCCTTTTTACCGAGCGCAAATTTAACCATTAACACACACAGTACGGCAGCCCATGAATCGTCTATTTCTTCAAATTTGCGGTGTTTTTCCGGATAATGTAGAAAATTTATGCGTAACCGGTCCCTATGATGGGCATAAAAAGCTTTGGCAAATACGTGCGCTTTTTTCTGTTTACCAATTTTTGAATATTGCACGACAAACCAAATACTTGTGACAATGACCAATGCAAGCATCAGAACTGCAATGATATTGCTAATCCATTGTGACAAAATTAGCGGTCGCTTGTCACTAAAGAGAGGTCGATTACGTAAAGTTCTAACCGGCGCAGGTAAGACGACTTCTTTATTCAGAGCGGCAATAGTTTCGCTGATTCTCACCGAGCCATCTTTTGCTTGCCCAGCTTTTTCTTGTATTGGCAGTATTTGGGATTGAGGGACGGACACTACCAGTTCTTTGGTGCCTGCAGAATTTACATCACCCATTCCAAGATTTACTTCTTTCGCTTGAGGCGCCAGTGCAATAGTCATGACCTGATCTTCGGCAATTTCTGGCCGAGCTTCCGTTTTCGGCTTATTCTCATTCGTTTGTGAACGGATGGTCTGGGGCTTGGTAGTCATTAACGGTTTGGCATCATTTACTGAAGGCTGACTTGTTTTCACCTGGCGGTCTACGGACTTTGGTGCTTCAGGTTTTGTAATTATTGGCTTTTTTGAAACTGTTACAACGGGCTTTGTAGCAGGTTTTTTGTTTATGGATTTTACTTGCTCATAAGTACGCCAGTATTGCGCCTTGTTTTTGTCTTTAGGCACACCAAACCCATTTTGGTAAATCATCGCCAAATTTAACTGCGCATCCTTACTACCATTTGTTGCCGCACTTAGATACCAATTGCGAGCCTTTTCATAATCTTGGCCGACACCTTCCCCCATAAAGTACAAATAGCCTAAATTAACCTTGGCATCATTATTGCCCATTTGGGCTGCTCTTAGATACAAATCACGTGCTTTTAAAAAGTCTTGCGCAATACCGTCTCCGTCGTGGTATTTTTTTGCTTGCTCAAAAAACGCAAAAGCCACAGATGAGCCAACTCTTTCGGGGTCAGCTATCAATATTTCGACAGGGTCGGAAACCTCATACTCTGTTTGAGCATAGGCAAAATTCCCTTCGGATATCAGACCCGCAAGCCAAACCAAGCCCATAACAAGCATGTTTTTCTTATAGTTATTTTTAATACGCCCGTTCATATGTCTCACATTGATATGTTAAACCCATATTTTGCAATATTCAGGCCAATATCGTTCAATTACAAGTAAATTACACTGGTTCCCAGTCCGGCATTTGCCCTCGCAGCCACGTGTATTGACGCTTTGCAAAACGCCTGGTTTGTCGCATTGCCTGATCAATAGCCTCGTCGAGGCTGATTTCGCCCTCTATATGGGCTATGAGTTCTCGCAAACCAATGGCCTTCATGGCTGGTAAATCAGGGGCAAGGTTGAGGCTCAATATGTGCTTAGCCTCAGCCAACCCACCTTCTCTTATCATGTCGGCAAACCGAGCATTTATTCTATCATACAGGTTTTCGCGCTTAGGCAATATGACCATACCTTTCCAAGTATTTTTGGGCAAAACGGCATGTGTTTCACCTTGCCACTGGCTCAAAGGTTTTCCCGTGCCCTTCGCAACGCTGACAATGCGCAACAAGCGCTGTGGGTCATTGCCAAGGACTTTGGTGGCTGCCTGCGGATCTAAGGTTTCTGCAAGCTTGCGCAAAGCATGTATACCGTCCTCCTCCAGAACGGCTTGCGCCTGCTCCATTGCTGAGCTGGGAAGCTTTGGGATTTGCGCCAGACCTTCGGTAAGGGCTTTGAAATACAATCCCGTACCGCCAACCAAAACCGGTGCTTTGCCACGAGCCAAAATATCAATTATCAAAGAGTCTACTTCTCGCAACCAATGTCCGGTAGAATATCTTGTATTTGGGCTAATATGGCCGAATAAATGATGGGGGATATTCTCCATTTCCGCAATTGTTGGGCGGGCGGAGAGCACTTGTAATTCAGAATAGACTTGTAGGGCATCCGCATTGATGATCTCGCCGTCTAAGCGTTTTGCCAATTTAACAGCAGAAGCGCTCTTGCCGCTCGCCGTAGGGCCTGCAATACAGTGAATAACTTTCATAAAGAGCTTTTAGCCATGCCCAAACCAAATAGCCATACACCAAATAGCCATACACAAGGCAAAAAGAGTTTAACCTTTGTCTTAAAGCAAAGAGATGCGGAAAACTTCAGACTTCTCGCCAGTTTTTGTGTTGAAACACCAGATGTGCATATTGAAACCGTCAATATACTGTCCGCAGACAAAGCCGTAGATGTCATCATAACGGATGCTCCTGACAATCTGAGGGGCCGTATTGCCAAAGCGCTAATCGGTAAAAATCTGTCGGCCGATTTCTGCCTGCAGCCTACAACAAACCGCAAAAAGAAACTGTTGATATGTGATATGGACTCTACCTTAATCGGACAAGAATGTATTGATGAATTGGCCGATTTCGCAGGTGTAAAAGATCGTGTCTCAAAAATAACTGAACGTGCCATGCGCGGCGAATTGGATTTTGAGGCAGCATTAATTGAACGTGTTGGACTGCTAAAGGGACTTCCGGTACAAACTTTAAGTGACTGTTTTAATGAACGAATTACACTAAATCCAGGTGCAAGAACTCTCGCGGAAACTATGAAATCTAATGACGCTAAAACGGTTATCGTCTCTGGAGGGTTCACATATTTCACTGGCCGAATAGCCAAAGCAGCAGGCTTTGATATACATCAGGCAAATATACTGCACGAGACCCAACACGCGGGTGACAAAATACTGCTTGGCACAGTGGGTATGCCTATATTAGGACGTGATGCCAAAAAGCAGGCTCTAGAGGAACACAGCAAGTCAACAGGCGGCTCTTCCTCTGCCCTTGCCATAGGCGACGGAGCTAACGACCTGGCCATGATAACAGCGTCAGGGCTCGGCATTGCCTACCGCGCCAAACCTATAGTCGCAGATGCAGCCCATTGTTCAATCAACCACACAGATTTAACAACGGCATTGTATTTCCAAGGATATAAGGAAGAAGAATTTGTGGACATGGCTAGCCCATCATCGTCATCCCGGGCTTGACCCAGGATCTCGGTGGTTACTATGAATGCGAGGTCCCGGCTCTGCACCGCAAGAGCGGCTTGGCCGGGATGACAGTTTTTATGTGTTTGTTTACGCCTCAGGCTCAAGTGAATAAAACACCGGCACACCGCCCCTATTGATCAAAAGCAAGATTGCATCTTCGCTCTCGGCCGCGATTTTCATTTTACTGGCGAAATCTGCTGTGCCTTCTACCTGTTCTTGCGCCACTTCCATGATGATGTCGCCTTTGCGCAACATGCCTTGCGCTATGGACTGTAAACTGATCTTAGTGACACGAACCCCCGTCACATCATCGTCAAGCCGTAAACGGGAACGGAGTTTATCAGAAATCTCTTCAACGGTAATCCCCATAAAACTGTTGGTTACACTCTCATCATCATCACCCGGCCTATCACCGCCCTGTTTTGCGACGTCCTCTTCCAGCCGTTCAACAATTACATTGAGTGATTTGCGCTTTTTGCGGCGAATAAAGTCGACTTTCAGCGGCGCATCTATTGTAGATTCGGCAATTATCCGGGCCAATTTACTGGAAGCCTCCAGTTTGATGCCGCCGATTGCAACAATCAAATCCCCACGCTTAAGCCCTGCTTTTTCCGCAGGGCTGTCCTCGGTAACGTAGCTCACAAGTGCGCCGTAAGGTTCTTTGAGTTTGTAGGCTTTGGCTATACCTTTTGTGACTTTTTGCACCCTCACACCAAGAAACCCGCGCCGTGTCTCGCCGTATTCGCGCAGTTGATCGACCACAGAACTGGCTAAGTCTGCCGGAATAGAAAAGCTTAACCCCACACTATATCCGGTTGGCGATACAATAGCGGTATTCACACCAACCACATCCCCGTCCATATTAAATAGCGGCCCGCCAGAATTACCTTTGTTGATAGCAACATCGGTCTGGATAAAATCGTCATAATTTGTCATAGACATTTGGCGGTCACGGGCAGAAACAATACCCGCTGCCACTGACGATGAATACCCAAGAGGGTTACCAATAGCGATCACCCACTCCCCGACTTTGGCAGAGTCAGCCCCTGCGAAACTGACAAACGGAATATCCTCACCGGCTTCAATTTTCAAAAGAGCAATGTCTGTGGACGGGTCGCGGCCTATTAGTTTGGCTTCAAATGTAGCACCGTCGGGAAAGGCGACCTCGATTTCGTCAGCACCTTCGATAACATGGTTATTGGTGACAATATAACCGGCTTTATCGATAACAAAACCGGAGCCAAGCGAACGGGCTATGCGGTTCCTGTCACCGTCGCCGCCAAAAAAATCATTGAATTTTTCTAGCGGTGAGCCTTTGGGAAATGCCTGATTACCATTGTCAATTTCAATGGTTTGTGCCGTCGAGATATTGACAACCGCTGGGGACAGTCGCTTGGACAGTTCGACAAAATCATGTGGTCTTTCTTGCGCAAAGCTCAAGGACGGAGATGCAAAAACGGTAAAAACGCTAAAGGTAATGGCAGTGAATAAAGGCCGCAAAATCATACTAATCTCCAATATGTCTGCACGATAGCGCAAAACAGACACGAATAAAGCTTAAATTATGCTCATATTTGCAGACTTGGATTTTCAGAATTAAAATTTTCTGAACTCAGACTTTCTGGAGCAGTACCACTATTATCATGAGCCCGATAGCAGCGACAATTAAGCCGCCACCCCTGAGCTGCCCGTCAGGCATATCCATGATCTCGCGCATGGCCCGCTTCATACCTCTTGGAAACAAAGCATACACCGCACCCTCAAGTAGCATAGCACCACCGAGAGCGATAACAAGAACAGTTGCCCAACCCGGCATTAGCGCTTGCTTGGCCCGCCCTGATTATCCAGATAGCTCAGAAAATCAGAATCCGGTGACAAAATATAAGTTGAATTTTTGCTCAACCCTCGTCGATAAGCTTCCATAGAGCGGTAGAAGGCAAAAAATTCTGCATCTTGGCCGTAAGCATCCGCATAAATTTTATTACTAATTGCATCCCCCTCACCACGAACAGTTTGTGCTTCACCTTCTGCTGTTGCCCTAATAACCGTCGCCTGTTTGTCAGCGTCAGCAATAATTTCGTTTTTTTGCTTTTCGCCGTTGGCTCTGTGTAAACGGGCGATTTTTTCTCGCTCGGAATTCATCCGGTCAAACACGCTATTGGCTACTTTGGTTGGCAGTTCAGCCTTTTTAATGCGCACATCAGTTATTTCAACACCGTATCCTTTATCAGAGGCAACCTGATTAGAAATTTCCTGAATTTCAGACATTAGCTCCGCACGGCCTCCAGAAATGATTTGCTCGCTGTCCACGCGTGCTAATACGGCACGCAATGAGGAATCTAGCAATTCATCCAAAACACGGGTTGCGCGAGGTCGGTTACTCAAGTCTTTATAATAAGCAAGCGGATCAACGATTTGGTAGAGAATAAATGCGTCCACCTCCAATGGCTTTTGCTTCACGTCATATATGGTTTCCGCAGCAAAATCGATTTCGATATTACGGCGTTCCAAACGCAATACATTTTCCCATGGGAGTTTAAACTTCAGACCTGCATCGGATTCGTCTCCAGCAGTCCAAGTATTTTCAACACGTTTATATTTACCAAATTGCAGGATAAGCCCCTGTTCCCATTCTTTGAGGGTATAGGTGCATGTAAACAGGCCAGCGACCAGCAACACAAGGACGACAAAGGGAAGTGATTTTTTCATTTTACTGGCCTCCGGTTTTTTTATTAAGTTGGTCAAGCGGCAAGTACGGCACCACACCGGAGCCCGCTTTATCATCAAGAATTATCTTGTCAGAATCTTTGTATATTTCTTCAATGGTCTCGAGATATATACGTTGGCGCGTAACACGCGGTGCCAGTTTATACTGCTCATACACCGCGTTGAAACGGCTGGCTTCACCTGTAGCAATAGACACAACTTCCGATCTATAGGCTTCGGCTGCCTGAAGAATTTTAGCTGCTTCACCGACAGCTTTTTCTGTCACTTCATTTCGGTAAGCTTGGCCTTCATTGACACGTTGTTCTAATTCTTGTTCTGCTGTTACCACATCTTCAAATGCTTTAATGACCCTAGGCGGAGCTTCGGCACGTTGTAATTGAACAACTGTTACCTCAACACCAGAATCAAACTGGTCAAGCATATTTTGCAACAATTGCTTAACTTCGAATTCAATGGCTTGGCGCTCCGTTGTAATAACTGATTCGAGACTTTTCTTACCAATCACTTCACGCAGCGAGCTATCAGCAGCATCTTCAACAACAAATTCAGGTGTTTCCAAATTAAAGAAATAATCTTCGGATTTTTTAATGTTCCAACGAACAGTGAAATCTATGTCCGCGATATTCTCATCGCCTGTCAGAACTAGGTTATTGGTCGAGCCAATAGAGCGCTGGGTAGTGACATCAAATTTATATGTCGTCTCAATCGGAGTTGGAAATTTGAGGTGCAACCCTGACGATGTTGTGCGCGAATATTTGCCAAAACGCAGGACAACCGCTTCTTCTTGTTGTTTGACAGTATAAAAACTTGATAACAACAAAGCGACCAGAACAATTAAAAGCAAAAGACCGGACGGGCCAAATTTTGCCGCTTTGCCACCGCCGCCGCCAGAACCGCCGCCGAATTTGTCTTTGAAGCCTCTGATAACATTATCCAAATCAGGCGGTTGCTGAGGTTTACGAGGTGGCTGTCCGCCGCCGTTGCCGCCACCACTGCCCCAAGGGCTGTTACCTTTGCCGCCATTACTTCCCCCGGAACTACCCCATGGACTTTTTCCTTCAGACATATTGTCTCCATCTCTACATTGACCCTATATGTGAGGGTGATTGTATATTATATCAAGAGCGATTATGCTATAAATGCACGAAATATTTATGAGACTGAAATATGAATACCAAACTCGATACAAAATGCCTTTTTCTGTTTGCGACACCTGTCATAACAGTGGTTCTTGATAATTACGCATCATTGAATGAAAGTTTATTAGCAAAGATATATGATCAAGAACGCACGGATGCAGGCTTACAAAAGTCCAATTTTGGTGGCTGGCACTCCAAAGATGACATGATGGCTTGGGCTCCCCAAGAATCGAGTGCTATTTTGAAAACCGCCATAGCCAGCATTACCCCCTATACGTCTGATGTCCACCCGACCGGAAAACGCGACTTTGAATTTGACGCAAATATGTGGGCCAATATCAACCGTAAAGGTCATGCAAATAATGGACACATTCATTCGGGATGTTTGTGGTCGGGAGCCTATTATGTCGATAGTGGCCATGAAGGGGAAACTTACGTGGGTGGAGAATTTATTGTTGAAGATCCACGCTTTCCAATGAACACCATGTATATGCCTAGCCTTGTTACTCGTGGCCAAGACGGAAAACCCCAATCGACCCAACATAGCATAAAACCCAAGTCTGGCATGATGGTGTTGTTTCCTTCATGGCTCCGTCATAGCGTGAGACCGTATTTGGGTGACAAAGACAGGATATCGGTTGCTTTTAATCTTATGGTCAATGAGGTGACTGATTAGCGCCGCTCATAGATTTTTACTGTGAACGGGTAATCGTCCTTAGGGCCTTGGGTATGTGGTGTTTCGGATACTAATTTCCAGTCGGCGGCCTGGACAGCTGGAAAATGCGCATCGCCCTCTAGCATTATATCAACTTCAGTTATGTACATGCGGCTGACATATTTTTGTGCTTCCAGGTAAATTTTTGCACCGCCAATCAGCATAATTTCGTCCGTACCTGTTGCCCCGGCCAGCTCATATCCGCGCCCGATCATGGTTTTTAAATCATGAAAAACCTCTGCGCCCTTGGCTTTATATGAGCGGTCACGCGACAGCACCAGATTTGGCCGCCCTGGCAATGGAAAAGGCAGACTTTCCCATGTCACACGCCCCATTAAAACAGGTTTGCCCAGTGTCGTGCGCTTGAAATATTGCAAATCCGACGATAAATGCCACGGTAAATCACCATCCACACCAATCACCCCGTTTAAGGACTTGGCAACAATGAGGCTTAAATGCGGATGTGTGGACATTCTCGGATTTCCTGTTATTCAATTGTTTATGAGCACCTATAGTAAAAAAGAAACGGGCACAACTAGCCAGAGTCCTACCAGTCTACGGTATGTCAAATACACTTTGTTATATGTGTTACTGATACCCCTTATCAATTGGTCATTTACATGGGCACCTATGTGGGAATTGCTCCCTGGTTGGGCCTTTAACCCCGTCACCATTATAACCGGGCTTGTATTGGTTGTCCGCGATTTTGCACAACGCGAAATCGGCCATGAAGTGTTGATAGCCATGGCAGTTGCTCTAGGGCTAACTGCGCTGGCCGCCGGGCCAGAACTTGCCGTTGCCAGCGGCCTGGCCTTTGCGGTTTCAGAATTGGTGGATTGGGCGCTGTTTACATTTTCAAAATACAAGCTCTCAACCCGCGTGCTTTTATCAAGTGCTCTGGCCGCGCCAGTTGACACGACGATCTTTCTCTATGGTGCAGAAATGATAAGGGACGGCATGCTCACTGTGCCGAACGTCGTTATGTCCATTGTGGGCAAGATGGTCGGTGCAGTGGTTATCTGGTGGTTTGTGAGAAGGCGTGAATCCCGCTTAGTTTAAACAGCAACCTTACCGGCAATGTGCTTGTCAGGATTGTATCCAGTAATAGTCACATCATCAAAAGTAAAATCATACAATGACTTAACGTCAGGATTTAATGCCAATGTCGGTAAATCACGCGGCTCTCTGCCTAGCTGTAATTTAACCTGTTCAAAATGATTCGCGTAAATGTGCGCATCGCCAAATGTATGGACGAAATCACCGGCTTTCAGCCCGCAAACTTGCGCCATCATATGGGTCAGGAGCGCATAGGACGCGATATTAAACGGCACACCGAGGAATATATCGGCACTTCTTTGGTAAAGCTGGCAAGATAGCTTGCCATCCGCAACATGAAACTGAAACAGACAATGACAAGGCGGCAAGGCCATATCGTCAACTTCGGCCGGATTCCAGGCTGATACAATATGCCTGCGAGAATATGGGTTGGTCTTGATGGCTTCGACGACCGCGCTCATTTGGTCAATAACATTGCCGTCCGCTGTTTCCCATCTGCGCCATTGTTTGCCGTAAACCGGGCCAAGATCACCGTCTGCGTCGGCCCAAGCATCCCATATTTTAACACCGTTTTCCTGAAGATATTTAATATTTGTATCACCCGCCAAAAACCAAATCAACTCATGGACAATGGATTTAAGATGTAGCTTCTTTGTGGTCAGCATTGGAAAGCCGTCCGCCAGGTCAAACCGCATCTGGTGCCCAAACACACCGCGTGTTCCTGTCCCCGTCCTGTCAGAGCGATCAACACCCTCGTCCATAACCCGGGATAATAATTCGAGATATTGTTTCATGCTTGCCGCCCAAGTGATTCTTTGCCATTCTATCTCTGTCTTAACAAAAAGGTGAAATCATGAATAGACTTCTTTACCGAAACGAAATTTTTAATATGGCGAATGCGCTGGACGAACCTGATCGGCGGCAGTTTTTTGATGAACTGGCTATGGTCGAAAAAAATCCTGTAGCACTTTATGGATGGAATATATGGCTTGGTTTTCTTGGTGTTGACCGTTTCATTGTTGGCGATGTGGTACTTGGCGTACTCAAGCTCATTACTTTGGGCGGTTTAGGTATATGGCAAATCGTAGATTGCTTTTTAATAGGTAATAGGGCTCGAACCAAAAATTTACTGCATGCATATGAAATTCATACCCATATCAGCGGAATGCCGCCTGCCGAACCCCTAGTCTAAAGGTAAAAGGTCTAAAGGTTTCATGGGTTAAAGGTTGTCCACTATGGCCAACTTAGCGCCAAGCATAACTACGTTGATGTGGCGAAACCTTCAAGGGATTAGGCATTTACTCGGTGCAGTACGTTAAGATATTGTAGCATAAATGAGCTATATCTGTTTCTTATGAATTTTGATAGTTTAATTGAATATGAGAGGGTTTAATAATGAGACCAATCTTAGCAATAGTGTTTATTGGCTTTATTGCTGGCTCTGTACTCGCCACAATAATAAATTTAATACCCGCCCTCGACAATTTAATCCCAGACAAATGGGAGATTTTTATCATTGCGCTTTTTGTAGGTATTACAGCTAACGTGCTTTTGCTACGGCGCGCCCGCAAGCCTGACAACAATAGTTCAAAGTAAATTTTGATAGTGGATATGATACGACCCAGAGCCGACTAAAGCAAATCCAACCAGATTACAAATCATCCACTACGGCTAGCATAGCGCCAAGTACATCCGCGCCTAACCTAGCCGAACGTTCAGGTGACCAGCCATGTTCGGGATCCGGCAAATCAACATTATCTTTAAACGGCATTTCCAAGGTCATAGCCAAACAACCATATTCCTCAGCCACATAATTGGTGGCATAGGTTAAATTTGCTGTGCCTGCTGGTGTTTCGCCGTATCCGTATTTGGTTTGGAAATCAGGGCTGAACCTCTTATAAGCCTCTTGAAAATCATTTAACCATTGCGCCCCTTGCTTGGTGAAGCTCGGCACACCCTCAGCACCTGCAATAAAATTGTAAGGCAAAGCTTCATCGCCGTGTACATCCAGGCAGAAATCCACACCGGATTGCTTCATAGCTGCCATGACCCAAAACACTTCCGGCGAGCGTTCCATAGTCGCAATGCCCCATTCACGGTTGAGATTAGCCCCACAAGCATTGGTACGTAAATGCCCGCGCCGTGACCCATCAGGATTCATATTAGGCACAATATGAAATACGCATTTTTCGCGTAAAACCCGCGCGGTTGGATCGTCGTCGTCTAGCAAACGCGACAAAAATCCTTCCATCCACCATTCGGCCATAATCTCGCCAGGATGTTGTCGCGCAGTCACCCACATTATTTTCTTGCCTTTAGCAGGGTGTCCAACGGTCAACACATCAATATCCTGCCCGTCGAGGGATTGCCCAAGTACAGATGCATGAACATCCGGGTGCATTTGGCAATTTGCTATTAGATCAGCATGTCGTTCCATGGAATAAGGCGCGAAATAAGCATAATACACAGAGCCATATTCTGGCGTGTGCTCGATAATCAGCTTGCCGTCATCATAGCGGGTTGGCACTAAAAACCATTCTTCGCGGTCATAGGATGCGCGGGCTTGGTAATTTTCCCAACCACCTGCAAATGCAGCGCCGGCTGCATTTTCTATGGTCATAACGCAATCTTCTCCCGTAGCACCGCTTAGACGATAATAAAACCATTGGTAAAAATCGGATTCGTTGTCCTTTCGGATCTCCAAGCTGATAGCTTCAGGGGCATCTGCTGACAGGACAACAATATTGCCGCCGTCAAAATTTTGTGTGATTTGCATTGTGTCGACCTTGTTTTTATTATTATTGTTTAAAATCTTGTTTTGCATTTGCAGCTGCAAAAACAGCATCGGGAATTTCAGCAGTCTCTAGCCCAATCCAAAAAACCCGCCAATCTCCATTAATCTGCATGCCTTCGCACATCTTCATGTACCAATTGTTAAAGGGGTTATCATTTCTTGACCGCCAGAAAATAACCGGTGTTTCCTTACAAAAAGCCTGCCATATATCGCGAGAAATCCCCTCTCCTTGGGCCTCTCGTGTGACCCAAAATTTACTTAAATACGGTAAGCCTGCAAGCTGCGTGACAATAGCGCCCCCACGCAAATTTTCTTCTACGCAAATTTTTGTAATCGGTCGCTTTAGATAATCCGGCGAGAGTTGACGACCAAAAGCAGTTTCAATCGATTTTTTGAGTGCACGTTTTCCTACATACTTATAGCTACTATGGCACTTTACTTTCGCACCACGCCGCAACATGGTTCCGCCGCCTCGCACTGTAAATAGTTCAGAGAGTAAATTCAGCGGAGACACTATAACATAGGTACATTTATAATCACTTTTCTCGATTAGAGATTTGACCGTTTCTATAAATTTCAATTGCCCTTTGCTCAGTTCGGATTTTGTCGGCAGATTTTCTGGATTGTCCACATTTACAACGGCAATTCTTTCACCCTTAACCTGAAAACCACCGGAGGGCTGCAAGAAAACAATTTTTGCGGGCTGCAAACTATTAGCAAGAGTGTGTAAATCCAAACCCGTTTTATACTCTGTCATTTCCACGACAACAAAACGGCCAGATTTTGCCTTCTTACGAACATCAGATATAAACTGATAGGAGGCACAGTTGAGCTTAGCCATTTTGATTTTGGCCTTTTCCAAAGCCTGACATAGTTTTTGACTGTGAAAACGTACATTCGTTTTATCAGTATGGAGCGCACCAACAACCAATACTGGTGTCAAACCAAGATTGGATAAAATCTTAAGATCGCTAATGAGCGCCTCTAGTAAAGGGCTTACCAAACATCTTGGATCTATGACGAGAAGCGCAAAGCGTTCCGGTGCCAGGTTTTGAAATATATCCGCGTAAAATTTAGCCTCATGCGCTGACCCTACGGCCATAAGACTGCGCATTACTGTCGCTTGAACTGAATTGCTACTGGGCATATGTCCTCTTATTCACCGCCAGAACCAACACCCCTCTTAGTTACATATAGGAAAACACGTGCCGTTTAAAGCTTGAATTCGTGTCTCGCCAATAATTTTGCCAAATACACTTCACTTTTTAACCTAAGATACTTATATAAACCTTGTCGACTTGTTCGACTATGACGATAAACGCGCATGTAATAAGCGGGCTGGACCCGGGGGCGGTACCCGGCGGCTCCACCATAAGCGGCTCTCCTTTATCCTTTTGGATTGTTGGGAGCCGTTTTTGATGGGGCCGAAATAGGATCGACAGACGTGTAAAAATGTTAGCTTTCGTCCGGATGGGTACCGATAAATGCCCAATTACAGTAGTTGCTAATGATAACAACACTGAAGAGTTCGCTTTGGCTGCGTAAGCAGTTCGAGCAAATTCGACCTTAACTCCTAGCCCCTCAGAAGGCTAGGCGGGCTCCGCAGGGTAGCTGGCAACAGAAACCCTGCACTTTATTTCTAGGTCATCTGCAAAAGGACCAGCCATCGCAAGCGATGACTGCGCTACGTTGCAATCGATAAAATCGACTGCGGACACTTCGCGGGTAGCTGGCAACAGAAACCCTGCACTTTTTTATTTATGCAGCTTTACAAACCCCACATCTCGCGCATACAGTTTCCCAATAATAAAAACTTGAAATAAACTTGATACAAACTGGGGATATTATGCCAATTGCAAACATTATCGGGGTTGTCGTTTTCATTGGGATTGCTGTTTGGCTTTCCGAGGCAAGAGACAAAATCAACTATAAGAATGCAGGGCGCACATTAGCACTGCAATTTGCTATTGCTGTTCTTGCACTCGCCATACCATTTGGGACAACGGTCTTGAATAAAATTACAGGTGCCATTACCCATGTTATTAAATTTGCCAATGAAGGCATGTATTTCGTGTTTGGCGAATTATCCAATTGGGGAACAATGGAGGGTGTATTAGCCCCCGCCGCAGGCAAACAAGGGGTTGGTACAATTTTGGCCTTCCAAGTCTTTCCAATCATCATTTTCCTGGCAACTTTATTTGCTATTTTATTTCACCTGCGCATCATGGACATTGTCATTAAAACACTTGGTGGTGTCGTCCGGTTTGTCACAGGGTCTTCACGGCTCGAATCTACTGTGGCGGCAGCCAGTATTTTTGTTGGTATGGTCGAGGCACCCTTGGCCATTTTACCATATTTGAAAAAAATGACCCGCTCACAGCTGTTCACGGTTATGTCGTGCGGGATGGCCTCGATCGCGGGAACGGTTTTGGTCGTGTATATGTCACTTGGTGTTGATGGTAAGCTTTTGATAATAGCCTCTTTCATGGCGGCTCCGGGCGGCTTGCTAATGGGTAAATTACTGATCCCGGAGACAGAAACCCCATTTGACATTGCCGCTTTTAAAGACACAAAATCAGAAGACGACCCCAATAAGGCCACCAACCTTATTGAAGCGGCAACAACTGGTGCTCTGACCGGCCTGACAATTATGCTGAATGTCGTCGCCGTGATCATTGCCTTTGTGGCTGTGATTGCTCTGGTCAACGGAATATTTGGCGGGGTTGGCAAATGGTTTGGCTATCCCGAATTTTCACTCGAAATCGTCTTTGGCTATATTTTTGCCCCTATCGCTTGGCTCATCGGTGTCCCTGCTGGAGAAGTCATGGGTGCCGGGCCATTTTTGGGGCAAAAACTGGTTGCCAATGAATTTTTGGCCTATTTGAACTTTACCCAACAAATGGATAATTTCTCCCTTCAAGGCCAGGTCGCGATAACTGTTGCACTTTGCGGCTTTGCTAATTTCGTCGGCGTCGGCATATTAATGGCAGGTTTGGGCGCAGTTATACCGGAACGCAAACAGGAAATCTCTAAATTAGGCATGAAATCCTTGCTGGCAGGCTCACTATCTAATTTCACAAGTGCCGCTCTGGTCGGTATTGCGCTGTCCATTGCTGGATTGATGGGCATGAACCCGCTTGGCTAAAGGCTAGGATCGAAGACTATTTAGCCGCTAATGCCTTCATAGCCATTTCGTGAACGACAGGACGGTGCACCTTAATTTCTTCAGGTGTTAAGCCGTTCAACTCGTGGGGCATGACCAACCAGTCTTCACTTTCGTGCAGAACATAGTCCGGAACACGACCCGTCCGGTTATGGTTCGGTTTATACCAAGGTACTGCAATGCGGACATCGCTGGCCATATTGCGTCTGAGCTTGCGTTTTAAACGTTTGATGACGGCATCAACACTGCGGCCCGAAGAATAGACATCATCAACGATCAGCAAAGAATCGCCTGCATTGACCCGGTCAACCAGGAAACGCGTATTGTGTACGCGGGTTTGTTGTTTTTGGCCTTTGACATCATAAAACTCCAGGCCTTTATAAGAGGTCCGCACAGAAATATGATTGACCTTCACGCCAACATAGGCAAGGAAATCATGGACGACGATACCCACAGGTGTACCCCCGCGCCAGATACCGACAATATAATCGGGTCTAAAGCCACTTTCGTAAATTTTCACGGCTAAACTAAAACTGTCTTCAAGCAGTTCCTGCGATCCGATAAAACATTTTTCCATATTCCCTCACTCTTTAGAACACTTACATTTGACCGCTTATAAATGTAAAGCCTTGATGCGCAAAAAAATCTGCTTTATGTAGCCATTTCACATTGATTACGGCGGAAAACATGGTTGAAAAAGTCTATCTCGACTCTCAAGAATTACTCGACGACAGCTTTCGCCTTGGTGCCAAAGTGTTAGAAAGCGGATTTCGGCCAAAATTTATCATCGCTTTATGGCGCGGGGGCACCCCTATTGGAATTGCCGTACAAGAATTTCTTGATTATTACGGCAATTGTAATTCTGACAATATCGCTATTCGCACATCCTCCTATCACGGTATTGCCGAGCGCCGAAATACCGTCGACATTTACGGCATGTCATATTTGCTTAAAAACCTCGGACACAAAGATTCCGTGTTAATTGTTGATGATGTGTTCGACACAGGCAATACCATAAAGGCCGTTATCGATCAGCTCAATGACCGCGCTCGCAAAAATGCACCTCACGATATTCGCGTTGCTGTGCCTTATTATAAGCCTGAAGCTAACAAAACAGACCGTGTGCCTGATTATTATCTATACACAACTGAAAAATGGCTCAATTTTCCTTACTCAATAGAGGGCCTCACAAGAGAGGAAATCCGCGATAATATCCCCGAGGTTTACAACATCATAAAATCAGCAATTTAATATAGCAATTTTGACATTGTATGCACTGAAAGTGCGTCATTTGCCTTGTATCAGGTGTGCCTGGTATCAGGTGCGCAGATAAGTACGATACCCGTTAGACTTCTTCCAACCCATTTTTGAACCGCTTTGCGTTTTCTACATAATGCAAGGCACTCATCTTAAGCATCTGTACCTGCGCATCGCCAAGAGTTTTCATCACCCTGCCTGGCGAACCGACGACCAGTGAATTATCAGGAATAACTTTGCCCTCTGTAATCAGCGCATGCGCACCGACTATGCAATTATTACCAATGATAGCGCCGTTAAGCACCGTTGCACCAATCCCGATGAGGGAATTATCACCGACCGTACAGCCGTGTAGCATGGCTTTGTGGCCGACCGTGACACCTTCTCCTATTGTGAGGGGCATGCCCGGATCAGAATGTAAAACAGAGTTATCTTGAATATTTGTATCTTTGCCAATGGCAATAGGCTCATTATCGCACCGAATGACAACGCCAAACCAAATTGAGACATTTGCAGCCAATGTTACTGCACCCACCACGGAAGCGTTTGGTGCAACCCATGCGCCTTCAGCGATCTGCGGCGCGACACTATCGAGTGCAAAAATACTCATACCTACATTTCGTCCAAGTCTTGTTGCAAAATGGAGATATTAAGATCATAAGAGATATCGTCTTTATCTTCATCATCAATGTATAAAATACCGAGGATTTCGTCGTTCAGATATACTTCGACACTATCCGCAACCTTGCGCGGGCTAATGGTTAGATTTTCTGTCCCCAGGCGCTGTTTTAGATAGGCCTGAACCTGTGCGATTTGTTGCGCAGTCATGTTATGCTCCTGTTTCTTTGTGCAGACATTACCTTTTCGACAATGCAAATCAAACTGAAACTTAATTCATCCCCAGATTTATTCTTCATCCAATATCTGGTCCATTTCAGCTGCAGGGTTTTCACAACATTTACCACCAACTGGTATTGCTGGCACGCCTGCGACAGTGCAATTTGACATCACGTCTTTTAGCACAACAGAACCTGAGGCAATCCGCGCGCCGTCTCCAACTTTGATATTACCAAGAATTTTTGCGCCGGCACCAATGAGGACATTCTCACCGATTTTCGGATGCCTGTCTGTCTGTTCTTTACCCGTACCGCCAAGCGTGACGCTGTGCAAAATAGAACAGCCATTGCCAACACGGCTGGTTTCACCAGCGACCAGGCCGTCAGCATGATCAAGCATTATCCCTGCGCCAAAAACTGCCGCCGGGTGGATGTCTACGCTGAACAATTCTGTAGACCGGTTTTGCAAATGATAAGCCATTATTTTTCGGTCTTGCCGCCAAAACCCATTGGCAACACGGTAGGTTTGCAAAGCCGTAAAGCCCTTAAAATACAAGAAACATTGCAAGTATGAAGTACAAGCCGGATCCCGCTCGCGCACGGCAATTAAATCCTGCGCTGCTGCATCAACTAAACTATCATCGGCGCGGTAAATATCGAGAAACAACTTTCGTAAGTGCAAAGCAGAAACTTCCGGAGTTGCCAATTTCTCGGCCAGGTGACTAGCCAATGCACGGCAAAAACTCTCCTGGTTCAGAATAGCCTCATAAAACAGAGACGACAAGGCTCGCTCAGCATCGGCGAACTCTTTTGCTTCTGTTTGCAATGTGGCCCAGATTTTACCGCGCACATTTTGACTAGATGAAAATTTAATTACGGACATATCAAACTCCTGTTTGAACTTAAATAGGAATTGTCAGCCCTATCACCAGGGCCAAGAAGAAGTTATCACAAATTTGTGTTACCCGCGTCCCCTATAAGGTGCCACACCTTGGTCTGGGACCCAAAGCCCCTTTGGCTGTTTACCGTGTTGATAAAACACATCAATGGGAATACCGCCGCGCGGATACCAATAGCCGCCAATCCGCAGCCATAGCGGTTTAATCTCTTTGATAATCCGCTGGCCAATACCCACCGTACAGGCTTCGTGGAAATCGCCGTGATTACGAAAAGATGTCAAAAAAAGCTTGAGAGACTTACTCTCGACAATCCATTTGTCGGGTGCATAGTCAATGACCAAATGCGCAAAATCTGGCTGCCCGGTGACGGGGCAAAGAGATGTGAACTCCGGGCAGGTAAAACGGATGAGGTATGGCTCTTCCTTTGCATTCAAAACAGGGTTTGCAACACGCTCAAGCTTTGCTTCGTCCGGCGTTTTCGGGGTGTCCGTATGGCTCCCGAGTTGGCCTAATTTATCATATGGTGTATCAGTCATGGCATTTGTCATGGTGGGGAGTTAGCCTAGATTAAACATGGCATCAAGCTTTGCGTGCGCCTAAACGTTTTAACTTTGCGCTAAAATCATACGCCAAAATAGCCCTGCGACCCGGCATTTCTATATATTTATAGGAAAGATGCGCACATATGAGCACCACTATAAGATAAGGGATAAGCATTATATCACCTGGTATCTGGGTTACATTCCACTCAGAGCCTAACACTCTTGGTAACACTATTTCTGCAGTAATAGAAAAGCACAGGGAAATCAAAATATGCACCATATAAACGGAATACGAAATCCGACCTAAATAGCGCAAAGGACGTGTTCCCATAAACTTTGATATGCCGCCCATATCAAAGGAAAACCCGAGTACAAATATGAAGGCCACTGGTGCTATGAAAAATTGCGCTTTACCTGGAAAATAAATCACAAAAATGATCAGGGTTGACAGGGCAATAAGCTCAATAAATGTTGCTAGCCAGCGTGGTATTTTCGTTTTTTCGTATTTAGGCAGAATAATGCGGTACGCATATGCCACCAAAACACCGGTAAAAAACCCGCCGAGACAGCGCCAAAACCCAAGGTCATAATGAAAATTCATATCCGGCTTTAAGCGCGATAATATATAATAATTCAGAGCAATTGCCGCCGCTATCAGGCCAAAATGCCAGGCTTTCTTGGGACGTGCCCAGAGCATTACGCCCAGAAACACAAAATACGTCCAAAACTCAACACTGACCGTCCAACTCGGCATATTATATGATAAATGATCATGCAGACCCATTGATTGTGTCAAGGTAAGGTTGGAGAGAAAACTTTGCCATGTCTCGGTTGCCCCTGGCTCGAACGGTAGAATTTCTCCAGGCGTAACAGTCGCTAACCCAACCCAGTGGGCGACCAGTCTGGCAAAGGCATATAAAAATGCTATGAGCAACATGATAAAATGGATTGGATAAATCCGCGCAAAACGCCTCTTAATAAACGCCCTTCCCTGTGCGCCCGTATTTATATGCCCGTCGTAAAGCGTGAACATTAAAAACCCGGAAAACACGAAGAACAAATCCACCAAAACGGGGCCATTTGTATATAATGTTGTGGAATTAATATGGCTCATCCACATAGTATGGTAAACCGCAATCATCAAAGCCAGCACACCACGAAACCCGTCAAGAGCCGCAAAATATTGCGGCTTGGTATTAGCACCCATATTTGAATTTTGCGTCATAGCGCAAACTAGCAAATTTAAGCAAAGAATGAATTAACACGAGAGTTCAAAAAAATCGCTCTACAAATAGCATGCCCTTCGTTTATCTTAGTTCCACGAAACCAATCCGTTTACTTTATGACAGTTTTTTCTCTTAATCGCTTGAAATATAACATTTTTTGTAAATAATTATGAAACCTTATCCCCGCCCCTCACACTTGTGCTATACTTAAATTGTTCTTCTTTTTGGGACAGGCAAACGATCGTTGCACCCCAAGGGCATTTCCAAGAGGGCGCTGGTTGGAAAGAAGACGGTGTCTGTCGGTGTAGATATTTTGGTAACGCAAAATGGTCGGCCGTCTCCGCCCCAAGAGCACTTCCTCGCTGCGCTTACTGCGCGGGAGAGGTCCTTGTATCCCCGACTGATCTACGGGCCCCCTATGTACAAAAGGCACTGCCGTGTGGTTAAACCCATCACGAAACTAAAACTAAGCGCTCTAATCTGGTATTCCAGTGAAGGGCAAGACCACACGGACGTCCCATTATGTGGGGATTTGCCGAAACTAAAATGCAACAAGTCAATCCGAAAGGATGCGACATATTTTGTGTTGGTATTGTGGCTTGCAAAACACCCTGCCCCGCGCCATATAGGCGGCGAAATTTCAATTCACCACACAGGAGCCGCACGTGGCACGTCAGTTTATTTATCACATGCAGGGTTTGTCCAAGAAATTTGGCAATAAAACCATTCTCGATAACATTCATTTGTCGTTCTATCCCGATGCCAAAATCGGCATGGTTGGCATTAATGGTTCGGGTAAATCGACCTTGCTAAAAATTATGGCCGGTGTTGACCAAGATGTAACCGGCGAACATTGGGCCGCCGAAGGCACCAAAATTGGCTATCTGCCCCAAGAACCACGCCTTGATGACAGTAAAGACGTTTGGGGCAATGTTATTTCAGGCTGCGAAGACAAAATTATTTTTGACGAATACAACGCTGTAGCGCTGAAAATGGCCGAAGAATACACTGACGAATTGATGGAAGAAATGACCGTGTTGCAAGAGAAAGTCGACAACCGCGACGCATGGGATATTGATAGTAAAATCGACATGGCCATGCAAGCGCTTGGTTGTCCGCCTAAAGATTGGCCCGTGGACAACCTTTCGGGCGGGGAAGCCCGCCGTGTTGCGATTTGTCAACTTCTATTATCCAAACCTGATATGTTATTGATGGACGAACCGACCAACCATCTGGACGCCGAGACCGTGGCCTGGCTTGAGAATTACCTAAAGAATTATAAAGGCGCGATTATCCTCATCACCCATGATAGATATTTCCTCGACAATATCACTTCATGGACTTTGGAAATCGACCGGGGGCAAGGCCACCCCCATGAAGGTAATTACTCTTCATGGGCCGCCGCCAAGCACAAACGTATGCAGCAAGAAGGCCGTGAGGGTGATGCCAAAGAGCGTGCCTTAAAACGTGAACTGGACTGGATTCGCTCCAATCCGAAAGCCCGCCAAGCCAAATCCAAAGCCCGTATTTCGGCCTTTGAAAAATTAAGGGATTCTGCTGAACACGAACAGGTAACAACTGCAGAAATCCGCATACCGCTTGGGCCAAGGCTCGGGAATGTTGTGGTCGAAGCTGAAAATGTCTCCAAGGGTTTTGAAGAAAAATTGTTGATTAAGGATTTATCCTTCCGCTTGCCGCCTGGCGGTATTGTCGGTGTTATTGGCCCTAATGGTGCCGGTAAAACTACCTTGTTTAAAATGATTACGGGCGCGGAACAACCTAATGAAGGCACGTTCAAAGTTGGCGAGACTGTTAAGCTTGGCTATGTGGATCAAAGCCGCGATGCTCTCGACCCGTCCCATAATGTCTGGGAGGAGATAACCGGCGGTGTTGATGTGCTTGATCTTGGGCAACGCGAAATGAATTCCCGGGCATATGTGGGCGCATTTAATTTCAAAGGCACAGACCAGCAAAAAAATGTCGGTAAGCTGTCGGGCGGTGAGCGTAACCGTGTGCATTTAGCCAAAATGTTGACCAAGCCGTCAAACTTACTGTTGCTTGATGAGCCGACCAATGATCTGGATATGGAGACTTTATCCGCCCTTGAAGATGCCTTGGAGCACTATGCGGGCTGCGCCGTTATTATCTCCCATGATAGATTTTTCCTTGACCGCATTTGCACCCACATGTTGGCCTTTGAAGGCAATAGCCACGTAGAGTGGTTTGAAGGTGGTTTCTCGGATTATATCGAAGATAAGAAACGTAGACTTGGCGATGATGCCGATATACCGCGCAAGCTGAAATTCATGAAATTTGAGCGTTAGAGATATCAAAAAACACCCTCTCTATAGTGTGACAATTTGGCACTAGACACTATCTTTAACTCCTTTAAGAGGCGTTTTTTAACGTCACATAATTCCTGCATGAATTAATTATAAAGATCATAAAATGTCCCACTACATAGAATATATCCCGATCATTACCACCTTATTTGCTATCTATTTCGCCCGCGAAATTTATGCCCATTACCAAAATAGTCGTTCCACTTATTTGTTGTGGTGGACCGTTGGCGTTATTGCATTTGGGCTAGGCACACTAACCGAAAGTATCAATGTTTTGTTTGGCTGGAGTGAGTTCAACACGCGGGCTTGGTATATTGTTGGCGCTCTGCTCGGTGGTTTCCCTCTTGCACAAGGTTCGGTTTATTTGCTGATGAACCGTAAATTTGCCGATGCAACCACTGTCTTAATTGTCAGCATAGTTGTAATTGCCTCGATCTGTGTTTTAATGTCCCCCATCGTGCTACCTGCAGATTTTGCGGGTAAACTTACGGGTAAAGTTTTCGGGTGGCAATGGGTGCGTTTGTTCTCCCTGCCGATCAATATTTATGCTGCAATTTTTCTGATTGGTGGTGCGATTTACTCGGCTATTCGCTATTACGCCAAGGCCGATCACCAAGCGCGGTTTAAGGGCAATATCTTCATTGCCATCGGAGCTTTATTGCCTGCTATTGGCGGCACTTTTACCCGTATGGGACATGTGAATGTTCTGTTCGTGACAGAACTTTTGGGTCTGGTTTTGATTTATGTTGGCTATAAAGTCATCAAAACCAAAAACAATGAAACTAGAGAATCAACCTAAGAAAACCGGCCTGATCTCAGCCCAAATTTAGAAGCGCCGGATCACCACCTTGGGCGGAAATATTGACTGTTAGCGTTCGCTCGGAAGCAAATCTCGGCAGATAATGCGGGCCTCCAGCTTTGGGGCCCGTTCCAGAAAGACCCACGCCGCCAAAGGGTTGAACGCCGACTACGGCACCAATGATATTTCTGTTAACGTATAGATTTCCAGCCGGAACAAGGTCAGAGATTTTTTCGGCGAAACTATCAATGCGCGAATGCACGCCAAGAGTTAGCCCATAGCCTTTGCCAGCAAATTCCGCTGCCAGTTTCGGCAAATCTTTGTGTCGATACCGGAGCACATGCAAAATCGGACCAAATTCTTCCTTGGTCAGAGCATCCAGTGAACTGATTTCTACCAAAGTCGGAGGTATGAACGAACCTTTTTTCGGAAAACCACAAATGCGCAAGATTTTCTGCTCGCGCTTCATGCGCTCAATGTGAGCGACCAAACCGGCACGAGCGTTTTCATCGATGACAGGGCCAACATCTGTTGTAGCGAGAGCAGGATCACCGACCTGTAATTCTCCCATAGCACCTTTGATACATTCAATAAAGCTGTCCGCAGTCTCGACAGGTAAAAACAGTACACGCAATGCTGAACACCGTTGTCCCGCTGCGTTAAATGCAGATGCGACAACATCGTCGACCACTTGTTCTTTGAGAGCGCTGGTATCAACAAACATACCGTTCAGTCCACCAGTTTCAGCGATCAGCACGGGTATAGGGCCGTCTTTGGCCGCCAATGTTTGGTTGATTGTTTTTGCGACTTCGGTTGAACCTGTGAAACAGACGCCAGCAACATCGCGGTGCGCTGTTAACGCTGCGCCAACTTTTGACCCTGGCCCCGGTATAAAATGCAGCACATCTTTTGGTAGCCCTGCTTTCTGACCGGCCTTTTGGAACAATTTGACGGCGGCATAACCGACGAGTGAAGTTTGCTCAGCAGGTTTTGCCAAGACCGTGTTGCCCGCCGCCAAAGCCGCCGCAATCTGACCTGTAAAAATAGCCAAGGGGAAATTCCACGGGCTGATACAAACAAATACACCGCGTCCGCGCAATGCAAAATGATTGGTTTCCCCGGCTGGGCCAGGGAGTTTTTTGGGCGCCCCAAATGTACGTTTTGCCTCGGCCGCATAATAACGCAAAAAATCTACTGCCTCGCGCACTTCTGATACACCGTCGGGAAAACATTTACCTGCTTCCAAGGCCATCAATGCTGTGAAATATTCAGTCTCACTTTCGAGCGCATCCGCCATCTTGCACAAAACTTCTGCTCGCTTTGCTCCGCCAAGCTTGTCCCATGCGGGATACGCAGATTTCGCTGATGCAAAAGCCTTTTCAATATCATCCGCACTGGAAACTCGGCAGGTACCAATGACCTTGCCATTTTGCGGTGCATCAACAGGATTACCGCCTTTGGTGTTGGATTTACCGTGGATAATTGGCCCTGCGTTGATTTTCTTGAAGCTCGCGGCCCGTTTTTCCAAATCCGCACGTATTTTGGCTTGGGTTAGATCAATTCCGCGCGCGTTCTTGCGGCTTGACCCGTATAAATCCGCCGGCGCCGGGATTTTCTCATGTCGCACTGGAGTGGTGTCAGTAAATGGTGATTTGGCCACCTGCTCTGCTGGCACATCTTCGTCTAAAAACGAGTGGACGAAAGACGTATTAGCACCGTTTTCCAGCAATCTTCGCACCAAATATGGCAACAAATCTTCATGGGCGCCAACAGGTGCATAAACCCGGCACGGGTGCGGGTGGTCGGGGCCATCGTAAACGGCTGCATAAAGCGCATCACCCATGCCGTGCAAGCGTTGAAATTCGTAATGCTGACCGCCAGATGCCATTTCTTCGATCGCAGATACCGTGTTGGCATTATGGGTTGCGAACTGTGCGTAAATCCACCGCCCCGCGTCCAATAGTCCGCGCGCACAGGCCAAATACGATAAATCCGTAGTCGGCTTTCTAGTCCACACAGGAAAGTCCGGATGACCTTCTACCTGACTATGTTTTATCTCGGTATCCCAATAAGCACCCTTGACCAAACGCACCATCAAACGACGACCTTTTCCGTCCCGGCAATTGCGCGCTAAATCAGCCAATTTAGCAACTACATTTACGCAACGCTTTTGATAAGCTTGTATAGCCAAGCCAAGACCCGTCCAATCACCCAATTCTTCTTCATTGGCCAATTTATCCAGTAATTTTAACGATATTATCAGACGATCAGATTCTTCTGCATCAATAGTGAAATTGAGGTTAGCCTTGGCCGCTTCTATTGCCAGTGCTTTTATTTTTGGATAAAGCTCCACCCAAAGACGCTCCTCTTTGACTGCTTCATAACGCGGGTGAAGTGCGGATAATTTAACTGAAATTCCGTGTTTTTTCTCGGGCGGCATATCCGTAGCTTGCGCTTTCCCCAAGGCAATTATAGCATCCCAATATGCCTTAAAATAACGATCTGCATCATGGGCGGTGCGTGCACCTTCACCCAACATGTCAAAAGAGCAAAATGCCGGCTTTTTACCCAACTCCAAAGTCTTTGCTTTCGCCAACGCCTCTTCAATTGTACCACCAACCACGAATTGCTCACCCATAATGCGCATAGCTTGCATCATGGCTGCGCGAATAACCGGCTCCCCTGCTCTGCGGGTCAATGATTTCATGAACTTAGCCGGATTATTCCGCGTAGATTTGTCTACGTTGACAATGGATCCCGTCAGCATCAACCCCCAAGTCGAAGCATTGACTAGCCAACTATCGGACTGTCCTTTGTGCTCATCCCAATCCCCGTTAGTGATTTTTTCTGCTATTAGACGGTCCGCAGTTTCTCCGTCTGGAACCCGTAACAACGATTCGGCTAGACACATCAGCGCTAAACCTTCTTTGTTGGAAAGCCCAAATTCTTCAAGAAAGCTTTCCATCATACCCTTGTGGGTCGACATTTTTCGGGCTTTCTTGACCAAGGCAACAGCATTATCATTTATGCGAAGCTGTTCAGATGTTTCCAAGCGGGTCAAAGCAACCAGCCCTGCCGCTATACTATTTTCATCTGCGAATTTACCCACATCCAGAGCTTCCCAGTTGACCATAACTAAACCTTCCAATCTATTAGGGCCAGACCCTAACTTGTTTGCAATTCGTTTTATGTTATTAACTGATTATTTGCGGACATCCTCATAGAAAATCGTCGCACACGCATAAAAAACCCATTTTGGAGTTAAATTTGACTAATAAGCCGCAAAACAAGCCCACCAATCAACCGACAGCAAAGCCCCTTCAGGTAATTGCCTTTGATTTTGACGGCACAATTACAACAAAGGATACATTTGCTTTGTTTTTAAGGTATTGGGCCGGTACGCCGCGGTGGTTGTTTAATCTACTTAAATTAATGCCGGTATTTTGTGCCTACGCCCTAAAACTCATTGACCGTAACACAGTCAAAGAACATGTTGTGCGCACGTTTTTTAAAAATGCTAGCGAGGAAATGCTCAAAACACGCGCAAATCAATTTGCCGAAGACATCATCCCAAAGCTGATTCGCCCCGAAGCCTTGAAAACACTAAAAAAGAAGAATGTCGCGCCAAATTCGCTGTATATTGTTTCGGCCTCAATGAATCATTATTTGGATGTCTGGGCAAAAAATAATGGAATAACCCATGTAATTGCGACAAACCTTCAAGTAGTAGACGGATATTTAACGGGAGAACTTTCAGGCCCAAATTGTTGGGGGCCAGGAAAAATAACAAAAATTGCGGCGGAAATGGCACAAACACCCTATGTATTGGCAGAAGCTTACGGTGATACACGCGGGGACAGAGAAATGCTACACGCCGCACAGGAGTCTTACTACAAGCCTTTTCGCCTGTGACTAAAATCCTGTTGATTTACTGCAAAAAATTCCACAACTTGTGCATTAACACCTAGTTATTTTATTAACTTTTGGTTAGGGTTAGGTTCGAATCTACATTTTGTAGGTTGTTAGATACAGAGTTTTGGGGGTTTTTGATATGAAACGCACTCTTTTATTGGCCGTTTGTACTGCGGCATTAGCTATACCAACTATTGCGCAAGATTTACCACCTGGTAATCCGCTACCCGGAGAGTGTTTCGCGCGGGTTATTGTGCCTGCGCAGTATTCTACTTCTACGGAGCAATATGTTCTGCGTGAAGCCAGCGAAGAGTTACGCAAAATCCCTGCACGTTATGAAACGGTTACTGAGCGGGTGCTTGTTCAGGAACCCAGTTTTGAAATATTCCCAGTCGGATCAGGTGCTGGCACAATCCTCGTCCCTGGTATTGGTAATATCAGAATTACAATTAACGGTACTGATTACCTTATTAGTTCCGACCGTACCGTTCGCTCAAGCAACGGCACTGTTATCGGTAGTGTGAATGGTGATGGCAGTATCATTAATACCAGTGGCAATATGATTGCACTTTATGCGGTGAACCCCCTCACCCTTATAGGCGTCGGCTCTGATGTCCGCACAATATTGACAATTGGCGGCAATAACTACCGTGTTGATGATAGTATGAATGTTTACAATACATCAGGACGCAAAATAGGTACCATTAATAATGCCGGGCACCTTGTTGCTACGAATGGGTCTATCATTACACGCAGTGCTGTGAATTCTTATTCCGGCGGAACAGGTTCATCCACAATCGAAGTAGCGCAACCTACATTTCGGACCGTGACCGAGACAGTTATTGTCTCCGATGCGTCCTCGGAAGTCATTTCAGTGCCAGCCGTTTACGGTACCGAAACTGAAACCGTAGTGGTCCAGCCCCAAACTGTGGAATACACGTCTATTCCTGCCGTTTACGAAACGGTCAATGAAACGGTTGTTGTTCAAGACGCTTCATCTGAACTCGTTGTCATACCTGCAGTTTATGACACGGTCAGCGAATTGGTTGTCGTCCAAGAGGCAGCAACTGAGCTTGTAACAATACCAGCAACTTATTCTACTGTTACGGATACTTTAGTCGTGCAGCCGCAATCCGTAGAGTATGTGACAGTCCCCGCCACTTATGAGACCGTATCTGATACGGTGGTTGTTCAAGAGGCATCAACCGAACTTGTTACCATACCTGCAACATTTGAAACCGTTGCGGAAACTATTATAGTATCCGACGCATCAACTGAGCTTGTTACAATTCCTGCGGAGTTTGAAACAGTTTCAGAAACAGTTATTGTTCAGGAAGCTTCATCAGAATTAGTGTCCGTACCAGCCACTTTTCGCTCGGTTACAGAAACTGTAGAAATTACACCCGAAACCGTTGAATATGTATCTGTGCCAGCGACTTATGACACCATATCAGAAACAGTCGTTGTTCAAGATGCTTCAACAGAGCTTGTAACTATCCCGGCTACGTTCGAGTCCGTGTCTGACGCTATTTTAGTACAACCTGCCAGCACAGAACTGGTTAGTGTGCCCGCGAAATACGGCACAGTATCTGAAACCATCGTCGTGCAAGAAGCATCTACTGAATTGGTTAGTATTCCGGCAGTGTTCGAGACCGTAACTGATACTGTTGTCGTGCAAGCAGAATCTGTAGATTATGTGACGGTTCCTGCAACATATGAAACTATAAATGAAACCGTAATTGTTCAAGAGGCCTCTAGCGAATTGATTGCTACTGCGGCGACCTTTAGAAATGTAACAGACACGGTCATTGTAACACCGCAAACAGTAGAATATGTGACAATTCCCGCCGAATTCGAGACAGTTTCTGAGACAATTATAGTCCAAGAAGCTTCAACAGAGCTTGTAGCTGTTCCGGCAACATTCGAAACTGTAACCGATACCATCGTTATAACGCCGCAAACTGTTGAGTATGTAACAGTACCTGCGACTTACGAAACCGTTCAGGAAAACATCGTGGTCCAGGAAGCCTCGATTGAATTGATCAACACACCAGCCGTGTTCGAAACTGTGACAGACACTGTAGAGGTTCAGGCTGCCAGTGTTGAATATGTCAGCATTCCAGCAGTGTATGAGAATGTATCCGAGACAGTCATTGTACAAGAAGCATCAACTGAACTCATAACAGTACCTGCGACTTTCAAGACCGTCACAGACACAATTATTGTTACCCCCGAAACGGTTGAATATGTAACCATACCGGCAGTTTATGAAGACGTGAGTGACACTGTTGTGGTTCAAGAAGCTACGACCGAGCTTATACAAATCCCGGCCGTTTATGAAAATGTTAGCGAAACGGTCGTGGTTCAGCCCGCCAGTGTTGACTATATAACCGTTCCGGCAACATACGAAACCGTTTCTGAAACCGTCATTGTGCAAGAAGCATCGACAGAGCTTGTGACAATCCCTGCGGTATTCCAAACAGTGTCAGAAACCGTCGTGATTACACCAGAAACGGTAGAATACATTGTTATTCCGGCCGTATATGAAACCATCCAAGAAGCTTATACCGTGCAAGAAGCTTCGACTGAATTGGTAGCCGTTCCAGCGACTTACGAAACTGTAACAGATACCGTTGTAATTACACCACAATCAGTTGATTATGTAACCGTTCCCGCCGAGTACGAGACATATAATGAAACTGTTGTCATACAGGCAGCTACGACTGAACGTGTCACTGTTCCGGCTACTTACGAGACAGTTACCGACACTATTGTGGTACAAGAAGCAGGTGTCGAATATATAACAGTACCCGCTACTTATGAAACCGTTAGTGATACTATCGTGGTTCAGGAAGCTTCGACCCAACTCATCTCGACACCGGCGGTTTTCGAAACCGTGACCGACACAATAGTCGTTCAAGCCGAGGGTGTTGAATATGTTACCATTCCAGAAGTTTACAGCACAGTACAAGAAACTGTTGTCGTACAAGAAGCTTCTACTGAACTCGTTACAATCCCTGCGACTTTTGAGACCGTAACTGATACTATCGTGGTCACGCCGCAAACAGTTGAGTATGTAACTGTGCCCGCAACTTACGAAACCATTACAGACACTGTGATTGTACAAGAAGCCAGCTCCGAAATCATTACTATTCCAGCCGCATTTGAAACCGTGACGGATACCGTTGTCGTCCAGGCGGAAAGTGTTGAGTATGTAACCGTTCCGGCTACTTTCGAGACCATAACAGAGACAGTTGTTGTTCAAGAAGCATCAACTGAACTCGTGACAGTTCCAGCGGTGTTTGATACAGTTACCGAAACCGTCGTCGTTACGCCTGAAACAGTTGAATATGTAACTGTGCCAGCAGTATATGATACAGTTTCGGAAGAAATTGTTGTTCAAGAAGCCTCATTCGAGCTGATTTCGAACCCTGCAACTTTTGAAACGGTAACCGAAACAGTTGTCGCTCAAGAGGCTTCAACCGAAATTATCACAACTCCTGCTGTATTTGAAGATGTGACTGAAACGATCGTTGTGAAAGAAGCTACGACCGAATTGGTGTCCGTACCGGCAAGTTTTGAAACTGTAACCGATACCGTTGTAGTCACACCGCAAACGGTTGAATATGTTACAATTCCGGCTCAACACGAAAACTATCAAGAAACGGTTGTGGTTCAAGAAGCTTCAACAGAGCTTGTTTCTATCCCTGCAACATTCGAGACCGTAACAGACACTGTAGTTGTACAAGAGGAATCGGTCGAGCTTATAACTGTTCCCGCCGTTTACGATACCGTGACAGATACTGTAGTAACTCGCGAAGCGACTACTGAATTAGTCAGCATTCCTGCAACCTTCAAAACAGTCACAGACACTGTTGTAGTGACACCACAAACCGTTGATTATGTGACTGTACCCGCAACATTTGAGAACTATCAAGAAACTATTATTATCCAAGAAGCTTCCACAGAATTAGTGGCTATTCCCGCAACTTACCGTGACGTTACTGACACCATTGTCACACAAGAAGCGTCAACACAGCTTGTTACCGTGCCAGCGACTTTCAGCACAGTTACCGAAACTATGGTTGTTCAACCGGAAACTGTTGAATATGCTGTTGTTCCTGCACAATTCCGCCAAGAAACCGGCACATATCAGGCTTCAAGTGCAACAGAGCGCATGGTTGTCATTCCGGCCGTTTATGACACGGTGACAGAATCCTATATTTCGCAAGAAGCTTATACAGAGCTACGCTCCGTTGCCGCAACATATAGAACAATTACAGAAACGATTGTTGTACAACCTGCCCGCACGGAAATCGAAATCATTCCTGCTACGTATGAAACTCGTACCGAGCGCTTGTTAATTTCTCCTGCCCGTGAAGAGTGGAAACCTGGTAATCAGGCTATTAATTTTGGTGCTATCCAGGAATCTGGTCAATTTAACACCAATACGCCGCGTCAATATACGGTCTTTAACGGTACATCCGAACAAGTTGTGGAATCGACCCAAACGGTTGTTGCTGCAACTGGTGAAATTTTATGCCTGGTCTTGATTCCAGCAACATACAAAACCATTTCCAAACGCGTATTGGTAACACCGGCTCGTACTGTCGAGAAGACCATCCCTGCCGTTACCCGTCAAATCACCCGCCGTGTCGTCGATACTGCTGCAACGACGCAAGAAGTTTCAATCCCGGCAGTCACCAGCACATACACGCGCCGCGTTGTTCGGTCCCCTGCACGTGTTATTACCTGGCGTGAAGCCAAGCAGAGCGGCATATTAAGCACGCTTTCTGATTACAATGAGGACGGAACGATCTCAGGCTTTATTGACCGCGATAACAATGGTCTGGATGACCGAGATGGCCTATCGCGTAGCGATGCAATGGCCGCAGATAACCGCGGCAATGGATCACGTGCTTATGGTGGGCTTGGCGCTACAACTGGCACTTATGACCGCCGCGTACTTGCCCAAGACGCACAAATTGTCGAGCGGGTTGTTCCCGCTGTGACGACGCAAGTCACTCGCCGTGTCGTTAACCAACCTGCCCATACTGTTGAACAGGTTATTCCTGCTATAACATCGACATTAACCCGCCGTGTTGTTGACCGTCCTGCAACAACCCAGGAACGCCCCATTGCGGCAATTACAAAAACGGAAACACGCCGCCGTATTGCAACACCAGCAAGTGTGGTTGAGCAAGTCGTCCCGGCTGTTACAACAACTGTTAGCCGGCGTGTCGTCGATACGCCCGCAACAACAACAGAGCGGCTCATTCCTGCTGTAACCGAACAAGTTACGAGGCGCGTGGTTCGCACGCCTGCTTCTACGCAAGAACGTATTATTCCAGCTGTTGTCAATCAGGTAACGCGCCGCGTTGTTGCTACGCCAGCTTCAACACAGGAACGCGTTATTCCGGCTATCACTAAACAGGAAACACGTCGCCGCATCGCAGTACCAGCCAGTACGCAAGAGCGGGTTATCCCAGAAGTAACGGCAGAGGTCACCCGCAGAGTGGTCAGAACACCAGCATCTACTATCGAGCGTGTTATCCCTGCTGTGACCCGACAGGAAACACGCCGCGAGATGGTTGCGCCGGCCGGTACAACTGAGCGGTTCATCCCGGAAATAACTAAACAAGTGACCCGCCGCATTGTCCGTACACCGGCCAGTACAACGCAGCGGGCTATCCCGGCGATTACCAAACAAGAAACACGCCGCGTCATTAGGGAACCTGCCCATACCGTTGAACGTATAATTCCTGCTGTTACTAGACAGGTCACCCGCCGCGTCGTCAGCACTCCTGCCAGCACAACTGAACGGTTCATTCCTGAGGTTACCAAACAGGTCAGTCGCCGGATCATTCAAAATGAGGCTCATACCATTGAACGGGTTATTCCTGAAATAACCAAACAGGTTAGCCGCCGTGTCGTTCGTACACCGGCTGGTACAACCGAACGGGTCATTCCGGCTATTACGAAAACGGAAACACGCCGCATTATCCAGGAACCTGCCCATACCGTTGAACGGGTTATTCCTGCCGTTACCAAACAGGTTAGCCGCCGCGTTGTTGCATCCGAAGCAAGAATACAAGAGCGGACCATACCGGCTGTAACTAAGCAGGTCAGCCGCAGGGTTGTCCAGGAACCTGCCCATACCGCTGAACGCGTAATTCCGGCTATCACCAAGCAAGTCAGCCGCCGTGTCGTCCGTACACCAGCCAGCACAACACAACGGGTTATCCCTGCTGTCACTGAAGTGGAAACACGCCGTGTTATCAAAGATGCTGCGCACACTATTGAGCGGGCTATTCCGGCGATCACCAAGCAGGTCAGCCGCCGTGTTGTCGCAACTGAGGCAACTACGATTGAGCGTGCCGTGCCTGCAGTTACAAAAACGGAAACACGCCGCCGCATTATAAACCCTGCACATACAGTGGAACGCATTGTTCCGGCTGTTACCGAGCAAGTGACCCGCCGTGTTGTTAAAACACCGGCATCAACTGTTGAACGTGCTATTCCAGCAATCACCGAAATGCGTTCGCGCCGCGTGATTAAAGAAGCAGCCCGTACCGTTGAGCGGATTATCCCTGCGGTTACCGAGGACTTTACACGCCGCGTTGTTAGTACACCAGCCAGCACGACAGAGCGTGTTATCCCAGCGATTACCAAACAAGTAACACGCCGTGTTATTAAAGACGCTGCACACACAGTAGAGCGGGTTATTCCGGCTGTAACAAAGCAAGAAAATCGCCGTGCTATTGTAACACCTGCTTCAACGCAACAACGTGTCATACCGGCCGTGACAAAAGTAGAAACGCGCCGCATCGTTAAGACACCAGCATCTACGGTTGAACGCGTCATTCCGGCTGTGACCAAACAGGTTACGCGCCGTGTTGTCGATACAGAGGCTTACACGACAGAGCGGGTCATTCCGGCTATCACCAAACAGGAAACACGCCGTGTGGTTAGAACACCAGCGTCAACCCAAGAGCGGGTCATTCCGGCTATTACTCAACAGGTTAGCCGCCGTATTGTCCGCACGCCAGCTTCTACGCAGGAACGTGTTATACCGGCAATTACCAAGGTGGAAACACGCCGCGTGGTGAGAGATGAAGCACATACGGTCGAACGTGTAATTCCTGCTGTGACCAAACAAGTCAGTCGCCGCATTGTAAGAACACCGGCTAGTGTAACAGAGCGCATTATTCCGGCTGTCACTAAACAGGAAACACGCCGTGTGGTCAGGACACCAGCATCCACCCAAGAACGCATCATCCCGGCTGTGACAACGCAAGTCACCCGCCGTGTTGTGGATAGACCAGCAGGAACTACGGAACGGTTTATTCCGGCCGTAACCGAGCAAGTTAGTCGCCGTGTCATAAAAGATGAAGCGCACACTGTGGAACGGGTTATCCCGGCTGTGACCAAGCAAGTTAGCCGCCGTATTGTCCGGACACCGGCCAGTACAACAGAGCGGTTTATTCCGGAGGTTACCAAACAGGAAACACGCCGTGTGGTTGAAACACCTGCGACTGCGATTGAAAGGTCCATACCAGAAGTTACCAAACAGATTACCCGTCAGGTGGTTCGCACGCCTGCGCGTACTGAAGAACGTTTCATTCCGGCAGTGACAGAACAGGTAAACCGCCGCGTCATAAGAGACGAAGCACACACAATAGAACGTGTGGTGCCAGCAGTAACCAAGCAAATAACGCGCCGCGTTGTTGATCGTCCAGCTTCTACTCAGGAACGGATTATTCCGGCCGTAACCAAGCAAATCAGCCGCCGCGTCGTAACAACGCCAGCATCGGTTGCTGAGCGGGTTATTCCGGCAGTCACCAAACAGGTAAACCGTCAGGTTGTTCGCACTGCTGCTCGTACTGAAGAGCGTATTATTCCGGCTATCACTAAACAGGTAAGCCGCCGCGTTGTTAAAGACGCCGCGCATACCGTAGAACGTGTGATACCTGCCATCACGAAACAAGTGACGCGCCGTGTGGTTGACCGCCCTGCTTCAACACAAGAGCGTGTTATCCCGGCTATTAGCAAGCAAATGACACGCCGTGTCGTGCGCACACCCGCTTCGGCTCAGCAACGTGTTATCCCGGCCATTACCAAACAGGTGACCCGCCGTGTGATCAAAACACCTGCGAGCACGGTTGAGCGGATTGTCCCGGCAATTACTAGACAGGTAAGCCGACGTGTACTGCAAACGGCAGCGTCTTCTATTGAGCGGACTATCCCGGCAGTGACTAAAACGGTGACCCGCCGTGTTGTTGACACTCCGGCTCGTACCGAGCGCCGCGAGATTCCGGCTGTCTATGACACCGTTTCTGTACAGAAATTGGTCGAACCAGAACGGATTGAGCGAATCGCTATTCCGGCTGAATACGGAACACTTGAAAAACGCACACAAACTGCACCAGAACGTGCGGAATGGCGTCAGGTGCTTTGTGAAGCTAACGCTAACTCTGTTGTAATCTCCGCAATCCAAACTGCCCTACAACAACGCGGCTACTATACGGGCCGTATTGATGGTGTGCTGAGCCAGGCGACTTATCAAGCGGTTGAGCAATTCCAAATTGCCCAAGGTATGTCTACAGGTGGGCTAACCCTAAGAACGGTAGATGTTCTTGGTGTTGATTGGCGCTCAATGGTGAGCGGCGGAAGTTTTTCCACACGTACCTCGTCAGGTTCATCTTCATCTACTTCAACAATTAGTGGCGGTACCTTTACTTCGGGTACTTACACCAACACTTATATTGTGGATGTCAATGGACGCGTCATAAATTCCAGCGGGGCCGTTATCGGGAGCGTTGATGCCAGTGGTAATATTATTGACTTGCAAGGTAATATTATCGGTCGTCACACAACGCAAACCACGTCGAGCTATACACTTGATGCAAATGGTGATGTCCGAAATGCAGCAGGCGTCGTCATTGGACGTGTTGACGGAAACGGTAATATCGTTGATGCCGCTGGTAATGTGATCGGCAGTGCTTCTGGTCTTACCAGCAGAACCATAACGACAACCACGACTGGCCCTACCACCACTACAATTTCTGGAAGTTCATTTAGCTCATCCAGTAGTTCTGGCTCTTCTGGCAGTTTCTCGTCGGGTAGTTCCTCCTCATTTAGCTATACGGTTCGCGCAAATGGTGAAGTCGTAGATGCTGCAGGCGTTGTCGTCGGAACAGTTGATGCCAACGGCAATATCATAGATACCGCTGGCAGGATTATTGGGCGCGTAGACAACTAAGCCCAAAACATTACATTTTTAGCCCCGCATCTCTGGTGCGGGGCTTTTTTAAGGCCAAAATACCGAAAAATAAAACAACATAGCCAGGGCGATTCAGGCGTTGACAGTCAAAGTTTTTTTCGTATATTTCGCGCTCTCTCGTGACAAGGCTTCATTTTGTTATGGGAAACCAATTTAAACAGCGGCTCAGGCTCCAGAAACTTAAGTTTCAATTCGGTCAGTACGCAGAATTTTAAGGACGAGATTATGTTCGCAGTCATCAAGACAGGCGGCAAACAATACAAAGTCGCTAAAGACGACATTATTGTAATTGAGAAGCTGGAAACCGAAACAGGCAAAAAAGTCACATTTGACGACGTTCTTATGTGTGGCAAAGGTTCTGATGTCGCAGTTGGCGCACCGTCCATCAAAGGTGCGAGTGTTAGCGGTGAAGTCATTGAGCAACGCAAGGGCGAAAAAGTCATCGTGTTTAAGAAAAAGCGTCGCCAAAACTACCGCCGTAAAAAAGGTCATCGTCAAAACGAGACCGTTGTCAAAATCACGGCTATCAAAGCTAAATAACATTTATTACAAAAATTGCCCTCTTGGCGGGCAATAATGGAGACCTAAAATGGCACATAAAAAAGCAGGCGGCTCATCCAATAATGGCCGCGACAGTGCAGGCCGTCGTCTTGGCGTTAAAAAGTCTGGTGGACAAGCCGTAATTCCTGGCAACATTATCATTCGCCAACGCGGCACCAAGTTCTTCCCTGGCGACAATGTCGGCATGGGCAAAGACCATACCCTCTTTGCAAAATCCGAAGGCCGCGTAGCGTTTGCAACTAAGCGCAACAACCGCACCTTTGTGTCTGTGCAGCCGGGAACGGTAAAATAGGTGATTTTAAAATCACCGCTTCATGGTGATCATATACCTAACGAATTTAGGGAAGATGGCTCACCCCCATCTTCCTTTTTTCGTTTAAGAGTACAAAATGCGCGACGAGATAAAAACAGAGAGACTAACACTTCGCAGGACACGTAATACCGATGCCCAGACTATGGCGCGCCGCATTAACGATCCAGAAATTTTGCGGATGACAGCCACCCTACCCATGCCGTATCTCAGCCTGAGTGCTGAATTTTGGTTGATGCGAGCGACTGCAAATTGGCGGCGAGGCGTGTCCTTCGCTTATGCGCTCACGCGCGCCGATGACAGCATAATGGGTGTAGTTGATTTGTTTAAAAACGATCAGTATGACTGGGAAATTGGCTATTGGATTGCAAGAGAATTTTGGGGCTATGGTTATATGCCCGAAGCCGCAAGAGGGTTGCTTCGCGAAGGGTTTCGTGTGTTTGATGTACCTTATATTGACGCGGGCTATTTTGCGGACAACCCTGCATCAGGCCGCGTGCTTGAAAAACTTGGGTTTATTGATAAGAATGAACCAAGTCAGTTGTTTTCCGTTGCACGCGGCAAACGTCATGAAGGAATAGAACTCCGTCTGTCTCGCAATACAGCAGTGCGCTGGCAATAGAATTATTAGGAAGCAAAATGAAATTTCTTGACCAGGCAAAAATCCATGTTCGTTCTGGCCATGGCGGCGGGGGGAGCGTCAGTTTTCGCCGCGAAAAATCCATTGAGTTTGGCGGCCCTAATGGCGGCGACGGCGGTAAAGGCGGTGACGTTTGGGCCCAGGCGAATGAAGATCTTAACACACTGATTGATTTTCGGTATCGCCAACACATTCGGGCAGAAACGGGCCAACATGGTATGGGCCGAGACCGCACCGGTGCAGCAGGCGAAGATGCTATTATAGAGCTTCCTATCGGGACGCAAATCTTTGATGAAACCGGCGAACACTTGCTCGCCGATATGCTGGAGCACGGCGAGCGGATGTTACTGGCCAAAGGCGGAAATGGCGGTTGGGGCAATACACGGTTTAAATCCTCCACAAACCGTGCGCCGCGCCGCGCCAACCCGGGCGAGCCGGGAGAAGAATATGCACTGTGGCTACGCTTGAAACTAATCGCTGACGTCGGCCTGGTTGGCCTACCCAATGCAGGAAAATCAACTTTATTGGCCGCCGTATCTGCCGCACGGCCAAAAACCGCTGACTATCCGTTCACGACCATACATCCGTCCTTGGGTGTAGTCGACATGGGTGCCAGTGAACGTTTTGTTATGGCTGACCTGCCTGGGCTCATTGAAGGTGCGGCTGATGGTGCTGGTCTTGGGCATCAATTCTTAGGTCATGCGGAACGCTGTATGTCGATTATCCATCTTGTTGATGGCAGTGCCGCAAACCCCGGCGAGGCCTATACCACTATTCGCAAAGAGCTTGAAGACTACGCCGATATATTCAAACACAAACCGGAAATCGTTGCCCTAAATAAATGTGATGCTTTAGACGGCGAAACCATTAAACAACGCTCAGCAGAACTGGCCAAAGCCAGCGGTAGCGAGGTCTTCAATGTCTCGGGAGTTTCCGGTACGAGCGTCAAACAATTAATGAACGCTGCATTCAAACACGTAGAAGCCAAACGTAAAGCGGACAAACAGGCCAGACTTGCCAAAATGAAAGCCGACGCCCGCAAGCAAGCCGGTCTAGAACCAGAAACAGAAAAATGGCGGCCTTGAATGGCCGTTTTGGCAAATTATAACCGTATAGCCATAAAAATAGGCTCTTCCCTACTGGTCGACGAAACGACCGGTCTGATCAATCAGGCATGGCTTGGAAGTCTGGCGCAAGATATTGCCAGTATGACTATGTCGGGCAAACAGATACTCATAATTTCTTCCGGTGCTATTGCACTGGGGCGTGGGCGGCTTGGCGTAGATAAAACCAATTTAACCCTAGCAGAAAAACAAGCATGCGCCGCAGCCGGACAAGTGGTTCTAACGCAAACCTATGAAGCCGTTTTGGATCCACTAGGGCTAAAAACGGCTCAGGCCTTGCTCACCCTGAACGACACTGAAGACCGCCGCCGCTGGATAAATGCGCGGGCAACTTTAGCGACACTACTTAAACTTGGTGCTATCCCGATCATCAACGAAAACGATACGGTAGCCACAGACGAAATACGCTATGGTGACAATGATCGTCTTGCTGCACGTGTAGCGCAAATGTGCGGCGCAGATTTACTTGTGCTGCTATCTGATGTCGATGGGCTATATGACAGTGACCCAAATATAAATACAAATGCCCAACATATTCCAGTGATCAAAGAAATCACATCTGATATTATAGCCATGGGCGGTAACCCCAATCGGATGCGCGGCCCAAATAATATTATAATGGGAAGCGGCGGTATGGCGACAAAATTACAGGCGGCAAAAATAGCCACTGATGCCGGGTGTGCCTTAGTCATTACCAAAGGCGACAAACAAAACCCATTATCCATTTTGGCAAGCGGAGCGGAACGTGCCAGTTGGTTTTTAGCGAAAACCAATCCTAAAATGGCACGTAAACAATGGATTGCCGGAACCTTAAAACCAAAAGGCAGTATAATAATTGACGCCGGCGCGGCGCGAGCTTTGGCGAAGGGAAGCAGTTTGCTTGCGGCAGGGCTTGTACGCGTTGAAGGAGATTTCGAGCGCGGCGACTCAGTCATAATTTTGGACATTGAGGGCACAGAAATCGGACGCGGTTTGGCCGGATATAATGCAAAAAATACGGCCGCGATTAAAGGCTTGAAATCTAGCGACATTGAAGCCCGCCTGGGTTATGACGGCGGGGCGGCGTTAATTCACCGCGACAATATGGTTTTAAACACATGATACACGACCTTACAAAATATATGGCTGGCCTCGGCAAAAATGCACGTATAGCCGCAAACATCCTGCGTTTAGCAAATAGTGAAACCCGTACCGCGGCTATTCTTGCTATGGCGAAAGAAGTGCGGAGTGCTGTATCTGTAATTTTGAACGCCAACTCATTGGATATGGTGGCGGGCGCCGACAAAGGGCTCACTCCGGCCATGCTCGACCGTTTGAAACTAACGGATGAGCGGGTTGAAAATATAGCCCAAGGATTAGAGGCGGTGGCCGCCCTGCCCGACCCGATTGGTGCTGAAGACAAACGCTGGACACGGCCAAACGGCTTGACCATTGCCAAAGTCCGTACACCGCTCGGTGTCATAGGCATGATTTATGAGAGCCGTCCAAATGTGACGGCGGACGCGGCGTCTTTGTGTATTAAATCTGCCAATGCTTGTATTTTGCGCGGCGGCTCCGAAGCACTACACTCAAATGTTGCCATACATAACACCATAGTAAAAGGCCTCAAATCAACTGGCCTGCCCGAAACCTGCGTACAATATGTTGGCACGACCGACCGTGATGCGGTAGGTCATATGCTGTCGGGGCTAGACGGCAACATTGATTTAATTATTCCGCGCGGCGGCAAAGGTCTGGTTGGACGGGTACAAAAAGATGCCCGCGTGCCTGTATTGGCCCATCTGGAAGGCCGCAATCATACTTATATTCACGCAGACGCAAGCCCTGATATGGCACGCAATATTATCGTCAACGCTAAAATGCGGCGCACCGGAATATGCGGTTCAACCGAAACATTGCTTTTGGATAAAGCAGCCTTGGATATGTTACCCATGTTGTCAGAAGCACTGATTAAGGCAGGCTGTGAACTGCGCGGCGATGCAGATGCTTGTGCAAAAACCGGTACTATACGCCCAGCCAGTGAAGCTGATTTTATGACCGAACATTTGGACGCTATTCTAAATATCAAAATCGTCGACGGCCTGGATACCGCTCTCGCCCATATTGACCAATATGGTAGCAATCATACGGATGCAATAATCACTGAAAATTTGGAAATAGCCCAAACATTCCTCGTCAAGGTCGATAGTGCAATTGTCATGCACAATGCTTCGACCCAATACGCAGACGGCGGTGAGTTCGGGTTTGGCGCAGAAATCGGCATAGCAACGGGACGCCTACACGCACGCGGCCCTGTGGGTGCACAACACCTAACTAGTTATAAATATCAGGTGTTTGGTACAGGGCAGGTCAGACCATGAGGAGACAGCCTTGAGTTATGATGGCCAAACTATCGGTCTATTTGGCGGCACATTTAACCCTGCCCACACCGGGCATTTACATGTGGCCGCGTGCGGTTTGCAAAGATTAGGACTAGACCAAATCTGGTGGATGGTCAGTCCGGGCAATCCTTTAAAATCCGACCAGACACCCTATGCTGAACGTGTCGCGTCAGTTAAAGCACTCGACTTACCACCGCGTATGCATATCAGTCATATGGAGCGGGATTTCGGCACACGCTATACTGTGGACGCCTTGAGACGCGCCAAGAAACGATGGCCCCGCACCCATTTTGTCTTTTTAATGGGCGCAGATAATTTGGTTCAACTCCCGCAGTGGAAGGGCTGGCGCGAAATTATGGAAACCGTGCCCATAGCCGTCATTGCAAGACAAGGTGCTAAAACCAGTGACACCCTTAAAGCCCGCCTTAGCCTTAAAGCACGACTAAGTCTGGCCGCCCGCCTCTATAGCTATGCCCGCATCCCAGAGAGCCAAGCCCACACCCTAGCCAACTACGAAGCCCCCGCATGGACATATCTAACCCCACCGTTAAATGGAATGTCCTCAACTGCACTTAGACTAAACCATCAACTCCCCATAGCCTTGACACCCAAACCATGATAGACCATAAGCCCTGACCTTGATTATATGGCCATGTTTCGGCCAACTTACTGGAGTAAGACACTGACACATTCATCTGACGCGGCCAAAGTTGGCGCGCACGTTAAAACCAAACAGGCCGCCGCAGAGTTGGCCGACATGATTTACGATATTCTCGATACTCAAAGCGCCGAAAACATTGTACGGTTGGATTTAACTGGAAAATCGTCTATTGCTGATACTATGATTGTCGCTTCCGGGCGTTCCAATCGTCATGTCAGCGCACTGTCTGATTATATCCAGCGCGGCTTGAAAGAAATTGGCCTGAAAAAATTGGGCATTGAGGGCGACAAGCAAAACGACTGGGTATTGATTGATGCGGGCGACGTTATCGTTCATTTGTTCCGTCCTGAAGTACGCGAGTTTTATGCACTGGAGAAATTGTGGGCCGTATCGCCAAATAGCGAAGAGTTAGACGGCCCGTGAATATTACCATCCGCGCCGCAGGAATAATTAAATCCGGGCCGGAACGCACACTGATTGATGATTATTTAGGCCGCACCAGTATCGTCGGACGTAATATTGGCATTCCCAATATCAGGGAAAGCGCAGTAGATATCCGCACGGCCAAATCACGTAGTGCAGAGACAGACACCATTCTATCCGTGACAAAACCGGGTGATGTTTTGGTTGTATTGGACGAACGCGGCAAAGCGCTAACCTCGCGCCAAATCGCCGCGCAAATTGCCCATTGGCGCGACGACGGTGTCGGCACATTGGTGTTTGCTATCGGCGGAGCTGACGGGTTCGAGCCTAGCGCCCTGCCCGCGAATGCCGTAAAGTGGCAGCTCGGAAAACCCGTCTGGCCACATAAATTAGTGCGGGTGATGCTTGCCGAGCAAATCTACCGTGCTCTGTCCATATTAGCAGGTACGCCCTATCATCGGGACTAAATTTCGGATAAACCGATTCCATGTTTCGTTTTGTAACAATGTTTTTTGTCTGTATAGTTGCCAGTTCCGCCCATGCCCAAACGACTGATCCAAATAAACTGGACACATTGACGGACCAGCAAAAACAAGCCGAAGAATTGGCCAAATCTCTCACAGCGAAACAAAAACAAATACTAGGCGACATCAATGACCTACAAGATGATTTAATCGCAGCCAGCGGACAGGCGCGCGGATATGAGCAGGCGGAAACCAATGCCCGCATGGGACTTGCAGAGCTAACGGCGCAAGAAAAAGCGCTTAAAACCAAACTACTGACCGACCGCGCAGCCCTTAGCGACATTCTCGCAGCCCTTCAACGCATCGACAAAAGCCCCCCGCCCGCTTTATTGGTGCATCCAAATAATGCGGCAGATGCGGCTCGCGCCGCTCATTTACTGGCTTATCTAAGCCAGAGCTTGCAGGATAAATCCAAGCTTTTGCAAGATCAGCTTGTTGAATTACAAGATGTTCGAGCAAAAATGAATAAGAAGCGCGACGAAATTTCCGGCCACGCCAAAGCCGTCAACTTGCGTTTAATTACTATAAAATCTATTATTAGCGACAAATCAAAACTTAATGACCAATTAGATAAAGACCGAAAAACAAAGATCCAAGAAGCAAATAGATTAGCCAAAGAAGCCAAAAGCTTACGTGAATTGATTGCGCGGTTTGAGGATAATGCCGAAGCCATATTACCGCGGCTGAAACCATCTCGTGGTACTCGTGACCCAATACCACGCCTGAAACCTCAGTCGGGGGCAAATACTTCCTCTACATATGTGCCGCCCGTGTATATTCCGTCAGGTTCTAACCGTTTTGCCGATGCACGCGGTCAAATCCCCTTACCCGTATTTGGCAAGATTAGCCGCAATTTTGGGGCGCGGCTGGCAGGCGGCGGCACGGCAAAAGGTATTAGCCTGAAATCCACGCGCAAAGCTCAGGTCATTGCACCCTTTGCTGGTCGAGTTGAATTTTCAGGTGCTTTTAATGATGAACATGTGGTTATTTTGAATGTAGGCGACGGATATTTCATTGTATTGACGGGTCTAGGCGAGACTTTCACTGAAGCCGGCACTCGCATCAAAGCAGGAGAACCTCTTGGCTTGATGCCAACGAGCGGTACAAATTCCCCTGAGTTATTTATGGAATTTCGTAAAAATCGCAGTAGTATTAACCCCAAACCCTGGATTGGCGCGGCTCTTGCAAGAACGCAGTAACAACGCCGTTTACAATAAGGTAAATCTGCACACACGGAAAAATGACCATAATTTCACCAATGTTAGCGGTAATTTCTGGTATTATAGTCTTGTAACAGATATGAACGTCTAAAATAAGAAGATTGCGGAGACACACATGAAATATATATTGCCAACTATGGGGGTTATTGCGGCCAGTGCATTGTTTGCTTTCTCAACGAGCAATAATAGTGCAATTGCGATTGAAAAATCTAGCCAAGAGCAAACCTTTGAGCAACTTGATTTACTTGCCGATGTTATGGCGCGTGTCCGCAACGGCTATGTGGTTCCTGTGGATAATGCGGATTTAATCGATGATGCCTTAAACGGTATGCTGCAAGGTCTTGACCCCCATTCCAGCTATATTGCCCCGAGCCAATTTGACGATATGCAAATTTCTACCTCGGGTGAATATGGCGGCCTTGGTATGGAAGTAACCATGGAAGAAGGTGTAGTAAAAGTCATTTCGCCCATAGACGATACACCTGCAAAAAGTGCCGGTATTAAATCCGGAGATTATCTGACGGCTGTGGACGGTGTCTCCATTCTCGGTTTTAGCCTGAATGATGCCGTTGATAAAATGCGCGGTAAGCCAGGCGAACCGATCACGGTTACCGTTGTACGCAAAGGCGAGGACCCACGCGATATCACTATGGTCCGCGCTATCATAAAGAAAATTCCTGTACGCCACGAGATAAAGGACGGCCTGGGTTATTTGCGGATTTCCCAATTTAATGAACTCACTGCGCCGTCATTAGAAACATCTATTAAGGCTATAAAAAAAGAATTGGGCAAAGAAATTCCGGGCCTGATAATCGATTTACGCGGCAATCCCGGCGGATTACTTGATCAATCCATTCGTGTTTCCAGTGCATTTCTCGACGGCGGTGAAGTTGTTTCAACACGGGGTCGCCGCGCGGAGGATACTGAAACTTATAATGCTAAAAAAGGCCAACTCGTTAGCGATACACCAATCATCGTGCTCATTGACGGTGCTTCGGCATCTGCATCGGAAATTGTGGCGGGTGCTATACAAGACCATGAACGCGGACTTGTACTAGGGCTTACATCCTTCGGTAAAGGATCTGTGCAGTCAGTTATTCCTTTACGCAATGGCCGCGACGGTGCTTTACGCCTCACTACGGCGCGCTATTATACGCCAGCAGGGCGCTCCATTCAGGGAACCGGTATTGCCCCAGACATAGCCGTTTCTTATGCTTTATTGAAAGAAGACAAAGTGGACATATCCTTACGCGAATCTGATCTTCCCAATGCAATCGAGAATGAAAATGGTGTCGATGACGCGGCGACCTCTGATAAAATGGATATAGAATATCCGCCCAAAGGTTTTGATGTTGAAGATGATTTTCAGTTAAAACGCGCCGTAGAAATTCTAAAAGACGGTTCCTATGAAACTCGGTTGGCTGCGGTTAAAGGTTAAAACGTGCATTTATCCCTTAAAAAGTCATTATGGCTGGGTTTATTGGTAACAATCGGTATGAGCGCAGGCGTTTCTTTGCGTACATTGGCGGACGCAAAACTAGACTCTGAACAAAAAACCTATCAACAATTAGCTGTATTCGCAGATGTACTTACACGCGTCCAAGATCAATATGTTGAGCCCGTTGAACCCGACATTCTTATTGGCGATGCACTGAATGGCCTATTGCAATCTCTTGACCCGCACTCACGGTATGTCGCACCTGATACCTTTAAAAGTCAGCAAGAACGTGCACGGCGTGAATATGGCGGCCTTGGCATTGAGGTTACAATGGAAGACGGACTAATTCTGGTCGGCTATGCAAATCCGCACGCTCCCGCATCGCGAGCAGGTATCAAAGCAGGTGACAAAATCACCCATGTGGAAGGTGATGACATAAAAGGTAAAAATTTGAGTGACGCCGTAGAAAAAATGCGCGGCCTGGCTGGAGACCCGATTACCATTACGGTAAAAAGTCCAGGAGAAGAGCCGCGAGATGTTGTCGTCGTTCGTGAAATTATTCAAGGCAGAGCCGTTCGCCACCGTATGTATGAGGGTGTCGGCTATATATATCTTGAAACCTTTAACAATGAACACGCGGCCCGTGACCTGGCAGAAGCTATTGATTTACTAATAGCAGAAAACGGAAACGCTTTACCCAGCTTGGTTTTGGATTTGCGAAACAATGGTGGTGGGCTACTTAACCAAAGTGTTGATGTTGCAGGACTATTTTTAGATGGCGGCGAGGTGGCATCTGTACGCGGTCGGCAGCAAGATGATAATAGTCGGTACCACGCCAAACAAGGCGAAAAAATACCTGGAACGCCTTTGGTAGTGCTGATTAATGGGGCTACCGCTTCGGCTTCTGAAATTGTTGCTGGGGCTTTACAAGATAGAGGCCGGGCTATGATCATTGGCACACCTTCTTTTGGAAAAGGTTCTGTGCAATCCGTTTTCCCGCTCTATGGTGGGCGTAAAGGTGCTCTTCGTCTTACGACGGCGCGATATTTTACACCGTCTGGTAACTCCATTCAGGGACTTGGTATTACGCCTGACGTCTGGATAGAAACTTATGCTGACGACGGAAAGAAACATACTATTTTCACAGAATCTAATTTGCCAAATTCGTTGGACGCAATCATCCGTGAAACTGAGGGGCACACTGTTAAACCAAAGCCTAAACGGCAATTCGCCCCGCAAGACTGGCCGGACGATAAAGATTACCAATTAGAACAAGCCGTAAAAATTCTGAAATCTTCAAATTTTAACGACCAATTACAAGCTTTTTTTGACCAATAGGCTACAGATAATTTAACAGACATTTTCGCTGGTATTTCATCTATGCGCGCGGTACCCATTAAGTATGGCACAACATATTCGCAGAAACCCTAGAAAATTACCATCAGTGCGCAAGCATGGTTTTAGTGCAATACTATTATTAGCCATCATAATTTTATCCACTATCTCTTGGTTAAATATATCGGCAAAAAACAAGCCTATCACGAATACAAGTGCCGAAATCACATTGCCAGAAACTTTGGACATAGAGATAAATAATAATGAGTTACCGCTACCTGATTTGCTTGCCCAAGACAATATTCCCAAAAATGCAAATCCTACAGACCAAGTGAATATGGTTGGCGGGCCACCAAACAAGACTGTAGCAACTGTGCCAAACCGACCCGCACAATCCGGACCAATGTTAATTGATGGCCGCGTCATAAGTAATAACCAGCAAACAATTACTAAATTTACCCCCCTCGTTCGCGCCCCGATTGATGGCCTAAGCCGTCTGACTGACTTTGGACGCGTACCTCATCCTCATAAAGACGGACGCACCGCGCTCACCGCATATGCCAAGCCGTTCACGCCTAAAGGTGAAACAAGATACATTTCCCTAGTGGTTGGTGGGCTAGGCCTTAATCCCGCAATAACCCGAAAAGCAATCGATAATTTACCAGGCACAGTTACACTTTCATTTGCTGCCAATGCGCCCGGCTTACAAAGCTGGATTAACCAAGCACGCGCACACGGGCACGAAGTCCTGATAGAACTTCCTATGCAAGGAAATGGTGTCCCAGAAGATCGTACATTGACCATTACAGGCCCGGATACCGCAAATATCCAGAATTTGGAATATTTGCTAAGTAGGGCACAAGGTTATTTTGCTGTAACCAATTATGATGGCTCGCGGCTGGTCAACGATGAGACGGCTCTATTGCCTATAATTAAAACATTAAAAAATGCAGGACTTGGTTTTGTCTATGATGGTGTTGTGGACAGTGCTCGCATTGAACCACTTGCCAAGCGTGAAGGCCTACCACTTGTTCGTGCTTATGGTTATCTTGACGGGGAACAACAAGATAGTCTTTATGTCCACCGAAGCATCCAAACTATCGCAGCGGAAAGTTATGACAATGTACCTATCGGTATGGGCTTTGCTTATTTGGGGACGATTGACGGTATTAAATCTTGGTTAGCCAATAAACCCAAAGGCGTTGAGATAGCCCCTGTATCCTATGCACTAAAAAAACGCTAAAACTATCCACATGATTCGACCAGAAAATAATAAATACCGCCCTGCTGCCGGAATTGCAGTGTTCAACGCAAAAGGCAATGTGTTTCTTGGTAGGCGTAAAAAAGCTTCCGGCCCTTATGTATGGCAAATGCCACAAGGCGGTATCGATAAGGGTGAAAAACCCAGGCATGCAGCCATACGTGAACTAGCAGAAGAAACCGGTATCACTAAAGATATGATCGAACCTCTCGGCAAGATAAATGACTGGTTATTTTACGATTTTCCGGAAGGGTTTAAATACTCTAAACGCGCTCGCGGTTGGGGTGGGCAACGACAAAAATGGTTTGCCTATCGATTTGTCGGTAAAGACAAATACATCAACCTGCGCGCCCACCGACAGATAGAGTTTACCGATTGGCGTTGGGCATCGTTACCAACTGCGACAAAGTTAGTTGTACCGTTTAAACGTCCCGTCTATGAGAGATTGGAAAAGGAATTTTCTAAGCTCATCTAAATACAATGTTCGGGGACAAATGACGGGTAAAGTCACAACAAATTCAATCAATTTCATTCTGATCGCCGTTCTTATCGATGCTATCGGTTTGGGTATCATTATGCCCGTATTGCCAGAGTTATTAAGAGACCTCACTGGGCAACCTCTTAATGAAGCGGCTCTTCACGGTGGCTGGCTCACATTCTCCTACGCCATCATGCAATTTATCTTCATGCCGATTATCGGCGCGCTTTCAGATGCTTATGGACGAAGACGCGTCCTGCTCATTTCTTTATTTTGTCTAGGGTTTGACTATATCTTTATGGCCCTAGCACCGAGCATTGCCTGGCTATATGTGGGCCGGATAATATCTGGTGCAACAGGGGCCACTTACGCGACAGCCAATGCTTATATCGCTGATATAGCCCCGCCTGCTGAACGGGCCCAAAAATTTGGTATGATCGGAGCAGCCTTTGGCATTGGCTTTGTGCTTGGCCCTACCATTGGCGGGCTACTGGGTGAAATTGGGCCGCGTGTGCCATTTTATGCCGCAGCTTTTATCGCACTTGCTAACGCAGTTTACGGACTTTTCTTTGTACCGGAAAGTTTGGATGTGGAACACCGCCGCGCTTTCTCATGGCGCCGAGCTAATCCGTTTGGTGTATTAAAGAAAATATCCGCAATGCCCAAGCTAGGCTGGTTCTTAGTGGCATTGTTCTTGTTCTCTTGCGCTCATTTTGCCTACCCTAGTTCGTTTTCATTCTTCACAGCTGAAAAATTTGACTGGACACCCAAGAGCATTGGGTTTGCCCTTGGCGCATTCGGTGTGGCCTCTGCAGTCGTTCAAGGCGGCCTCATCCGTATTGCCATCCCCAAATTAGGCATGATTAACTGCGCGGTAATTGGCATTATCATGAATGCTTGTGCTTATATTGGGCTGAGCATGGCTGGGAATACATTTATAGCTTATGCTTATCTCATACCCGCAGCACTCGGCGGGTTAGCTGGCCCAGCAATTATGAGTTTAATGTCGATCCGTGTCGCCAAAAATGCACAAGGCGAGTTACAAGGCGCAACAGGTGCAATATCTGGCATAGCTATGCTGTTCAGCCCCCTCGCCATGACAAGCCTGTTCCACCACTACGGCGGTGCAGACAGCATCCCTTACTTCCCCGGCGCACCGTTCATGTTAGCGGGATTGCTGACGATATTAGGTTTTCTCGCATTTATCTGGGGTGTGCGCCATGTGCCAGTGGTGGGGGCAAAGGCAGAGTAAGTATTTTTAAAGGCTTTCAGACAGTTGTTTCAAACCGTCTAAATGCTGGGCGGCAGGTAGGCTGGCATCGCCTTCTGCGCTGGCCAATGCCGCTTCGGCTTTGGTGATTTCTTTTGCGATCATGTCGGCTTTTACGTCGCTCATCGGTATGCAACTTTCGGCCAAAATGGTCAGACCTTCCGGCATAACATCGGCGAAACCACCTTGGATCATGTAGCGGGTCTCTGCGCCGTCTTCATAAACCGTAATCGCACCTGTTCGGATTGCGGCCATGAATGGTGCGTGTTCAGCGAATACGCCAAAATCACCCTCGGTACCAGGCACATCAACTTGGTCCACCAAACCAGAAAAAAGTTCCGCCTCAGGCGATACCAATGAAAATTGTAATTTATCTGCCATTTACTTGCTCATACTTTCTTCAAACATCGCAACCGCGTTTTCAAATGTATCGCGGCAGCCGGGGTTACAAAACCCGACAACTTTACCTTTATATAGTGTCAAACCGTCCACAGTAACAGGTTTGCCCGAATTGGGACAGATATCATTGATACAGTCCTTTATGTCGAGCTTACCGTTCATGCTACGCAGCTTCTAGGGCCATTTTTTCAGCTTTTTTGATAACATCGTCGATACCGCCGACCATGTAGAAGGCTTGTTCTGGAATATGGTCATACTCACCTTCGCAGACACCACGGAATGATTTGACCGTATCCTTTAGGTCAACCAAAAGGCCCGGTGAACCAGTAAACACTTCGGCAACATGGAAAGGCTGGCTAAGGAATTTCTCGACCTTACGCGCCCGCGCCACAACCAATTTATCTTCTTCCGAAAGCTCGTCCATGCCGAGAATAGCAATAATGTCTTGCAGCGATTTATATTTCTGCAAAATTTCCTGTACCATGCGGGCAACTTCATAGTGTTCTTCACCAACGGTACGTGGTTCTAAGATACGCGATGTACTATCAAGCGGGTCAACCGCCGGGTAAATACCTTTTTCGGAAATTGCACGGTTGAGGACGGTTGTCGCGTCCAAATGGGCAAATGATGTAGCTGGCGCAGGATCAGTCAGATCATCGGCAGGCACATAAATCGCCTGAACAGATGTAATAGATCCTTTATTGGTGGACGTAATCCGTTCCTGCATCTGGCCCATTTCAGTCGCCAATGTAGGCTGATAACCCACAGCAGAAGGAATACGGCCCAACAGAGCAGACACTTCAGAACCGGCTTGGGTAAAGCGGAAGATATTGTCCACGAAGAACAACACGTCTTTGCCTTCTTCATCGCGGAAATACTCGGCCTGTGTCAGACCAGTTAGTGCAACACGCGCTCGGGCTCCCGGAGGCTCATTCATTTGTCCATAAACCAGTGAACAACGGCTATCTCCGCCGCCGCCTTCGACATTCACCTTGGATTCGATCATTTCCCAGTAAAGGTCATTACCTTCACGTGTCCGCTCTCCAACACCCGCAAACACGGAATAACCACCATATGCTTTGGCGATATTGTTGATAAGCTCCATAATCAGAACGGTTTTACCAACACCAGCACCGCCGAACAATCCAATTTTTCCGCCTTTAACATATGGGCAAAGCAGGTCGATAACTTTGATACCGGTTGCCAGAACTTCAGATTCTGTGGCTTGGTCTTTAAAGTCAGGTGCATCTCTGTGAATGGTCATTTTTTTTGTCGTTTTAATCGGGCCAACTTCATCAACCGGCTCGCCAATAACATTCATGATACGGCCGAGCGTGGCAGGACCAACAGGAACCGTAATCGGTGCACCCAGATCTGTGACAGGCTCACCGCGCACCAGGCCTTCAGTACTATCCATAGCAATGGTACGCACAGTGTTTTGCCCCAAATGTTGGGCAACTTCGAGCACAAGGCGGTTACCTTGGTTGTCAGTTTCAAGCGCATTTAAAATCGCTGGCAATGCACCATCGAATTCCACGTCAATAACCGCACCAATAATCTGGCTGATACGGCCAGTTGCTTTTTTCGCAGCAATTTTTTTCTTAGCTGGTGCGCGTTTCTTAGCTACTGTTTTCTTAGCGGCAGTTTTCTTAACTGCGGCTTTTTTTGCTACTGGTTTCTTAGCCATCTTAGTCTTCCTCTTTACTAAAGCGCTTCTGCGCCGGAAATGATTTCGATCAATTCGGACGTGATTTGCGCCTGTCTTGAACGGTTAAATGTTAGTGTTAATTTGTCGATCATATCGCCCGCACTACGGGTCGCATTGTCCATGGCCGCCATTTTGGAGCCCATTTCACCAGCGCTATTCTCTAGCAGAGCCGCGAAAATTTGCGTATTAATATTGCGCGGTAAAAGTACGGCAAGAATACCCTCTTCGTCCGGTTCATATTCATAGGCTGCACCTTTAAGGTCAGGTGCAAACACATCATCAGATGCATGTGTACCCTCTTTACCAGTATATTTGCCCATATCGCCAATAGCAGGAATCATTGTTTTAACGGTTGGTATTTGCGTCATTACATTTTCGAACTGAGAATAAATCAGTTTGCAAACATCAAATTCGCCAGCATCAAACATTGAAGTAACCGTACTGCCTAGCTCTGCCGCAATAGCACCCGTGAGTGTTTTATGTTCCTTAAGCGAAACCATCTTGATGATTTGACCACCATATAGGCGCGTCAGTTGTTCATAGCCTTTTTTACCAATACAGAATATTTTAACGGTCTTGCCCGCCGCCTCCAATGAAGTAATTTCTTCACGGGCTTTACGGACGATATTGGTATTGAAGCCACCGCACAAACCCCGGTCTGCCGTAGCAACAACTAATAAATGTACATTGTCTTCGCCGTTGCCAACAAGCAGTTTCGGCGCACCTTGACTGCCTGCCATAGAAGCGGAAAGATTGGTGATGACAGCGCCAATGCGGTCAGAATATGGACGTGAACGTTCCGCCGCATCTTGCGCTTTACGCAATTTTGCAGCCGCAACCATTTGCATGGCTTTGGTAATCTTCTGCGTGTTTTTAACGCTTTTGATCCGGTTTTGTAAATCTTTAAGTGACGCCATAACTATTCTCTTGCTAGCTCAGCAGCTTGCTGAACGGCCACTCTAAATTTCATAGGAGCGGCAATATATGCTATCGGCGTATGCGTTCCACTTGCACCAGCGAATTCAATTACACCAAAATCTAAAATTCTCCCAAGAACAGACTGATTTACTTTTACATTATCCAGTGAAATCAGATTTTGCTCTATGGTATGACGGCTTATAAGCCCAACTTTAGCAACCACTTTTTTGTTTGTAACAGCCAAGTCCGTTGTCCATTTCCTCAAGAATGCCAAAAAAATCATAACTAGACCTGGAAGTGGGGGAATCGAAATAAACAAGCCGCTTACATCAGCTTCCGTTGACGACACTCGCTGATAAATCACAAAACTAATAACAAGTCCAATCGCGAACACAACAAGCCCTTTAAAGTAAATAATCCAATGCAACTTGGCTTCACGTCGAATTGTTTCACCTGTTGATAAGGATTCATTCAAATAAGACATTGTTCAATTACTTCCTCTTAACCTGCGAAATTCGACGTGAATTTCGAAAGAATGTCTTTAAGTTTGACTTCCAAATCATCCGTAAGCTTCTTGCCAGTTTTAATTTCGCCAAGAAAATCTGCATATTGACCTTTTAGGTGAACCAATAGTTCGGCTTCATAAGCCTGCACCTGAGCAACCTCGATACCGTCAAGATACCCACGCGTACCTGCATAAAGTACACACACTTGTTCTTCCACTTGTAGCGGTGAATATTGTGGCTGTTTTAACAGTTCGGTCAAACGCTCACCGCGCGCCAACATGGCTTGGGTAGAGGCATCAAGGTCAGAACCAAATTGCGCAAATGCCGCCATTTCGCGGTATTGCGCCAATTCGCCTTTAATGGGGCCAGCAACTTGCTTCATAGCTTTAATCTGGGCTGATGAACCCACACGAGACACAGACAATCCGACATTAAGAGCCGGACGTATGCCTTGGAAAAACAAGTCTGTTTCCAAAAATATTTGCCCATCAGTAATAGAAATCACATTGGTCGGAATAAATGCAGAAACATCATTTCCCTGTGTTTCAATAATAGGCAAAGCAGTCATTGAACCGGCGCCGTTGGCTTCGTTCAATTTCGCAGAGCGCTCTAGCAAACGGGAGTGAAGATAAAACACATCACCAGGATAAGCTTCGCGGCCCGGAGGACGACGCAGGAGAAGAGACATCTGGCGGTAGGCTACGGCTTGCTTGGACAAATCATCATAAACAATCAGAGCATGCATGCCGCCGTCGCGGAAAAACTCCCCCATGGCACAGCCGGCAAATGGTGCGAGATATTGCATTGGTGCAGGCTCGGACGCTGTCGCAGCAACGATGATGGAATACTTCATCGCGCCGTTTTCTTCGAGGTTCTTCACCAATTGTGCAACAGTAGAGCGCTTTTGGCCAATCACAACATAGATACAATATAGTTTATCAGCGTCATCATCATTATCGAATGCGGCTTTTTGGTTGATAATCGCATCAACGGCCACAGCAGTTTTACCCGTTTGGCGGTCACCAATGATCAATTCACGTTGGCCGCGACCGATTGGGATAAGCGCATCAATCGCCTTGATGCCGGTTTGCACAGGTTCGTGCACAGACTTACGCGGAATAATTCCCGGCGCTTTTACGTCAACGCGGCGGCGTTCTTTAGCCTTGATCGGGCCTTTACCGTCAATAGGCTCACCCAAGGCGTTTACAACCCGGCCCAAAAGACCCATTCCCACAGGCACGTCCACGATTTCGCCGAGGCGCTTTACGGTGTCGCCTTCTTTAATGCCGCGGTCATCGCCGAAAATCACGATACCAACATTATCGCTTTCCAAGTTCAGCGCCATACCTTTGATGCCACCAGGAAATTCAACCATTTCACCGGCGCGGACATTATCAAGTCCGTAAACGCGAGCAATCCCGTCACCAACAGACAACACTTGTCCAATGTCACTGATTTTGGCCTTTGTACCATAACCTTTAATTTGCTTTTTCAATATGCTTGAAATTTCAGCAGCGCGAATATCCATTGCTTTAAGCCTTTTCTTTCTATTTCCCGGTCGGGCCTTAGCCCTCCACGGCTTTGTCTTCTATGCTTCTTTAAGGGCGAGTTTCAGCCCCTCAAGTTTAGTTTTTAGGGTTGCATCATAATACTTAGAGCCAATTTTTACGGCGAACCCACCGAGTAGTTCCGGATCAACGGCAGTTTCTAATGTTACTGCGTGTCCAAGTGATTTCTTTAAACTTGCCGAAATTGATTTAATTTGTGCGGCAGTTAGTTTTTTCGCTGAAGTAACAAGTGCACTTTCTGTGCCCTGACGCTCAGCCAGTATTTGCTCAAATGCTGTGATCATAGACGGCAATTCCCCAGCACGACCATTGTCTGCCACTGTGCCGATAAAACTCTTTGTAAGCTTTCCAAGTTTGGCTTTATTTGCCAGCGCCAAGAGTGCTTTTGCCTTACTAGCATCTGCTATAACCGGGCTCACAGTCATTTCCACCATATCCGTACTGTTAGCAAACATTGCTTTTAAAGAGTTCATATCTTTTTTTGCCGCATTTAGCGACTTTGTCTCTTCAGCTAATTCCAATAGAGCCGAGGCGTAGCGTTTAGCCGCTTCACTTGTAATGGCAATCGCGTTTGACATGCAAAAAGTCCAAAATTACGCCGCTCTACCCAATGATAGCTCGGCGGATAAATCCAAAAAAACTACAGGTATTCCCAGAGAAACTCCCCGTGAAACACCCAAAACAAGTCGAATCGCGTAAGTCCCCCCACGCGAAATTCGCCCGCTCTTAGCACGGCTTTTTTTTGATTCCAAGCGTTGTTTTTCACTGTTTTCACAGTGTACGGTTTTGCCCCTTATCAAGCATCAGAACCCCTGCGGATACTTATGAATATTCCCAATACCAATAGGATGAATACGAGTCCCGCAAACATGACATAGCTGTCCATGCCCAATATCATATTTGTATGGACAGACTCGTGCGATTTTTCCCCTAATTTTAAATTTGACCGTGCGGCTATGTAAGAACCCATAGTGAGCGCAAGACCCAAATATGCCATCAAACGCACAGAACGCCCAGTGCCGTGCAGCTTTTTATCCCAGATCGCCCATAACAAGATTGGTAATGCTAATAAATGGCCGTAATATCCTGCCATATGGCCAGAGCTGAATCCTAAGATAAGAGGTATGAGTACAAATAAACACAGACCCGTGCTCACTAAAATTTTGGCGATCAACAATTTTTTCGTGTAAATCATGTGTACTCCTTAAAAATTCAATCTTGCACCAACGCCCCAGCCCTCTTCACTGTCCCACCCAGCGGCCAGAGCCAGTTTCTTGTTGATCTCATAGGCAAAGCCAACACGGTATTCTTCGTCGCTCGACGCCTCCCATTCCATTTGCAAACGGTTGGTAAGCTGTAACTCCGAGCCAAATTCTAATTCTACATGTCCGTCCGTCGCCAGTTGCAAATCTGCTTCTATCAATAACGGCAATACATATTGCACACCAATTACACCTTTGGTTGCGCCGCTGGAAAAGCCTTCTCGCTCAGCCCGTACACCGCCGTACACGGACAGGAACCGGCTTAGATAGCGTTTTGCGTGGGCTTGCACATCATAGGCACCCTCATAGTTCCAGTCATACTCTAGTTCCACTGCAGTATCAGATTTAGACACGCTAGCCATACCATAAGCCAAATTATGATTTATAGTGTGTGAATTGGCACTGTACCAAGGGTCGTGGGAAATTTTACGGCGCATTTCATCCGTATAATTAGTGCTGTTCACATAGCTAACCACCCGCGCCATACCGCCCATCATATGGTACAAATTATGACAATGGAAAAACCAGTCTTTCTCATAGTCAGCGGCAAATTCTATGGTGACGGTTTCCATCGGCGGTACATTGACTGTGTGCTTGAGTGGGCTGTATTTGCCTTGCCCATTTAACACTCGGAAAAAATGCCCGTGTAAATGCAAAGGGTGATGCATCATGGTTTCGTTCTTGAGGACGAACCGCACGGTTTCACCCTTTTTAATCTTGATGCTATCGGCTCTCGACAAGCCAATATTATTGAACGACCAGACATAGCGTTCCATATTGCCGGTCAGATTGAGCTTGACCGTGCGCAAATTGGTTTGGGGCAAGCTAGTGTCTACCAGAGAGCGCACCGCTTTATAATCGGTCATGTGGGCAATAACTTCCATATTGCCCCCCATATCCATAGCGTCCATATCATGCCCCATAGCCGCATGATCCATTTCAGGTTCATTCATGTCCATATCATGATCCATGCCATTGTTCATATTGGGCATGTCCATATCCATCATATCATGGCCAGATAAATACAGGTTTGGGCGCGGAATATCAGGTGCAGGCATTCTATGCCCCGCGCCGAGCCATGCCGACGCATATCCGGTTCCGTCCTCGGAAGTTGCTCGTAACTCGTAGGCCATATCCATTTTCGTTTTTGGGGGTAATGTCACCAACACATCATAGGTCTCGGCTACGGCCATATACAGGCGTTTGACTTTAATGGGTTCAATATCAATACCGTCAGTGGCTATAACTGTCATGGGGCCACCAGAAAATTCCACGTTAAAATAACTGGATGCTGCGGCATTGACCAAACGCAGCTTAACAGTCTGACCACCTTCGGCCGCGCCCAAATCTACGGATGTTTTACCATTAGCCAAAAATGCATCATAGCCAATATCGGAAATATCCATTGGCCCCATACGTGTCCATGAGCCCTCAAGTCTATTTTTGATAGCTTCGCGGCCATTGGCTAAAACACCAGCCCAAGACTGTACTGAACCTTTCTTAAGCGCATAATAGTCGCCGTTCTTTTTCAAATTAGCCAAGATTCGCTTCGGATTTTCGTCTGACCAATCAGAAAACACGACAACATGCTCGTCGTTCTTATCATTATGTTCTTCTGACATATTCATCTTGATGTCTATTTTTGGCTTGGGATGCAAAACCATGGCACCGTATATTCCGCGTTGTTCCTGTAATCCCGTGTGGGAATGGTACCAGTAAGTACCGCTTTGAATAATCGGGTACTCAAATGTATGTGAGCCACCAGCCGCAATTGGCGTCGTCGTTAGGAAGGGTACGCCGTCCTGCTCATTGGGTAATAATAACCCGTGCCAGTGAATAGAGGTTTGCACATCCATTTTGTTGTGAAATGTCACCCGTAATAGATCGCCTTCAGTGGCCTCAATGATGGGTCCTGGCGTTTTGCCGTCGATCGTCATACCCTCAACAAGTGCCCCCGTCTTGTTGACCATCTGTTTGGCAATATCAAATTCATACATTACGGTTTTCGCAAACGCAGATTGCCCAATCAAGAGCACCAATATGGCTAATAAATATCTCATCATCTCTCCAATTTTCGTACTTAGCTAGCACAAATAATTCATAATGCACTTAACATTTGCGTCACATAAATCCTTGTGGGTCTATGTCGATTGCAAATTTGATTTTATGGGGGACGCGAACGCGAGATTTCCAGGCTCTCATATAGGCGGAGAGGTTTATATGGGGTTCAGCCTTGACCAACAAGCGCCTGCGGTGCCGGCCACGTAAAATAGCTATAGGTGCTTCGGATGGACCGAGGATTTCTATACCGTCTGCGCGGGGTGCAGCGTTTAAGACTGTGCGGGCAAATTCATTGGCTTTATTGAAGTCGGGAGCAGAAATAATTATCGCGGCCAATTTCCCAAATGGGGGTAATCCCAGGATTTCGCGCATACCGATCTCGGCTGAAATAAACCCCGTGCGGTCACCGGCTGCAAGTGCGACCAATGCCTCATGCTCTGGTATATGGGTTTGTATCAAGGCTCGCCCAGGCTTGTCAGCGCGGCCCGCGCGACCTGCCACTTGTACCAAAGTCTGATAGGTGCGCTCTCCGGCCCGTAAATCACCACCGCCTAGGCTCAGATCACCATCAACCACACCAACAAATGTCAGAAGCGGGAAATTATGTCCTTTAACCACCATTTGCGTACCAACCATAATGTCAATCTCGCCGCTGGCCATAGCTGCCATTCGCTTTCGAATACGTTCGGGATTACCGGCCGTATCCGACGACAATATCTCTATACGGGCATCAGGGAACAAATCTATAGCTTCTTCGCAAACCCTTTCCACCCCTGGCCCGACAGGTGTAAGTGCGCCCTCGGTCTTACATTCGGGGCACGAAGACGGCATAGGCATCGAATATCCCGTATGGTGACAGACGGCACGTCCTGTGCGTTTGTGTTGCACAAGCCAGCTATCGGTATCAGGTGATTTTAGCCGCTCCCCACATGCTCTACAGATTATCAAAGGCGCATATCCGCGTCTATTGAGATATAGCATGGCCTGTTCGCCGCGCGCCAAAGCCGCACTCACGCCATCAATGAGCGGTTGGGACAAAAACCGCTCGGACTCCGGTTTATGGTCTTTCAAATCCACCAATGCAATTTCGGGCATAATCGCCGCACCCGGCCTTTCGGGGAGGATAACATGGTGGTATCGGCCGGAGTGCGCATTGGTCAAGCTTTCCAGAGACGGTGTAGCTGAGGCCAAAATCACGGCCGCGCCCGCCAATTTTCCGCGCACCACAGCCATATCGCGGGCATTGTAAATGACACCCTCGTCTTGTTTGTAAGACCCATCATGTTCTTCGTCGACGACGACTAGCTGCAAATCCGCAAATGGCAGGTACAGCGCCGAACGAGCGCCAACTACTAACCGGGCGCGCCCATTATGGACTTCGCGCCACACCCGGCGCCGCGCGGCGTCGCCCATAGCCGAATGCCACTGGGCTGGCTCTACGCCAAATCTTTCCGTAAACCTCTTCAACCCCGCTTGAGTTAAAGCAATTTCCGGCACTAAAATCAGCACCTGCCCGCCTGATCGCAAGGCCTGCGCTGCTGCTTCCAGATACACTTCCGTTTTTCCCGAACCTGTTACCCCGTCGAGCAGGGCAACAGTAAACGATTTTTGCCGTACCAGAGTTTGCAGTTCCGCCCCTGCATCAATTTGCTTTTGGGTCAGATCAAAATCCCGGCCTTTATGGTCAGGGTTTGGTATTTCAAAGGGCGGGTCAAGGGGTGCTGTAAATTTTTCCAACAATCCCGCCTTAACCATCGTTCCCAATACCGACGAGGACACTGACGCAGCTTTGGCAATCTCCCCTGCCCGTCCCGGCCAATTACTCTCAAGGTTAAGCACCCGTTTGCGCGCCGCGCTTAATCCGGTTGGCCGCTCACCCTTTGGCATATACAATGTCACATCTGGACTTGGCTCTAGCGCTTTATGGGAACGCAACACCATACGCAGAACCAATCCTTGCAAAGTGCAATTATACTTTGCCGTAAAATTGACGAACTTTAGCATTTCTGCATTGAGCGGGCGCGTAGGTTTGTGCTCTAAAACCTGTTTTAATTTTCCGACATCATCCCGCTCACCAAACCCCCACACCACACCGAGTTTGCCTTGAGTTCCGAGCGGCGCATAAACGAAATCACCCACAGACAAGCTCATGCCCTCAGGCACCAGATAATCAAATGGTTCCGGTACCGCGACCGGAAACAAAATTTTCGCAATTTTTACCATAATTTACACATTAGTTACGCTTTACGGCTCTACATTGAAAGATGATATTAGAAGAGAAAACTCCGAAAGAGAAACGACCATGAAATTTTTTATTGATACTGCCGAAGTAGACGCCATTAAAGCTCTTATACCGAGCGGCTTCGTAGACGGTGTAACCACCAATCCAACATTAATCGCCCGTTCTGGCCGCAATATCAAAGAAGTTATTCAAGAGATTTGTGCGCTCACAGATGGCCCGGTAAGCGCCGAAGTGACTGCGCTTGATACCAAAGGTATGATTGAAGAAGGCAAACGTGTGTCGGGTTGGGCCGATAATGTATGCGTAAAACTTCCGCTCACATGGGCAGGTCTCGAAGCCACCAACGCCCTGTCGGCCCAAGGTATCCCTATTAATGTTACCTTATGTTTTTCTGCCAATCAGGCTCTGCTGGCCGCTAAAGCTGGGGCAACATTTATCTCCCCGTTTATCGGGCGGCTTGATGATATTGGCGAGGACGGCTGCGATTTGATCGCGGAAATCCGCATTCTCTATGACAATTATGGGTTTGACACAGAAATTTTGGCGGCGAGCATCCGCTCCTTGGAGCATATGGAAAATTGCGCCTTTATAGGTGCCGACGTGGCCACGGCTCCGCCCAATGTCATCCGCGACATGGCCAACCACGCGCTGACCGACAAAGGTTTAGCCGCGTTTATGAAAGACTGGGAAAAGACCGGTCAGAGCATTTTGTAGGAAGTTCTACACACTAAATCGACCAGTTACTAATCAGGGGCAATTCTGCATGCATCCATTCGCGCAAGCCGCCGTCCAGATGTGTTATATTTTTAAATCCGTGTTGATTAAACTGCTCAAGAGCCTTGATGCTCCGACCGCCGGAATGGCAATGCAGTAGATAAGGTACATCCCTATCAAGCCGTTTGATACGGCGTTCAAAAAACGCGCTTTCACAATCGAGGTTTACCGCACCAACTATGTAAAACATTTCAAATTCATCAGCTGTACGCAAATCCAAGACCACCATATCCGGTGAGGACTTTAAAAGCGCGTGGGCTTCAATTGCATTGACGTGTCTGGGTTTCATATCAGGCCTGAGAACAGACATAACATATAGGCATCACTTGCCGTGTAACAAGCCCGTTACCAGAAAGCCCGCTCAGTTATTTTACCGTTGGCAGTCCAGCTTTCTTCCAGCCAAGCATACCGCCGTCCATATGTATTATGTGGGAGAAACCTTGATTTTTAAAAACTGTGAGCGAGGCTGTTGAGCGGCCACCTGAGCGGCAGTGAATTATATAGTCTTGCGACCCGTCAAGCTTGGCGATTTCTGTGGCAAAATTTGCATTTTTGAAATCAATATTTATGGCCCCATCGATGTGACCAGCCGCAAATTCCCTGGGCGTGCGCACATCCAAAACCACGAGTTCCGGGCGAGCGCCCATAGTTTCAAGCGCTTCACGCGCATTTATGTGCGTTATTTTCATTTCGCCCACTTTTTGCTCACCTTGCGCAACCTGTTCTTGTTGTTGGGGCTTGGGAGACGCAGCATTGGTATCAGCTTGAGAGCAGGCGGACAAAGCGCCAACAATCATTATTGTGAGTAGTTTCTTGTTCATAATATTTTCCTTATGTTTTCTTCTTGAATGGGAGCATTAAACACCAGAGTAAATGCGATGGTTTGTCCGTCTGGTACTGCGATAATCCTATGGTCATATCATCATGACCTTCGGCGGGTTGATCCATATAGGAGCCAAATATTTTGTCCCATATGGATAAGTTAAACCCGTAATTAGAATTGGTTTCTCGCGGTATAACCGAGTGGTGCACACGGTGCATATCAGGGGTAACAAAGAATATTCTGACAATTTTGTCCAACCATAAAGGCAAGCGCACATTCGCATGATTAAACATGGCAGAGCCGTTCAAGATAATTTCGAATAAAATCACGCCAACTATATGAGGGCCTAAAATGAGCACGATGACCATTTTATAGAGCATGGAGAGTAAAATCTCCACTGGATGAAACCGGATACCCGTTGTCGCATCAATATCGCGGTCTGCGTGGTGCATTTTATGAAATGACCATATCATCGGTATTTTATGAGAGGCAACGTGCTGCCAATAAACTGCCAAATCAAGCAATATCGCAGATATTATGATATGCACCCACAGCGGTAGATCAAGCATGTTAAGCAGCCCCCACCCTTGCTGCGATGCATAGACGGCAACACCAACAGCGGCACCTATCGCTACAAAGAAAAACACGGCCCGCATAAATGCAGTGTACAAAACAACTATCCCCAGATTAGTAAAAACCCGCAATAATCTGTTTTGCGTGCGTTTCTTGCGCGGAAACACGGTCTCTAATAAAAGCATTAAAACCAATACCCCACCAAAGATTGATAGGCGCAGGACACCTTCATTGTTCGCAATAAACTCACTCATCAAGCTTCTTTGGGTTTGGGTTGTTCGTGAGCAAGATAGTCATAAAACCTAGCTATACAAGCTACACGACACACTTATACCAAGCGTTTATTTATTTTTTCATCGAACAGGTATTAATACCGAACAATTGATAAGGTGGGCACCAACCAAGTAAACCGGTCAACAAAGGGACCACGCCTATCCAGCCCCAAACAGATTTTGGGCCAACAAATACGATGGCGATCAAGGCAAGGCCGACGATAATTCGGATGAGGCGTTCCGGACTTCCAATATTTTTAGTCATTTTATTCTCCCATTCAGTGTTTGCAGAAATACTGCATACGTTTATATACACCATTTGCGCCGCGAACCAATGTGACTAAGTCACATTAACTTGCTTTTATCCAAAATAACAATATGTCCGCGCTCGCGGCGCACTATACCTTGCTTTTCCATATTTGCCAATTTGCGCGCTATCACTTCGCGGGCCGTACCAATATTGCGCGCCAAGTCAGTTTGGGTGATATAAACATTACCGTCAGCATTCACTTGCCCATATAAGAACGCAGAAATATCCGCTTGCACATCTTTAGCGGTTAACCGGTCAACCAACCCAACCAGTGAGGATATGCGGCGGGCATAATCTTGTAATACAAAACGGGTAAAGGCAGGGGAATTGGCCATCACTTGCTCGAAATCCACCTGTTGCATGGCCAAGGCTATGATATCGGTTTCGGCGATTCCGCGCGCAAAATATTTTTCTGACTTCAACAATGTTGTGGCCGTAATAATACAAGTCTCGGCTGCATGCATCCGGTATAGTGTGACTTCCCGATCCGTTTTGGTGATTAAATCCACTCGAATTTGTCCGCTTAACAAGATCAGAAACGCCTTGCTGAGATCGCCTGGGCTAAAAATTGTATCTCCGACATTGGCGGAAAGGCGTGTTAAATGGGTCAGAGATGCTTCATCATCAATGCCAATAGACTTGAGTAATTTAAGTTCATTTACTGAAAATCCAGTGATATTTCTCACCTGAGACATATTGTCCCTTTTTTAGAATCGTTTTAAGGCTATATAGAACCTAAATCCACCTAGAGGAAAACCATGCGGAATTCTATCTCAAAGCCTATTGTCACATCTTTTTTTGACCCAGACACTCACACAATTACGCACGTAGTGCACGACCCTGCAAGCCGCGAAGCCATAATCTTTGATCCGGTTCTTGATTATTGCGCCGCATCCGGGCGTACCAACACAAAATCAGCAGATATGTTAATTGAATACATAAAGGACGCTGGCTTAACGACCAAATACATTGTTGAAACACATGCTCATGCAGACCATTTATCCTCTGCACCTTATCTCAAAGAAAAATTAGGCGGGCAGACTATGATCGGCGCACATATTGACGCCGTACAAAAAGTATTTGGGAGCGTGTTTAATGCAGGTAAAACATTTGCTACTGACGGCAGTCAATTTGATGTCTTACCATCGGACGGGGACACATTTTTTCTGGGCGAACTTGCAGTAACTGCTATCCATACGCCAGGCCATACTCCTGCTTGCATGTCCTACCATATTGGTGATGCCGTGTTTGTCGGTGACACATTGTTCATGCCAGACTTCGGTACGGCTCGTTGCGATTTCCCAGGCGGAAGCGCCGAAACGCTTTATAAATCTATCCAAAAATTATTTGCCCTGCCCGACGAAACCCGTGTGTTTCTCTGTCATGATTACAAAGCGCCTGGGCGCGACGAATACGTTTGGGAGACAACCATAGGCGAGGAAAAACGTAACAACAAACATGTGGGCGGCAACATTGATATGGAAAGCTTCGTCGAAATGCGCACAAAGCGCGATGCAGAACTCGCTATGCCCAAATTGATATTGCCGTCAGTACAGGTCAATATGCGCGCAGGAGAATTCCCGCCAGCAGATGATAACGGGACCGTCTATCTTAAAATACCGCTCAACGCTCTTTAGGCACAGATATGATAGGTTCAGGCATGCAAATTTCTAAAATAAATGATCAGTTTTCTGTATCCCCTCAAATCGATTATGGCGATGTTAAAACACTGGCAGATAGTGGCTATACATGCATCATAAATTGTCGCCCAGAAGGTGAGGAAGCGGCGCAACCTTTATCAAAAGCTCTGTTAAAAGCGGCACAGAAAGCCGGGCTTCATTATCACCATATTCCCTTCAAACCGGGGCGTGCCTCCGCTGAAGACCGATTACGGTTTGCGGTCGCCGTAGAACAAAGCGGTGGCCCTGTGCTCGCTTTTTGCCGTTCAGGTATGCGGGCAAAATCGCTTTACAACTCTATTACCAAAGGTCCGGGTTTCTTCGCACGCCTTTTTGGGAAATAGGTAATTATGGAAGATCCTATTTTTTGGCACGATAAGTGGAATACCAATAAAATTGGGTTTCACCAAGAGTGCTATCATAGCGCATTGTTGCAATACTGGGCGGATTTTAACCTGGCCACAGGCGCGGCTGTTTTTGTGCCCCTTTGCGGGAAATCTTCTGACATGGTATGGTTAGCTAAACGAGGCCACACAGTGCTCGGTATTGAACTGAGCCCCATTGCCGCTAGAGATTTTTTCTTGGAAAACAATATAGAATATACGATTTCCAAATCTGGTAAATTTCAAAAATACCAAGGCGGGCCATACACAATATTTGTCGGTGATTTTTTCGCCCTCACCAAAACCGATATTCCGAATATCAGAGCCGTCTATGACCGCGCGGCTCTTATTGCTCTTCCTGCTAAAATGCGCCGGGAATATGGAGAGCACCTTAAGTCAATATTGGACAAGGGCACGGAAATCCTACTCATAACACTGGCTTATAATCAAGCTTCCATGGACGGCCCGCCGTTCAGTGTGCCCTCTGATGAAGTGCATAAAAAATTCCAGCCGTGGTGCAATATCAACACACTGGAAACATCGCCCCCCGAAGACTTTCGCGGTATAAATGCCCATGAGACTGTATATCAAATGACTGTAAAATAGGACGAATTAGCAAGCGTAATCCGCCCTAGCCATTATTTAAGTTTATGAATTTTCAGCAAACTTGTGGTGACTTTTTCAAATGATGATGTTGGCTTACCTTTGGCCAGCCGTTTTAAGAACAATTTTTCAAACGCGACTTTTGCCGTATGCACCCACTTACCGTCCGCTGCCCAATTTACATTTCGCGGCGGGATTTGTGGTTGTGCAACAAACATGACACCGCTGTCGCCAAAATCCGCCAGACAGATTGCATTCCATGTGGCTTGGGCAGTGGCTTCGCCTCCGCGCAGTAGGGCAGCAATATTGTCTGTTGCTGCGTGGGCCATGCTTTCAATCATGTAACCGGTTTTCGGCACACCCACCGGCACCAAAGAATTACCCATAGGCGGAATAGCAATGCATACCCCGATACCGTAAATTTCAGGGTATTTTTCATTGCGCTGGTTTTTATCTACAAACACAAATCCGGCTGGGTTGACCAACCCGTCAAGTCCTTGCAAGGCATCAATACCCTTAAACGGCGGCAGCATCATGGAATAAGAAAAATCAAGCTCATGCTTTTGCTTAACTTTTTTGGCCGTTTCCATCTCGTCAATATACATTTTGTCTTTGCCAATTTTTGTAACCTTGGCATTGGTCACCCAACCAATATGGCGTTCACGCATTTCAGCCTCTAGCAAGCCTTTGGTATTGCCAACACCGTCCAGTCCCAGATGTCCGATATAAGGTTCGGCGGTTACAAATGTCATCTTGACCTTGTCACGAATTTTGCGGCGCCTCAGTTCTGTGTCTATAATCATTGCCGTTTCGTAGGCAGGGCCGTAACAGGACGCTCCTTGCACTGCGCCAACAACTATCGGGCCGGGATTTTTGCAAAACTCTTCAAACGCCAAATAGCCTTCTTCCGCATGATCAATATGACAAACAGAATGTGTGTTATTTTTCGGGCCAAGGCCTTCGATTGCATCATAATTCAATGTCGGGCCTGTTGCGATAACTAGATAATCATACTCGACTTTGCGCCCGCTTTTGCAATGAACAGTCTTGTTATCAGGGTCTAATTTGGTCGCGGCATCAACAATAAATTCTATGCCTTTGCGTTTCATTGGCGCTTTCAAATCAATGGTGACTTTCTTACGGGTGCGCCAGCCAACAATAACCCACGGATTGGACGGCACGAACTGATAGAAATCGATATCATTGATGACAATAACTTCATCTTCCTTGCGCGCCTTTTCTTTCATCTCATATGCACAACCTACGCCGCCAAGCCCTGCCCCTAAAATCACTATTCTGGCCATATTTCCCTCTTTTATACTTTCTATATTGCGTTATTGCGCAAATAGGCAATTTGTCGCATGTTCGGAGCATCTTATTGTGCTACTCCTCCTCGTATCAGGCAGGGTAATGCCAATGAACCGAAAAATAAAGCCAAACGACAATTATTTTTAAGTATGTAGAAACGGTATAATGATGAATATTCGCTACGGCACCATAATGGCACTGTCCATGATTACATTTATCGTGGTTACAATGAGCATAATCGGTGCAATATTGACGGCAACACCCAGTATGGCGCAAACCCCAACAGCAACACCCTCAACAACACTCCCAACAACACTCAAAGTCAGCACAGATATTATCACTGACTACCGACCTGTCGTCGCACGGCTCGAATCCAGTGATACGGCGACAGCCCGCGCCCGAATCGCTGGTATAATAACACGCCTCGACATTGATGAGGGCAGTGTGGTCAAGAAAGGACAAATCATTGCCACAATAAGAGATGAAAGCCTTAACCCGCAAATTGCTGCCCTGGACGCCAAAATCAACGGCATAGAAAAACAGCTAGCCCAGTATAAAACGGAGCTAGCCCAAGCCGAACAATTATTCGAACGCGGCTTTGTTTCTACCGCCAAACGCGACCAAGCACAAACATCGGTTGATATCACAGCCAAAGAACTTAGCGGCACCAAATCCCAACGCGCCGCTCTGCAAGCCCAACGAAGTAAAGGGGTAATCATTGCACCTGCCGATGCTCGTGTTACCAATGTTAATGTAGCGCAAGGGAGTGCCGTTGCCCCGGGCGAAGTCATTGCCAACATGGCGACACTAGACGGCGTTGTTCGCTTATCTTTACCTGAACGTCATGCGGGGCACATTAAGGAAGGTGAAATCATATCCTTACGGCTTCCCGCACGCGGCGGCAAAACCCACCAAGCCACAATTACCAAAGTCTACCCCGAACTCCGCGGCGGCGCAGTCATAGCAGATGCGGTAGTTGACGGCGGTTTATCCGCCTTGGTTGGCGAGCGTGTCGATGTACTTGCGCCTATTGGTGAGCGTTTTGCTTTACGCATCCCCAAATCCTTTGTCACCACTAGATACGGCATAGACTTTGTCAAAATTCATGTGGGCGAGCACATTATCGAAGCCCCTATCACGCTCGCTAACCCCGCTGCGGATACAAAAGGGTTTGTTGAAGTCCTTGCCGGACTTCACGACGGCGACACTATAGAAATTCCAGGTAAATAGTATTATGAAAACCGACATTTCAGGTTCTCTGACCAAAGCGACCATACGCTCACCCCTTACCCCGCTGTTCTTGCTGGCGGCCCTTGCCCTTGGTTTGATGGCCTTGATGAACATTGCACGCGAGGAAGAACCGCAAATTTCTGTGCCATTAGTGGATGTGCACATTGCCGCCCCGGGCCTAACGGCTACAGATGTGGTTGAGCAAGTGTCCAAGCCGCTTGAAGAAATTTTCAAGGCAATCCCCGAAGTCAAACACGTTTATTCCGCCTCCCAAGACGACGGTGCGCTGATTACCGCTCGCTTTGAGGTTGGCACAAATGCCGATGATGCTATTTTACGGATCCACGAAAAAATCAACGCCAATATCCACCGCATTCCCCCCAATATCACAGCGCCACAAATCATCGGACGCGGCATTAATGATGTACCGATTGTCACTTTGACCTTAAGCCCCGAAGATTATACGGGCAATATCTGGAACGACACAAATCTGCGCATGATCGCCAGCGAGCTACAAGCGGAAATCATCAAAATTGATGACATTGGTTTATCGACCATCATCGGTGGGCGGCCTTTGGAGATCAGGGTCGAACCCGACGTTAATGCACTGGCTGCATACGGCGTATCGTTGCAAACCCTTTCGCAAACATTGCGCGGTGCCGCCAATGCATTTCCGGCAGGTATCACCAAGTCTGAAGGCAAGGCCTATGTCTTACAGGCGGGTGACAGCATAAAGTCCCCTTCCGATTTAGAGCGCTTAAAAATACGAGGTTCCGGTGGCAGGCAAGTTTATGTCTCGGACGTAGCCCAAGTATTGGTCACGGGACAAGACACTGAATCACGGGCTTGGTCACTAGAACGCGAACCTGAACACTGGCGCACGGCACCTGCCGTAACACTTGCCCTTGCCAAACGCCCCGGTGCCAATGCAGTCGTCGTAGCCGAAGAAATTTTACATAAGATCGAGAGCTTAAAGGGCGGGCTTATACCTGATGGTCTTTCCGTACATGTTACCCGCAATTACGGAGAAACGGCCAATCACAAAGCAAATGAATTACTATTTCACCTTGGCCTTGCAACCGTGTCTATCGTTGCTCTTATTGCCTTTATGATTGGAAGGCGTGAAGCCCTTGTAACGCTTATTGTCATCCCCACCACTATCCTTTTGACTATGTTTGCGTCCTATATGATGGGCTATACTATCAACAGGGTAAGCTTATTTGCATTGATTTTCTCTATCGGAATTTTGGTTGATGATGCCATTGTCATGGTCGAAAATATAGCCCGTCATTGGCGCATGGATGATGAACGCTCGCGCCGTGCTGCTGCTATTGCGGCGGTCTCCGAGGTCGGCAATCCGACCATTGTAGCGACCTTGACGGTTATTGCCGCACTTATGCCGATGATGTTTGTATCGGGCTTAATGGGGCCCTATATGGCGCCTATTCCGGCCAACGCATCTGCGGCTATGATTTTTTCATTCTTTGTCGCCGTCATTATTGCACCATGGCTCATGATGAAATTGGCCGCCCAAAAAAAAATAAGGACTAAGACCAAAGCCCATGCACACGATGCTATAGGCAAGCTCGGCAAATTTTACACCGCCGCAGTCTCGCCGATCATTAAAACACGCAAACGCTCTTGGGCATTCCTAATTATCGTAGGCTTGGTTACTGTGCTATCCCTGTCGCTATTCGCCACCAAAACCGTCCGCGTAAAGCTTCTGCCTTTTGACAATAAGTCTGAAATGCAAATCGTTGTTGATCTACCCGAAGGCGCGGCTCTTGAGGATACTGAACGCGCTTTATTTACTTTGGCCGAAACAATTCGCGGCATCAAAGAAATTGAAAGCATCCAAGCTTATGCAGGCACATCTGCTCCGATTAATTTCAATGGATTGGTCAGACATTATTTTCTGCGGCAATCTCCGGAGCTTGGTGATTTACAAATTAACTTGTCCGAAAAAAGTTACCGCAAACGCAGTAGCCATGAAATCGCGCTGGAAATTCGCGACCTCATAAAGACCGCACATTTATATGCGGGTACCAATGCCAAAGTGGTGGAAGTTCCGCCGGGCCCACCCGTTATCGCAACTTTACTCGCAGAAATTTACGGCCCAGACGCAAAAACACGCAGGGCTGTTGCCGCTCAAATAAAGCTTCTATTCGAAGACACAGACTATATCGTTGATGTGGATGACAGTATCGGCGAACCGCGCCCGCGTCTCGCCGTGTCTATCGACGCGCCAAGCGCTGCTGATTATGGTGTTTTACAGCAGGACATTCTCGATACCATAGCGATTAGTTTCTCGGGGCAAACCATAGGCACAAGCCCGCGCGGTGAAGGTCGGGATCCACTGGATATCCGCATCGCATTTCCGCGCTCAGAGCAGGTCTGGTCGCAACACATGACCTCTATCCCCGTCCCACGGCGTTTAGCGGGGATTACATCGGACCCGGTAGAATTGGGTGCCGTCGTCAATGTCTCTGAGCAGGCAGGTTCCCCGACAATATTCCGCCGCGACGGCCGCTTTGCCGACCTAGTGCAAGGCGAATTGGCCGGAGCTTACGAAGCGCCGATTTACGGAATGTTGGAGATACAAAAACGTGTCGCAGAATTTGACTGGGCCAGTGTTGGTCTAGAAGCCCCTGCTATTCGTATGGCCGGGCAACCAACCGACGAAACCATCAATACTTTACTATGGGACGGTGAGTGGGAAATCACATTCGTAACGTTCCGCGATATGGGCATTGCCTTCGCGGTGGCTTTAGTCGGAATTTACATTCTGGTTGTGGCGCAATTTAGCTCGTTTAAATTACCACTGGTTATCCTCGCACCCGTGCCCCTGACCCTAATCGGCATCATGTTCGGCCATTGGATTTTCGGCGCACCATTTACGGCCACTTCCATGATCGGGTTTATTGCGCTCGCCGGTATTATTGTGCGTAACTCAATCTTACTTGTTGATTTTGTAAGGCACCGACAAGGTGACGGACACATTTTAAAAGACGTACTGATCGAAGCAGGCGCCATCCGCTTTAAACCAATATTGCTCACTGCTTTAGCCGCAATGATCGGTGCTGCCGTTATCTTGGCCGACCCGATTTTTCAGGGTCTAGCCATATCATTACTGTTTGGTCTGGCCTCTTCCACAGCCCTGACTGTCTTGGTTATTCCGGCTATCTATGTCGCCCTGCGCGGCCCGGATTGGGTTTATGTTGAGAAGGACGAGGCATGACAAAAACCATATCAGAGCAAATGTCTGATAATGTCAGCACGGCTTCAGATGTGCTGAAAGCCCTGTCAAACGAGACACGTATCAAATTGATGTGCATGCTGATGGACGGCGAAAAATCATCCGGAGAGCTGGCGGTCGGTGTCGGTATGCGCCTCCCTGCCGTCTCTCAACATCTGTCCAAAATGCGCGCTGCAGGCCTGGTCATATCGCGCCGCCAAGCCCAAGCGGTCTATTACAAAGCCAATGAAGGTGTAGGGCACGCCATTGTTGGAACTCTGTGTGACTATTACCGCAAGTAATGTTTAACGCTAGGCATCAGCGCTAAAATATCTTAGCTTCATTGCCATGACCGATTTTATCAATGATGCAATTGAAGATGCGGGGCTGGCTATGCACATTTTTGAAGCCAAGCCTGATGTTTATACGTGTACCATTACAGGCATTACTGACCCTGATTTAAAATGGGAAAGAAACATCACAAGCAAGACCGGTTACGGTGCACCGACCATTGGCAATGTTCTTTACCATTACGCTCTACGCGCCCAAGATATTAGCCAATACGACGATGTCCTTGAATGGTCCGATGAGAATAAACGCGACCTGAACGATCCCAAAACAATTTCGGAATTTAAACAGCTTGTCCAAGACAAAACTGACCTAGCCCTCCTACTCGGCGAGCCCATTTACCAAGGCCTGCTCTCAGGGCTAGAAATCAGCCAAGCCATCAACAACGCGGCAGGGCATTAGAGGAAGTGCAGTCCATGTAATTTTATTCTTAAACTCTTATTGATGTGCCCCTAGATTTGTAGACACCTTGTTTGGTATAAGTTGTGCTATTTGAGATTAGTTCCCCCTAATGAAAATTCATTCCCATCAAATATCCTCTAAAAGCCGCTCACCCCTGCGCATGCAGGGGTCTATCTATGCGTTCAAAGATGGATACCTGCCTACGCAGGTATGAGCGGGTAGATGGGGTTGAGATCATCCCTCCCCCTTCAAATCAGCAATCTTATCGCGCAATGTTGCGGCTTCTTCGAACTCCAGGTTTTCTGCAGCGACGAACATGCGTTTTTCTAGGTCTGCTAAGACTGCACCCAAATTTTCGCCTATGAATTCTGCGCCGTCTTCAGCAAACTCGCTTGCGCCCGAATGGGTGAATTTCTTCTTGAGTTGTCCGCTTGGGGTGTATTTGGCGGCTTCGTCTTTGATTTGATCAGCGGCTTGCGTATCACCGACTACATCTTGCACACCTGTGATTACAGATTTTGGTGTAATTCCGTGTTTCAGATTATGAGCTTGCTGGATTTCGCGGCGGCGGTCGGTCTCGTCCATGGCGCGCCGCATAGAGCCAGTGATTTTATCAGCATAGAGAATGACCTTGGCTTCGGCGTTACGGGCGGCGCGGCCAATGGTCTGGATCATAGAGGTTTCGGAGCGTAAAAACCCCTCTTTGTCCGCATCCAATATCCCGACAAATGCACATTCTGGAATGTCGAGACCCTCGCGCAGCAAATTAATGCCGATCAGCACGTCAAATACGCCCAGCCGCAAATCCCGGATAATATCAATACGTTCCAACGTGTCGATATCCGAGTGCATATAGCGCACCTTGATGCCTTGATCGTGCATATATTCGGTCAAGTCTTCGGACATTTTCTTGGTCAAGGTTGTGACGAGAGAACGAAAACCTTTTGCAGTGGTCTTGCGCACTTCGTCGATCACATCATCAACTTGTGAAGCACCGTCTTTAGCAACGGGTCTGACTTCAACGGGGGGATCAATTAATCCTGTTGGGCGAATAACTTGTTCAACAAATACGCCGCCCGTCTGATTGAGTTCCCACGGCCCCGGCGTAGCCGAAACGAACACGGACTGTGGCCGCATAGCGTCCCATTCTTCATGGCGCAGTGGGCGGTTATCTATGCAAGACGGTAGACGAAAGCCAAATTCTGCCAAGGTAGATTTGCGGCTCATATCGCCCTTAGACATACCGCCAATTTGAGAGACACTAACATGGCTTTCATCCATAAACAGCAAGCAGTTATCGGGCAAATACTCAAACAAAGTCGGCGGTGGCTCGCCCGGATTTCGCCCGGTGAGATAACGCGAATAATTTTCAATCCCCGAGCAATGGCCCGCCGCCGCAATCATCTCCAAATCAAAACTGGTACGCTCGGACAGTCGTTGGGCTTCCAATAACTTACCGTCGGTGCCAAATTGCTTTAAGCGTTGATCCAACTCCATTTTTATTTTTTTAGCCGCAGTCTGTAATGTAGGACGCGGGGTCACATAATGGGAATTGGCATAAATGCGCACATGTTCCAATTGACCTTGAGTTTTGCCTGTCAGCGGGTCAAATTCTGTAATACTATCGACCTCATCTCCGAAAAAATCTATCCGCCAGGCCTGGTCATCAAAATGAGCCGGGAAGACTTCAATAGTATCGCCGCGCACCCGAAATGTACCTCGCGCAAAAGCAATATCGTTGCGCGTATATTGCATGGCCACCAAATCGGCCATAAATTGTCGCGGATCAAGACTGTCGCCCGCAGCTATATCTGTGGTCATTTCCGTATAGGTTTCCACCGACCCGATACCGTAAATACATGATACCGAGGCCACAATTATCACGTCATCCCGCTCCAGCAAAGCCCGTGTCGCCGCATGGCGCATACGGTCGATTTGCTCATTCACACTGCTATCTTTTTCGATGAATGTGTCGGTACGCGGCACATAGGCTTCCGGTTGGTAATAGTCATAATAGGAGACGAAATACTCAACCGCATTGTCTGGGAAAAACGTTTTAAACTCACCGTAAAGCTGCGCCGCCAAAGTCTTGTTATGGGCCATAATCAAAGCCGGACGTTGGGTCTGTTCTATCACCTTGGCCATAGTGTAAGTTTTCCCCGAACCAGTGACGCCGAGCAATACCTGCTCTCGTTCACCATTGTCCAACCCCTTACACAACTCAGCAATCGCTTGCGGTTGGTCACCCTTAGGCGAAAATGGTGACACAAGCCGAAACGCCTTGCCCCCATCCATTTTTGCGGGACGCTCAGGTCTGTGCGGCACCCACTTTTTCTGGAGCGCTTCAAAAGTAGCAGGCGCTTCACGCATTTCCGATGGTTTAGTCATAGGCATAAGATAATGAGTTTACGCGGCAATGCAACATAAAGGGAACATACTAGCTCGCCCTACTGACACATATTGATTACAGTCTTGAGCACAGCGTCTTTATACCGTATTCTCCAAAAAACCTATCGGAAGTTATCACACCCATATCATGAACTTTGGCGCTGGCAATGATGATGCGGTCGAACGGATCTTTGTGGTGATAGGGTAGTTCGTTGACGAGCAGGGTTGTGGGGAGGTCGATATCCAGTGTGTTGATACCATTGCCCGCTAGCAACTGAACGGCACCTTTTATATCGAAATCCAATTTGCCAAGCGACCTTTTCAAACCTAATTCCCATACGGATGCCACACTAAGAAATAGGTAATTATCCGAGTCTTCAAACGCTTGCCGGGTTTGAGGGGTCAGTGTTGGCGCGTTGATGGCTATGTCGATAAAGGCACAACTATCCAAGATCCATTTCAAGACGTGAAGCCTTCCAATGTCTCCTCGTCGTGCGGGGCTTCAACCTGTTCTTGAAGCTTGGGCAAAGTCGTTAAAATCAAGTGTTTGCCAAACCCCAAACTGCGCTTTTTCCTGTCCTCTGAATAGGGAACAAGCTTGGCAACAGGCTTGCCGTATTTGCCAATGACAACACTGCCGCCAGTTTTGCTAACTTTTGCAATAAAATCAGACAGATGGGACTTTAAATGGGCAATGTTAATCAATTCCATAGTAATATTTCCTTATCTGAAAGCAATAATACCACCACACACAATGTTAGTCAACTTTATACGACCAACATTTTTGTGCGCACCAATCTGGCAATTCTCGCCATATCGTTTGCGTACCAAACCCCACACATCTTAACCAAGTATTCACCATATCTCTACTTGTTTTTTTGACCATGTTTATTGCCGGGATATTCATGATAATTCAATAATCTCTTTAGTCTGGGAATAGGGCTAGTTAATGTTAATAACAACAAGACAGTTACGCTGCGGCGTATGTAGGAGTGTTTTTTGTGCTCTTATCCTAAGCCCACCTGCTTATGCGGGTACTATTGACCGCCCTTTTTTCCGTGCCCAATCTATTGTTATTGTCATGGGCGGTGATACATTTAGCGAAGACAGCGGAACGGCGCCATTCGCCGCCGATTTCAACCTCCTAAACACTGCTTCTGGCACGCAAGCAAATGACCTTATTGCCACTGACGGCGTTGCGATGAATTTCAATTCAGGGCAATTCAATGCCGTTTCTAACGGAGAAGGCAGCGGGTTTGAATTTGACATAATCGATCCGGTCTCCGGCGGGGTATTTACATCTGCCGGGCCACACCAGACACTGGATGCTAATGATTCATATTCAGAGTTCGAACTCGACGGCTCTACTGATATTGACCTTGTGACTGGTGCGCGATCTTCGCAGTTCCTCGTCGCTAGTAATGCCGCTTTTGATATCTATGCACAGGCGAGCGATCTTGTCGCGTCAGGGGATTTTAGTGCTTATGATTATAGTAATATCCGTTTCCGGTTTAGGTTGACAGTTGCAGTTTCTGGTCGGCATGGTGCCAATGCGCAAAACCCGTCCACTGGTGGAAGCGGCATCTTAAACGGTATTAACCGCCTTAGTTTAATGTCGGCGGCTCCGACTAAAATATTTGACGGCGGCAGACGCACAGCAGCATCACGTGGTTCATTGTTAGACCATGCCGTTAGTTTTAGATCGCGCTATAATTTGCGCGGTGCCAATGCAGCCGTTAACAATTATGATTTGAGCATGGGTGCTGGTGCGCTGGGGGCCACTGTAACCTATACAATTTACACCCCTTAACCATCAATTACTCAGCCGCAATTTTTGTGCGCTTTCACATAGTATAGAAGTTGAGATTGACGATGTTCCTTCGCAAGCTATAGTCACGAAAATTAGGAACCCATATGTTTTATCTACTGCCAATTGCCGTACCATTTGTAGCTGCATATGCAGCAACCCGAATGTTGAGAGGTGAAAACCTTGCCAAATATGACGAGGGCATTCCTGTTACCTTTGATTGTGATCCTCATTCCGAAGGTTTGAAAAAAATGAATGCGTATCTGTACGATAACTTTGAGGCACCGGCAGATGGTCATAAAGGCGGCGAACCAATTGCCTCAAAACGTAAACGCTTTGACAAAGCTGGTTTGGCACGCGATTTTCCAGATACCACATTCACACCACTATCCATGCCGGCCAAGTGGGGCGATATAGACGGCGAGTGGGTGACCACGAAAAAAACCGATCCCGACAAACGGATTTTATATATTCACGGCGGAGCTTTTACTGTCGGGTCTTGCTTGTCTCACCGCGCTTTAACCAGCAGGCTTGCAAAAATGACCGGAGCCAGTGTCTGCGCCGTAAATTACCGTTTAATGCCAGAACACAAACGCATGGCCGGAATAGAGGATTGCCGCACGGCCTATAAATGGATATTAGAAAACGGGCCGGACGGGCCTTTCTCTGTTAAAAAATTGTGCGTAGCGGGCGATTCTGCTGGCGGTAATCTCACCTTATCGACCATTCAATGGGCGCGTAATAAAAGTTTGCGCCCAGCAGATGCGGCGATAACTCTGTCTCCTGGAATAGACGGTACTTTTTCTTCGCCCAGTATCAGGAAAAATGTCGGCACTGATCATATGCTACGCCCTATGCTTGGCAATTTACTGAATGTTCCCAAAACTCTTTTGCTCTGGGGTAGTTTTAAGCAAGTTGGCATATCACCTTCATCACCCGTAATTTCGCCTATTTTTGGCGATTTATCGGGTTTACCACCGACTCTAATTCAGGCGAGTAGCGCCGAAATACTGTATGATGATGCCAGGCGTTATACTGCCAAGGCTCGCAAAGCAGGATCAGACGTCAAATTGCAAACTTGGTCCCATTTGCCCCATGTCTGGCAAATATTTGATGACATACTCCCTGAGGCTGATGATGCTTTGAAAGAAATCGCCGGATTTTTAAAAGGCCACGGATTTTAAAGGAATAAAAATTAAGGCTAAATCGCTCTAGCCTTAAACCCTTGCGTCCGTTAAGCCAAAATTATGCGTGCAATTGATTTCTTCATATTAAGTTTATGCTGTCTGATTTGGGGCGGGAACTTTGTGCTATCAAAATGGGTGCTAAACGATTTGGCGTTACCCCCGTTTTTCTTTGCTGCCATGCGGTTTATCCTAGTCGCCGTATTAATGGCACCGTTTTTGTTTCCTATCCCAAAACACTTTATAAAATTGTGTTTGGCGGGATTGTGTGTCGGTGCTTTACATTTGGCGTTTTTGTATACTGGTCTCAAAACGGCACCAGCGGGCGCAGCTGCTATAGTTTCTCAAATGATGATACCGTTTGCGACACTATTATCTGTAGTGTTCCTTCACGAAAAAATTGGTTTAAAACGCGGTCTCGGAATATGCGGGGCCCTCATTGGGGTGATCATCCTAATTTACAATCCTGATAGTTTGGCATTTGATATAGGTCTGATTTATGTGGTCATTGCCTTTTTTATCGTAGCGGTAGGCTCTATCTTGATTAAGGGCGTTGGCGACATTGCTCCTTTTCAATATTTAGCATGGATGAGTGTATTGGCGGTGCCAAGCCTTGGTCTTGCCAGTTTTTTATTTGAAACCGGGCAGATCGAAGCGGCAAAAGCATCGGGCTGGGGCCTAACTATTGGTGTTCTCTACACAGGTCTTCTGGCTTCAATATTTGCCCACGGTCAGTATTTTCGCTTGCTGAAAACCTATGATGTTAGTCTGGTTGTACCGCTAACCTTGATGTCACCTTTCTGGGCTGTTATACTGGGCGTAATACTTCGCGGTGAACCGTTTGGCATCAAGCTTGTTGTCGGATCAGTATTTATTCTGGCCAGTGTCTTTGTCATCGCAAGACGGCAAAAAATAACTTTGAGCGAAGTCCATTAAGGAGGGATTATGGGCAAGGCTAAAAATAAAACCCAAAAAACTGACGTCGCACCTGAAGATTTTCTTGGTGGCATCACACCTACGCAAAAACAAGAAGACTGTTTTTCCTTACTAAAGACAATGAAAGATATTACCGGACTAACCCCGAAAATGTGGGGGCCTAGTATTATCGGATTTGGCGATTACCATTATAAATACAAAAGCGGCCGCGAGGGTGATTTCTTTCGCATCGGATTTTCCCCGCGTGCACAAAACCTGACCATATATATTATGCCCGGCTTTCTGAGTTTTGACGATGAATTATCACGTCTTGGCAAATATAAGATTGGGAAATCTTGTCTGTATATCAAACACTTGTCAGACATAGACGAAACCGTCTTGCGCGAAATGCTGGTCAAAGGATTGCACCTTATGGAAGAAATGTACCCATCTTGAAAATAATAGACACACCCTCCCCTAACCACGACGAGCGCACCTTGCCAATTACATTGCTGGTACTACACTATACGGGCATGGAGAACGGGGCCGTTGCGCTTAAGCGCATGTGTGATCCGACTGCCAAAGTGAGCGCTCACTATATGGTGGAGGAAGACGGGCAAATTTTTAAATTAGTTGATGAAAGCCGCCGGGCTTGGCATGCTGGTATCAGCTCATGGAACGGGGAAAACAATATTAACTCTGCTTCTATCGGCATAGAAATCGTAAATGGAGGCCATGACTTTGGCCTCCCTAATTTCCCAAATGCACAAATCCATGCCGTCATCAAATTAAGCCGCGACATCATGAAGCGTCACAACATTTCAGATGACGGCCTAGTAGCCCACAGCGATATTGCCCCTGATCGCAAACAAGACCCAGGGGAGAAATTTCCTTGGGCACGGCTCGCAGATGCTGGTATTGGTATTTGGCCGGTCGTAAAAACCAAAGATAAGCGTGTACTGCTCGATATACGTGATACTGGCACGAAACATATTCGCAGCGTGCAAGGTGCATTTGGGTATCTTGGGTATTGTATTAAAGTAAATGGCATTTTAGACAGCACAACCCAAATGGTTGTTGAGGCTTTTCAAAGGCGCTACCGCCCCACAAAAATAGACGGTATTCTGGATGTACAAACCATGGCCTTATTGACACTACTTGTGCGCTACAAACAAAAGAATGTGGTATAAATCTTAGAAAAACGAAGACGCGGGGGGTTGTGGGTTGATGTGGGGCAACCAGGATTCCACCGCGCCTTCTAGAACTTTGAATACCTGTACTTTTCAGTCAGTTATACCCAAAGTTATCGCAAATTAGGCAATATGTACTCAATTTTGCCTATATGCTTATTTTGTACTAGCTGTTAAACGATAAGTACAGCGATTTCTTTGACAATTGAAACCAAAGAATCCACGTTTTTAAATCAGGTCTTTGACGTCAAGGCTTGACGAAATGACCACCACTGCTTACATCGGCGGTTCAGAGGGTCGGGCGACCGCGGAATGTAAATTCCGAGGAAAGTCCGGGCTCCATTGAAGCAGGATGCCGGATAACGACCGGCGGGCGCATTGGTGACGATGCGTTTAGGGAAAGTGCAACAGAAAGCAAACCGCCTTGAAAAAGGTAAGGGTGAAAAGGTGTGGTAAGAGCGCACCGCCGGTTTGGCAACAAAGCGGGCACGGTAAACCCCATCCGGAGCAAGACCAAATAGGGGCGGCATCACGGCGAGCTTAAACGTCGCTGCCCGGGTTGGTCGCTAGAGGTGTCGGGTAACCGCCGCCCAAGATGAATGGTCGCCGCCTTTGTGCTTTGGCATAAAGCGTACAGAACCCGGCTTATAGACCCTCTGAACATTTTCAGACCAATTTGCATACTGCAAGGGTTAAAATCTTGTCTCGGTTATGGTGTATTCACGCCTGTTCAGATTGTAGCTATGCGTCTTTAGACGACCCGCAAATTCTAGCAATTTAGGTTAAACAAACGGTTTTAAGGCGCAACACTAACTGGCTGCAGCCTACGCTTCCTTGGCATGAAACGATAAAATACATGCGTGTCATATTGTCTGAGTTTCCGCAAACTAGGCGCCCATTTTGGATTTACATCCGTTGTATGATAGTGGGTAGCACGATTGGTTATCGGTGCACTTGCACTCATCAGCATATGGCGAGAAATAGTTTGCGCTTTGCTCCAATGCTTACCATATGGCAATTTTGACATAGACCCATCACAGGTGAATGAAAATTGACACCCTGTTGTGCGTTCTGCACCTTGGTAAACAACTGAACATACTGTATTTGGAAAAGCCTTGTGTCCAACACGGTTCAGTACCACTTCAGCCACAGCTTTTTGACCCGAAACCGTTTCAGAACGAGCTTCGTAATATATAGCCTCAGCCAAACAGTTTATTTCCTGCGCCGCAGATTTGGACTTTGCCACCATAGCTTGAGAATTTTGCGGAATATCGGCTGTGACTAAATAATCCAGCATATACGGACTAGTGACTGATGCATCCAAATGTTGGCCAGCCAGTGTCTTAGCCAGATTGGATGTAGAATAATATTCGATACCAACATTATGCAAATTACTGGCACGTTCTTGCCACTTTACCTGATCTTTAAGGTCGGTTGAAGCGCCTGCTATTTTCGGCAAGCCGATAACGGTCGCCAAAGTTACGGCGAAACCCAGCCCCCAACCGAGGAATATGTGATAGCTCTTTGTCATTTCGCGCCCTCGTATAGCACTTATTAGATTCGTGCAAGCCTTGTCATTTTGCCAGATAGATACTTAACAGCTCGTTTACAAGCGCATGTACCGTTTTGGATTAGAAAAAGCATACTAAACCCGCATAATACGCAGATTCTAACCGCAAAAGCCGTGCCAAAACATGAAAAAATTTTAATTCGTCAACAAAACCACAGTAAAATCGGGAAAAAGTTACATTACCTTACAAATATTGAATTACGTAGTTTTACTCCGAATTGCAGCTTGCGCCGCTGCTAGTCGGGCAATTGGCACCCGGTAGGGCGAGCAGGATACATAATCAAGCCCTGTGCGGTGGCAAAAATCAATACTCGCAGGATCGCCGCCGTGTTCCCCGCAAATTCCGAGCTTAATGTCCGGGCGGGTTGTCCGCCCCCGCTCCACGGCAATCTTTATTAAATCACCAACACCCTCCTGATCTAGCGTTACGAACGGGTCTTTCTCGACAATACCTTGCGCTACATAATCAGGCAGGAAGCGCCCCGCATCATCCCGTGACAAGCCGAATGTAGTCTGGGTCAAATCATTCGTCCCAAATGAGAAAAACGCGGCATGATCGGCGATTTTACCAGCTTGCAATGCGGCGCGCGGCAATTCGATCATGGTGCCGATGATATAAATAACGGGCGTCGAGGTTTCGCGCGCCACATCATCGGCCACGGCTTCGATGGCGGTTTTCAGGATTTTCAGTTCTTTTTCAGAAGACACTAACGGGATCATCACTTCGGCGACCGGATTAACACCAGTTTCCTGAGCCACAAGTGCTTGGGCTTCGAATATAGCCCGCGCCTGCATTTCGTAAATCTCGGGATAGGAAATTCCAAGACGACAGCCCCGGTGGCCAAGCATTGGGTTGGTCTCAACCAGTTCTGTGGCCCGTTCCATCAATTCACTTGCAGAAAACCCAGTCGCTTCTGCTACGGTCGCTACATCATCTTCACCGTGAGGCAAAAATTCATGCAAGGGCGGGTCGAGCAAACGAATGGTACAGGGCAACACGCCCATGATACGGAAAATAGCCGCAAAGTCGTCGCGCTGTACGGGAAGGATTTTAGCCAACGCCGCTACACGACCGGATTTGTCGGATGCCAAAATCATTTCGCGAAAATGCGCCAAACGGCTTGCCTCAAAGAACATGTGTTCGGTGCGGCAAAGACCAATACCCTCTGCGCCAAAACCTTTGGCGGTTTCTACGTCCGCAGGGGTTTCTGCATTGGTGCGAATGCCCAATGTTCTGGCTGCATCTGCCCAGCCCATGAGCGTAGAAAAATCCCCGCTCATTTCCGGCTGTACCATATCGACGGCACCCGCAAACACTTGTCCGGACGCGCCGTCTACGGTGACGATATCACCTTTCTTGACTACACGGCCCGCAACAGAAAAGGTTTCCGCATCATAATCAATGCGCACACTGCCCGCGCCGGACACACACGGTGTACCCATACCCCGCGCTACTACGGCAGCGTGAGAGGTCATGCCGCCCCGTGCCGTAACGATAGCCTCGGCGGCGTGCATGCCGTGTATGTCTTCGGGGGATGTTTCCGTACGCACCAAAATAACCTTGTGCCCTGCCCTTGCCAGCGTTTCCGCTTCGTCGGATGAAAACACAATTTCACCAATGGCCGCACCCGGCGATGCGGGCAATCCCGTGGCCAATAAATCACGCGGCGCATTGGCATCTAATGTGGGATGTAACAGCTGGTCCAGCGACATTGGCTCGATACGTAAAACGGCTTCGTCTTGGCTGATAAGTCCCTCATTTGCCATTTCAACTGCTATTTTGATAGCGGCCTTGGCGGTGCGCTTGCCAGCACGGGTTTGTAACATCCACAAGCGCTCGTCCTCGACGGTAAATTCTATGTCCTGCATGTCGCGGTAATGAGCTTCGAGCGTGTCAAACACGGCGGCCAGTTCTGCAAATACGCCTGGCATGGCTTCTTCCATGCTCGGTTCGGTTTCGCCCATAGAGATACGGGATTTCTTGGTCAAGGTTTGCGGCGTGCGGATACCCGCCACCACGTCTTCGCCTTGGGCGTTGATCAAAAACTCGCCGTAATATTCATTATTACCGGTAGAAGGGTCGCGGGTAAAAGCGACACCCGTCGCCGAAGTATCGCCCATATTGCCAAATACCATGGCCTGCACATTGACCGCAGTGCCCCAACTGGCCGGGATATCCGAGAGCCTACGATACGTAATCGCCCGCTCATTCATCCAGCTATCAAATACGGCGGATATGGCCTCCCACAATTGCTCATCGGGGTTTTGCGGAAAGTCACGGCCTAAATCATCCCGCACCGCAGCTTTATAGTCATCGATCAAAACTGTCCAATCGTCTGCGGTCATTTCCGTATCGGAATTATAGCCGTTATCGTCTTTGTGGTTCTCGAGAATATCTTCAAACCTATGGTGCGCCATACCCAAAACCACATTGGCATACATCTGGATAAAGCGGCGATAGCTATCCAGGGCAAAGCGCATATCACCGGAATGTTTAGCGAGGCCCTTAACTGTTTCATCATTCAGACCAAGATTGAGCACCGTATCCATCATGCCCGGCATAGACGCACGACCGCCCGAACGCACGGACAGCAAGAGCGGATTATCCGCATCACCGAGAATTTTCCCAGTGTCGGCTTCAAGTGCCCGCCCGGCCTGTTCAACTTGGGCCTTAAGCTCGCTGGGATAGTTTTTACCATTATCATAATAAGCGGTGCAAACTTCGGTAGTCAGCGTAAACCCCGGTGGCACCGGCAAACCAAGCGCCGCCATCTCGGCCAGATTAGCCCCCTTGCCACCAAGCAGGTTTTTCATGGACGCATCCCCGTCCGTCCCCATTCTATCTTTGCCGGCGGCCCCAAATTTATAAACCCATTTTGTCATGAGTGCGTCCCTTTATATCTCCTTCCCCCATTTATGGGGGAAGTACCCGCATAGCGGGGGATGGGGGCGCGGCGCATAAGCGACGCACCGGTATTTCGAAGCAAACTGTAAAGCCAAGGCCCTGCGGGCCGCCCCCTCCGCCCCTCTAAAGAGAGAGGGGCACCTCCCCCATTTATGGGGGAGGAATAAGAAAAGACTATGCCTGCCATCAACCCTCGAGCCTTTCAAAATCAGCAATCATTCCGGCCAGTGTGCGGATTTGCATCAAAAGCCCCAACCTGTTTTCCCGTTCACGCCATACCTCAAACTCCCGCTCACTCCCGCGTAGGCGGGAGTCCAGAAAGATGTCCGACTGGATACCCGCCTGCGCGGGTATGAGCGGATGGTGTGGGGAAATTTGACCCATCATTCTCAACCCTCGAGCCTTTCAAAATCAGCTATCGTCCCGGCGAGGGTACGGATTTTCATGAGAAGACCCAACCTATTTTCGCGCTCAGCAGTCACATCCGAATTAACAATCACATCCTCAAAAAAACCATCAATCGGTGCGCGCAATCTCGCCAAAGTCGTCATAGCCCCCGCATAATCTTCGCCCGCCAGAGCTTTCTCGATCAAAGGCTCAGCCGTGGCAAGTGCGCTAAATAGCGCAGCTTCTTGGGGGAGTGTGCCTTTGTTTGGGACAACGCTAGGTAATGCACCTTTTTTGGTTTCAGCCTTCAGGATATTGGCTGCCCGCTTATAGCCCGCCAGAAGATTAACTCCATCATCGGTGGAGAGAAACGCCCCCAACGCCTTAACCCGATTGGTAATATCAACAAAATCGTCGCCACCTATCGCAAACACGGCGTCTATGTGGTCGTGCGCAACGCCTTGTTCGCGGAGGTGAACTTTTAGACGGTCTAAGATGAACGGAAAAAGATTGTCCCATATGTTACAAATTTTTTCATGGCTCTCATCAATGATTTCCCCATCCAAAGTCCACAACATTTCCCTTGCAATCTTTGATGTTTCTTCATTCTCAATATTTCGAACTGCACGTGACAAAGCATTAAGGGCTTTGACTTTCGGTATGCTTTCATTGTTTTTTTCACCCATGTCGAACAACACCAATTGCTTGAATAAAATCGCACCTAGGTTAGTAGAAAGTTTATTATCCAAAATAATCCGCACAACCCCTAGCGCAGCCCGGCGCAAGGCATACGGGTCTTTACTGCCGGTTGGTTTTTCGTCTATGGCCCAGAAGCCTACGAGGGTGTCTAGTTTATCCGCTAGCGCCACGGCTACGGCGACCGGGTTAGTTGGGACATCGTCACTAGGGCCTTGGGGTTTGTAGTGATCTTCTATGGCTGTTGCGATGTCTTTATCGCCGCCCTCTTTTTCATACATCAAGCGGCCGATTTTGCCTTGTAGGCTTGTGAATTCTACCACCATATTGGTCACCAGATCGCATTTGGCCAAGCGGGCGGCCAACTCGGCTTTGTCGGGGTCTGCGCCGACTTTCGGGGCGAGTTCGCGGGCCAAAGCCGCGACCCGTTCGGCTTTGTCTTTCACCGTGCCTAGTTTTTGGTGAAAGACTATGCCGTCCAATTCATCGAAACGGCTTTCCAGTGTGCGTTTGGCATCTTCCGCCTCAAAGAACCGTGCATCGTCTAGCCTTGCCGACAAGACCCGTGCATTGCCTTTGGCGATTTCTACACCGCCGTCCCGAGCCACTTGATTGGCGACGACGACGAAATTAGGCGCTAGATTGCCCTGTTTGTCTTTGACCGCAAAATATTTCTGGTGGGTACGCATGGACAGCCTTATGACCTCGGGCGGCAATTGTAAAAACGCCGCGTCCATGTCACCCAAGAGCACAGTTGGCCATTCGGCCAAGCCTGCGACTTCGGCCAATAGACCTTCGTCCTCGACCAATTCCAGTCCGGCTTTGGCGCAGACAGATTTTGCATCACGTAAAATAATATCCTTGCGCGCCTCCGCTGACAAAATCACATAGCCTCTGGTTTCAAGTGTATTTTTATAGGCTTTGAAATTAGTCACAGAAAACGGCCCGCGTCCCATACGGCGGTGACCTTGGGTGATATTGCCGCTGTCGATACCACCGACATTAAACGGCACGATTTTACCGTCCAATACACACAAGATAGATGTGAGCGGACGTACCCAGCGAAAATTGCTACCACCCGATTTCATGGATTTTGGCCACGGGAATTTTGCCATGACCTCTGGCACGGCCCCCGCGATAATTTCGCCCGCATCCCTGCCCTTTTGTGCGATAACCGCGACATAGTGCTCGCCCTTTTTATCGCTGCGAGTTTCAGCTTGGGATATGTCTGTCAGCCCCGCGCCGCGCATAAACCCGGCCAAAGCTTGCTCGGGCGCACCCACGCGCGGGCCTTTGCGTTCTTCGTTTACGTCCGGCGAACGCACAGGCACATCCGCGACAAATACCAAACGCCGCGGGCCAGTAAAGCTGCGCACATTGTCCACAGTCAATCCTGATTTTTTGAGGGCATCCCCAAGCAAGCGCGCCAAATCAGCCCCCGCTTTCACCTGCATCCGCGCAGGAATTTCCTCACACAGGATTTCGAGTAGGATTTCAGACATGATTCCCCCCACCCTTTTTTGTATCTTCAACTGTGGAGCCCCCCACCCCTAGCCTCTCCCCACCAGGGGGAGGGGAACAATGTGACCCACATTCATCGCCTCCCTCCCCCTCGTGGGGAGGGATTGAGGGTGGGGGGGCTATGGATAATGAAGTGGAGTGATCCGATGTCAGATATCTGTGTATTTCATCAAGTACACCATCCAGATTTTCATATAGCTCATGGTTCCAAACCCGCATTACCCTATATCCTTGTGTTTCCAGCCAGGCATCCCGCGCATCATCTTTCGCTTTTTGCCCACCGCACCCGTGGGAATCCCCGTCCAGTTCTATGACCAGTTTTTTGCTGTGACAGGCAAAATCAATTATATAACGCCCCATGGGTACCTGTTTACGAAAATGTGCGCCGATTTGCTTAAACTCCCTGAGTTCATACCAAAGCCTGATTTCAGGCCCGGTTAAATCCCTGCGGTTTTTTCGAGCCAAGGTTTTCATATGCGGGGTCAACTTGTTACCCATCACCCCGCCCCCTTTTCGTTCGCCACCCAAGCTTCGGCGCAACCTTTGGAGAGGTCGCGCACGGCTTTTATGTATCTTGCGCGGTCGGTCGGCGATATGACGCCGCGCGCGTCTAGGAGGTTGAAAAAGTGCCCTGCTTTTAGGGCGTGTTCATAGGCAGGGAGTGGCAGGGGTGGGTCTAGCGCCAATAATTCTTGGCATTGTTCCTCGGCACCTTTGAACCAGTTTTCCAATCGCTCGACATTGGCGTGCTCAAAATTAAACTTTGATTGTTCAACCTCGTTTTGGTGGAACACATCGCCGTAAGTTACAGCATCTTCACCGTCGGCGTCATTATAGGCCAGATCATAAACATTATCGACGCCTTGCACATACATGGCGAGACGTTCTAGGCCATATGTCAACTCGCCCGACACCAAGTCCACATCAAGGCCGCCGACCTGCTGGAAATAGGTAAATTGGCTAACTTCCATACCATCGCACCAAACCTCCCAGCCCAGACCCCAAGCCCCAACGGTCGGGTTTTCCCAATCGTCCTCGACAAAACGGATATCGTGCAAATCCATATCTATACCGATAGCTTCAAGACTACCCAGATATAAATCCTGAATATTCGGCGGGTTTGGTTTGAGCAAAACCTGAAACTGGTAATAATGTTGCAAGCGGTTCGGGTTTTCGCCGTAACGGCCATCGGCGGGGCGGCGCGACGGCTGCACATAGGCGGCTTTCCAAGGTTTGTCCCCAAGTGAACGCAGGGTCGTTGCCGGGTGCAAAGTCCCTGCCCCGACCTCCATATCGTAAGGTTGAAGAATGGCGCAACCTTGCTTGGCCCAATAATGCTGGAGGGCTAAGATTAGGTCTTGAAACGAAAGCGGCTTTTGGCCCATGAGAATCTCTTATAACTATAGTCTTATATGGGCGAAACCTATGGATTGCTTGGGTTAAAATCAAGCCGTGATTGCGACAAGGTTAGGAAAGCACAAGTCTTGTTTTTCCCGTAAGGATTTTAGCGGCTTCTGGCGCATATTTTTCTTCGCTGGTTTGGTTTTCTTTGGCACGTTCATGCATGACCAAGGCTGGTAGGAGTGCACTCTCGCTTTTTACGCTTTTGCGAAATTGTACAATGATACGCTTGGCAGGTGTATCCGAATAGGAATGTATGGGTAAAATACGCAGACGACCAGCTTTGCCCGAAAGTGCACAGCATATTTTCTCCAGCCCGTCTGCCCGGTAGATCAACGTACCAATTCCGCGCGGTTTCAAGGTTAGCAATATGGCACCAATCCAGTCATCTAAGGTCAAACCTTTATTGACGAATGAAGTTTCCTTTGCGCCTGACATCCGAACAGCACGACGATTGTCAAAATACGGCGGATTAGCCACAACCTGATCAAACCTCAAATGCCAGTCTTTGGGGATTTTTCTTATGCTTCCCTCTACAATGTCAATATTGCCAGCATGCTGCGTATTGCTACGCGACAAAGTCAGCATATCATTGCTTTTTTCTAACCCCGTAAAGTGGCATTTAGGCAAATGATGGTTAGCAAGGAGCATGACCACACCAGTGCCGCACCCTAATTCCAAAATTTGCTCGCTGGGCTTAGCATCAAGGCTAGACGCCAGTAAAATAGCATCCGTACCCGCACGGTACCCTTCGCTTGGTTGATGCACACTGACTTGGCCGTCAAAAAACTTTACATCTAAATTCGGCAAAATTCCTCCTCAAGCCCGACTTTGGCCAAAATTTCCCGCGCTTTCACCACATCTTCTTCAATGACCATGAGGCGCCTTGGTATAGCACCAACTGCGCCTACGAGAACGCTGTTGGTATGTTCATCAGCAATAAAACTGCCGATTTCATGGTCATTCAGTACCGACTGGGCATAACTTAAAGTAACAGGGTTGTTGGTTTTAATTATAGCAATCATTCTATTTCTTTAAGATGAAAACAATAAAAATACTATAGCTACTTGCCGCTGTGCTACACTCTGCGTAAATAAGGCAAAAAAGAGAAAGAAATACACCAAATTAAAATGACTGTAACCGCACCACAAATATCATCGGATTTATCCCCCATAGAACATTTACTGGCTATGGCAGCAGAAGATATGGCGAAGGTCGATATAATTATACGCGCCCGCATGCAAAGCCAGGTCGGCATGATCCCGGATTTAGCCGAGCATTTGGTCGGGGCAGGCGGTAAACGCTTAAGGCCGTTACTGACCATAGCGGCGGCGCATTTGTGCGCATATGACGGCGAACATCATTTCAAACTGGCTGCTGCAGTAGAATTTATCCACTCTGCGACACTTTTACATGATGATGTTGTGGACCTGAGTACAAAACGGCGCGGCAAGAAAGCAGCAAACCTAATTTGGGGCAATGCGCCCAGTATTCTGGTCGGGGACTTCCTGTTTGCACGGGCCTTTAATTTGATGGTCGAAACGAATTCCATGCAAGCACTCAAAATTTTATCAACGGCCTCCAGTGTTATTGCTGAGGGCGAAGTACAACAACTGGCCGGACTGCGCGATGTTAACATGACCGTGGATACATATATGCAGGTCATTGGTGCCAAAACGGCGGCTCTATTTGCAGCGGCAGCAGAAGTTTCTCCGGTTTTAGCTAAGTGCGGGTCAGAAAAACAAAATGCACTGCGTACTTACGGCCAAGAGTTAGGGTTAGCGTTCCAACTGGTTGATGATGCTCTGGATTATGGCGGTTACGAAATTGCGCTGGGTAAATCTATTGGCGATGATTTTCGAGAAGGCAAAATGACTTTGCCAGTGATTATTGCCTACACAAATGCCGTTCGAAATAATGACGAAGAGGCAATGACATTTTGGCATAGGGTGATTGTTGAACATAAACAAATGAGCAATGATCTAACAATTGCCACTGATTATCTTGAGCGCGAAAATGCATTGGAAGCAACGCTAGACGCAGCACGGGAACATATTAAAAAAGCCAAGTCTGCCTTGGATATTTTTGGTGATGATGGCGAAAACGGGGCCAATGTCTTGGAATGGAAATCCGCCCTTATTCGTCTGGCGGATTTTGTGGTTTCTCGCGTGAGCTAAGGTTTTTGTATATAACAAGATAAACCACGGAGAGCACACATACCCACAAAGATAAAAACGATACCGATTTTACCAGTCCAAACCAAAGCCCTGCAACAGTTATCAGCCCCATGCAAAAAACTGCCAGACCGTAGAAAACGCTAATTGCAATATGTGATTGACCGCTCCGGATTAAACGCTGGTACAAGTGAGAGCTATGGGGTGCAAACAAGTTTTCGCGCCGGCTCGCCCGTAAAAACATCGTCAGTAAAATATCAACCAAAAACGGCAAAATTAACAATGGGCCCACATATAACAAGCCAAAATCCGGAGCCTCGGCCACTAACAATAGCGCAGCACTAGCAAAGAGAAACCCTGTCAGAAGCGACCCGACATCACCGCTAAATATTTTGGCCCGATTGCCAAAATTATAAAGCAGAAATCCAATAAGTGCTGCGGCCATGACGAAGCTGATAAGCGCAGCACTACCCGCACCGACCAATACGGAAACCATAGATAAAGCGACAAAGGAAATGGACATAGTTACTGCCATCAACCCGTTGGCCCCGTCCATAAAATTTACACCATTGGTGACAACAAAAACCCATAACACTGCACCTAAAAATCCAAACCAATATGGTATGGAAAAGCCACCTACAACCAACGGAAATATCTGGGGCGGGCCAATAATGTATACACTGGCACAGGCAAGCAGAGTGACGGCCAAGAATTTAAGCTTGGCATTCACGTCATAGATATCATCAAACAGCCCTAATAATGCCACCCCCAAACCAAGAGCCGACAGAGAACCCAGCAAACCCTGGTCGCCGTAAGAAGGGTAAAACGACACCAATGCCATCATGCCAGCACCAAAACCGGCGACGACACCAACGCCGCCCGCAGTCGGTATAGCTTTTGCGTGGTTTGAACGGTGTTCCGGTTGGTCAAGCAATCCGGCGTGTATCATAAAACCGCTAAAGGCCACTGATACAAAAAATGCAAAGGCTGACACATGAAATACAATGAAAACGGGACTATCAAAGCTCATAATTCATCCCCTAACATGGTCGGTACACACCACCAGTCCGGATGGGTTTTGCGCATAGTTTCTGCCGCTCGTTTCGCAGACGCCTGGCTTGTGAATAAGCCAAAACAAGTGGCACCTGATCCTGACATGCGCCCCAGTTGACAACCATCTTGTCTCTCGATTTCATCTAGCACGGTCTGAATTACTGGTTGCATAACTACGGCTATTGCCTGCAAATCATTTCGGCCGGATTTAGCCATATGAAGCAAGGAACCCGCCGAAAGTTCATGGGCTGAAGACGCTCCCATGCAATCAAATTTTTCAAAAACATCTTTGGTGCTGACACGCACACCTGGATTAACCAAAATTGCCGGTATTTGTCCTAGCCCTGGTAGCGGTAAAATTTCCTCGCCGATACCTTCCATTATACAGGTGCGGGACAAGTAACAAACTGGCACATCTGCACCAAATGGCAGAAAGCTTTCTGCTTGGCTGGACCAATTTACATGGTTTGTACTGGACAATATCCTTAACCCAGCAGCTGCATCCGCACTTCCCCCGCCTAGCCCCGAGGCAACCGGTAGGTTTTTTTCAAGTAAATAGGCAAGTTTCACATCAACATGATTATGTTTGGCGACAATACTAGCTGCCTCAATAATCAGATTTTCAGCACCATCCGGCGTATCATGAGAGAATGGCCCCTTGAGTTTAAGGGTAAATTTTTCGGCTGGTTGTGCCTCCAGAACATCGCCAATATCTGCGAACACAACAAGACTGTGTAGAGGGTGGTAGCCGTTATCTTGAACAGAACCCACATGCAGGGTTAAATTCACCTTAGCCCTTGCCGTTTCTTTCCAAGTGTTTTCCACCAATTTATTTTCAGGCACAGACATGTTTATCTATTCTGCCTCAGCGCCCAATTCTTTTTTAGCTTCAAGTTCTTTTTTAGCTTCAAGTCCGTCCTTTAATTTAGCTTTAATCACCTTAAGTTCTGGCTCAGTTGGATCCAAAGTCGCAGCGCGTTCCCATTGATACCCTGCTTCTTTTTTACGGCCCAATTTCCAATATACGTCACCAAGATGGTCAATAATCGTAGCACTTGTGGGGGAGCGTTCTGCCGCTTCTTCCAGATTAATCCGCGCTTGAGTATATCGCCCAAGTTTATAATGAGCCCAGCCCAAACTATCGATAATGGCCCCGCTTGTAGGCTCTAGCTCGACTGCTTTTTCAATCATTACAAAGGCCTCCGTCAAGTTCACGCCTTTATCTACCCAAGTATAGCCCAAGTAATTAAGCGCATCCGCATTGTCCGGATTGTGTTTGAGGACAAATTCAAAATCAGCAACCGCTTCTTCCCAACGCCCTAGACGTTCAAGGCAAATACCGCGCAAATAATTGACTTGTGTATTTTCCCGAAGCTCCTCCTCTGACATGTCTTCGATTAAGGCTTCATAATAGGGTAGAGCCTGTTCGTAGTCCTCTAAAATTAAATATGCCCGCCCTAATGAGCTTTGTGTCACTCTTGATGGGTGAGATGCTTGAACGGCTTCCAACACTTTGATGCCAGCATCGTTCTTATCATCGCCAAACAAGATGTCTGCTTCTGACAACCGAGCCGATACTGCATAGGGCGAAGACTGATCAATCAATCTATATTGTGCTAATGCGTCATCATTTCTTTCAACTGCCTCTAATACGCTTCCAAGAAACAAGCGGGCTTTGTCATTCTTTGGGTCAAGCTCAAGTGCGAGGCGTAAGAAAGTTTCTGCTGGTTCGTATTGTTGTTGTGCACCAAAAAAGCGAAATGCAGGTTCACTCAAGGCACGTGATGCGGACTGGGCGGGTGTTAATCTCCACTGCAAATTTCTATCTGCCTCTATAGCATCAATATAATAACGAATAGGGCCCGAAAGTGCGCCGCCATTTGCCTTTGCATAAATGTTCAGTTTCTCAAGTGCTTTATCTTTTTCACCGCGCTCCATAAAACCACGAACCTGAGCGAGAACGGATTCGACCGGCGCAAGGTTAACCTCATCTAAGACTACAAACATATTCGCCGCAGTTTCTGCTTCGCCTTTTTGCATAGTGATGATTGCAATTTGCAAATTACCAAGGAATTCAAAATACCGCCCGCCCTCCATACTTTGGAAAGTTATGATGGCTGCATCTGTATCGCCCAGCCCAATTTGGGCCCAACCGCGCATCATAGCGTTGAAAATTTCAACCCCTATTCCTGCATTAGCATTCGCAAGGTAAGTTATTGATTCTTCATAATTTCCCTTGGCAAGTGCGTTCGCTCCCATAACGGCCCGCGCACTTCCGTCCGTTTCGTCAAGACCAAGAACTGCAATAGACAAAGTACGAGCCATTGCATCTTCACCATTATTTATGGCAGACGCTAAAGCTTTTTGTCCCAAGTCCAGATCGTTGGGGCGCCGTGCAAATGCCTTTGAAAAATAATCTGACCGGGAGGCGGCATCGTTTAAATTACTCGCATAACGAGCCGATACATAATCCGCGTAAAGCTGTGCCTTTGGTGACAAGGATTGCTCACTTTGCGCTGAACTCCCCCCTCCTATCGCCGCACAAGCGGATAATGCCGCCATTACAATTGCAAAAGCCGAAATTTTCATCAGAGAATTTATTTTTACCATCCGGCTCAACCTTACATATTTGGATAATTAGGGCCGCCGCCACCTTCGGGGCACGTCCAGGTAATATTTTTGCTTGGGTCTTTGATATCGCAAGTTTTACAATGTACGCAATTTTGTGCGTTTATCTGAAACCTCTGTTTGCCGTTTTCCTCAAGAATTTCATACACACCTGCAGGACAATAGCGCTGGGCAGGTTCTGCCCATTTCGGCAGATTAACGGTGATCGGGATATCCGCATCAGCAAGTCTCAAGTGACAAGGCTGCTCCTCAGCATGGTTCGTTGCAGAAAAACTAACATTTGTAAGCCGGTCAAAAGACAATACACCATCTGGCTTTGGGTACTCTATCACCGGATAATCTTTAGCCAACCCCGTGGCAGCGGCATCGGTTTTACCGTGCTTGAGCGTACCGAACAGATTAAACCTGAATAGTGTGGCGAACCACATATCCATACCGCCCAACATCATGCCACCGAGTTTAGCCCCGTAGCGCGTATTGAGCGGAGCAACATTGCGCACAGGTTTCAAATCCTTGCCAACAGGCCCCGAGCGCAGATTTTTATCATAATCCGTTAATTCATCCCCGAAACGACCATCTTGCAAAGCAGCATATGCCGCCTCTGCTGCCGCCTTGCCGGAGTGCATAGCATTATGATTGCCTTTGATGCGCGGCAAATTAACCAAGCCAGCAGAACACCCGAGCAAAGCGCCGCCGGGAAATGCGGTTTTGGGAATAGACTGGAAGCCGCCTTTGGTTACAGCCCTTGCACCGTAAGATACTCGTTTACCGCCATCTAAAATCTTAGAGATTTCAGGATGATGTTTCCACTGTTGAAATTCCATATAAGGGTAGAGATGCGGGTTTTTATAGCTGAGATCAATGATATAGCCCATATAGACTTGGTTATTTTCACCGTGGTACATAAATGAGCCGCCGCCTGCTTTATCGTCAAGTGGCCAACCGGATGTATGTAGGACTTTACCTTCTTGATGGTTTTCCGGTTTGATGTCCCAAATCTCCTTGATGCCAAGGCCGAATTTTTCGACATCACAATCGGCGTCCAAATTATATTTTGCAATAACCTGTTTGGACAAAGACCCGCGCGCGCCTTCGCACAAAAATACATATTTCCCGTGTAGCTCCATGCCAGGTTCATAACCTGGTGTTTCTGTGCTGTCTGCCCGGCCACGACCAAACTCACCGGCGACCACACCCTTCACGGCACCACTCTCATTATAAACCAACTCAGAACATGACATGCCGGGGAAAATCTCCACGCCCAGGCTTTCCGCCTGTTCGGCCATCCAGCGACAAACATTGCCCATAGAAACAATATAATTGCCGTGATTATTCATCAAAGGCGGCATGATAAAATTAGGTATAGTTTTTGCGCCGGTTTCAGTAAGTGTTAGAAATTTATCTTCCCTAACCTGAACTTTGATCGGCGCATTTTTATCTTTCCAGTCCGGGATAAGTGCGTCCAACCCGCTTGGATCAAGAATGGCACCAGATAAAATGTGTGCGCCGACTTCCGAGCCTTTTTCCAAAACGACAACATTGATGTCGTCACCACCAAGCTGCTTCAACCTTATGGCTGCGGACAGACCCGAAGGCCCAGCGCCAACAATAACCACATCATATTCCATACTTTCACGTTCAGACATATTCATTTTTCCCGATTGCCGTTTTATTTGTACATGTGTTAAACTGTAGATTAAACGGCGTAAAGCATTAGCACCAATTTGGGTAGTGAAAATATGAGCGACGAATTGACTTTAGGATGGGCGGAGTGGGTCTCATTACCCAGCCTTGGCTTGCCTGCTATCAAGGCCAAAGTCGATACAGGTGCACGCACATCCGCACTACATGCCGTAGCGGTTGAGCCATTTGGTAGCAGTGAAAATCCGCAAGTCCGTTTTATTATGCATCCGGACCCGGATGACCCGCGTATTGAGGTTATCTGTTCAGCCCGTGTTATAGGGCGGCGCTCGGTCATCAGCTCCAACGGCGAGAGCGAATCCCGTTATGTAATCGAGACACCGGTCACAATTGGCGACAACACCTGGCCCATTGAGATAACCCTGACCAACCGCGAGACAATGGGATATCGGATGCTGCTTGGGCGCTCGGCCATTGGTGAAAACAGGCATATTGATCCATCTTCGGAACATTTACAGCCTGAGCTATCTTATGATGTTTACAAAAAACGCCACCGTAAAAACCGAACCCGCCGCCCATTGCGTATTGGAATTTTAACCCAGGAACCCGGTAATTATTCAAACCGGAAAATGATCGAGGCCGCCGAAGCCCGCGGCCATGTCATTGAATGCATAGAGACCAGCCGCTGTTATATGGCCATCAATGAGCACTCCCCAGAAGTTCATTACGACGGCAGTGCTTTGCCCCGTTATGATGCCATCATTCCGCGTATTGGTACACGCATGACTTTTTACGGCATGGCCATCGTTCGCCAATTTGAAATGATGGGTGTTTTTTGTCTTAATGCGGCCGCCGCTATTGGCGCATCGCGCGATAAACTTCTTGCCCATCAAATGTTGGCACAACACAGGCTCGGCATGCCAAACACCGCCTTTGCTATGTCATCCCGTGATACCGCGGAAATTATTGATCTGGCAGGCGGTTCACCTGTCGTCGTAAAACTGCTCTCATCGACCCAAGGCAAAGGCGTTGTGCTCGCTGAAACCAAAAAAGCGGCTTCTGCATTGGTCGAAGCCTTTCGCGGTCTGCGAGCGCATTTTTTGGTACAGGAATTTGTCAAAGAAGCCTCGGGCACCGATATTCGGTTGCTCGTGGTTGACGGCAAAGTAATTGGTGCCATACAGCGCACAGCACAAGCGGGTGAATTTCGCTCAAACCTGCACCAAGGCGGGCGGGCGGAAACAATAAAAACCACAACAGAAGAACGCCGTACCGCTATCAAAGCCGCCCGAATTTTGGGCCTAAATGTGGCGGGTGTAGACATGTTGCGCAGTAACACAGGGCCAAAAATTTTGGAGGTTAACTCATCCCCGGGCCTACAGGGTATTGAAACTGCGACCGGAAAAGATATTGCTGGTGCCATCATCCAATCTATTGAAGCCAATGTACATTCCGTGATACGAACCAGGTAGTAGGGCAAATAGAATGACAGAGCCAAGCACAGAACAGGAATTAAAAGCCGCGCTTGAGGCCAGCCATGCTTGGTGGAGCGATATGGGTGTGGATATTCCCGCCGTACCTGCTACGCCGCCTTCAGCAACAAAACGCAAACCCCAAACAACAGCGCCGCACACAAAAACGGCACCAAAATCACCAAATGTGGACGCCGCAAAACAATTAGAAAAAGCGGCGGAACAAGCCAAGGCGGCACCAACTCTCAAGGCCCTCAAAACAATCATCGAAGGATTTGACGCTGGCGTGCTCAGCGACCATGCCAGAAATGTCGTGTTCGCACGCGGCAATCCGGACGCGGATATCATGGTTATCGGCGAAGCGCCGGGCCGCACTGAGGACGAAAGCGGCAAACCGTTCGTAGGCCCAGCCGGACAATTACTCGATAAAATGTTCGCGGCCATCAACCTCAGTGAAGACAGCCTATATATCACAAATGTCTGCAACTGGCGCCCACCAAAAAACCGTAATCCAACCGAAGCTGAACTGACCATGTGCGCCCCGTTCATCACCCGCCATATGGAACTTATCGCCCCCAAGCTAGTCGTCATAGTCGGCGGTATTTCCTTGCAAGCCCTCACGGGTAAAACAGGTATCATGAAAACCAGAGGCCGTTGGCAAGAATTGGATATTGGCGGCGAACAAATCCCCGCAATGCCGCTCTACCACCCAGCATTTTTACTGCGCAGACCAGAGCTTAAAAAAGACGCGTGGCGGGATTTATTGGCGATTAAAGAGCGGTTAGAAAGCATCTAAGCTTTTGTTTTCAGTTGCAGACATGCGTAATTGTCCACTCGAGAGGTTTTCTCGGGCGTTGATAGTTTCAATTTGAAAACAAGAGATGCCATCCCGGCCACAGATGTGCGTGCCAAAGACTGCTGGACAACTTGCCCATACGCTTGCCAATGCGCCCAAGTGGGTCGCGCCAATATTCGTGTTCAGTGCCTAGGGGAGCAGCCTTGCCTTTGACCGTTTTGCGCCAATAGCGCATGCGGTACACACTGACCCGCCCGCGACCGGACAGGGCAACAAGCCGCTCCATAAATTGGGTCGGGGTGAGCCCCGGACCCAAGAGTATGTAAAAGGGACGGTTATTGCGCACAGGCACTATGCTGTGATGGCGCCTGCGCCTGGAAAAGCGGTTTGGTTCATAGGCGCCCACATTTATTTGCTCCGCCCGACGACCTGACCGCTCCACACACAGCCGGAACCACAGCATCAACCACGCCAGAAAACCAGATACACCTTCCCCTACACGGGCCCCTACACGGGGAGGTACAGCGAGAGGCATATCGGGGGTCAGATCAGAGGCCAACTCACGAGAAAGCCCCGGCAGTGCCGCGCTTGAATATAGTAAATTTTTACAGCTTTTAATTTCCATCCCACAACAATAAACCCAACCCCAAAACCGTGGATATGTTTTTTATTTTTAATTAACTGCAACATGTCAGTCTATCATTCCGCTTCTTTCCGCACCTTTTGGAAGTGCCCTTGGAGTGTATAGAGACATAGCCAGTGGATATAAGATATTGTATATGCGTATTAGCTATAATCTCTATTTTCACCACAAAATAAAACTGGATTCCCCTCTACAGGGGAATGAGCGGAGTGTGGTGAGTTGTGGACGAGAGCGGGATGTAGGGAGAATGAGCGGAGAATATGGAGATGCCTGCTTGTGAACGGCGCTAACAATAATTAACCCTTTCCTAATCTCTTATACCGCTGATACCCCGCTAAATCATCCACATCTTCTAATTCGCGCAAGAATGCTATCCGCCCATCTATCGCCGCGCACATGTCTTTTCGGGTTTTGGGGTGTGACCATCTTATATTGTTGAATAATTCTGGGTCAGCGGGAGCAGTTAGGCCGATGAGCCAGAATCCGCCGTCTTTGGCCGGGCCTATGACGGCGTCGTTGTGTTTGAGGGCTTTGAAGCCTTGGGCTATGTCGCTGCGTCTCATGGCGGGGATGTCTGTGCCTATTGTGATAACCGGGCCTTTACCAGTGAACAGGCGTGCACTGCGCTCGGAAAGCCCGCCGCCGCTTTGTGTGAAGCGCGCCATGTGTTTTGGCCAGAGCCCGCCAAAATGTGCCCCAGCGTAATCATCCGGCGTTATATAAAGCACCGTATCCCAACGCGGGTCTTGCATCTCGCGCAAGATTTTAGCTGTCATGGCACGGTAAATGCGCCGAGCATGCACATTGCCAATATCCGCTGCCAGCCGCGTTTTGACCTTGCCCATATGCGGCGCTTTGGCAAAAACAAATAGTCTTGGCTTCATAAAGGGTTCCCTGTTAATATTTCTTGTTGAGGTCGTCAGGATTAGCCCCCAACAAAAACCGTGTCAGCAAGCGTAAATTACGCAGACCTCTTCGCGCGTAACCTTGTTTTTCGTAACGAACAGCGCTCGTGTTAGAATCCGCCTGAAGCGCACGCAGAAGCCGCCGACCCAACTGGCGAATAATCTGTACGTCTTCGTACAATAACCAGTCCGGATAACCGCCTGCGGCTTCGTAAACATCTCGCCTGATGAGCAAGCCTTGATCGCCGTAAGGCAGAGCCAAAAATATGCATCTGAGCCGTACTAAAGACTCAAACAATCTTGGCCAAAACCCGTTGGCATCAAGTTTAAACCGGAAATAACCCGCACGGTTTGGGAAGTGTTTTATGTGGGACCTGACTTCCTCCAGCCAACCATCGCCTAGCCGAGTATCTGCATGCAAAAACAACAGCCAATCGTCCGCACCTCCAGTAGCCCACTTCGCGCCGCGCGCTAATTGCCAACCCCTGCCCTTGCACCCTATTGCAATGCGCGTATTTGCGGCCAATGCAATAGTAAGCGTCCCGTCCGTCGAACCCCCGTCTGTGACAACGATCTCGTCAACATGTCCATCACTCTCTCTGGCCAACTGCGCTAACAATTTGGGCAGATATTTTTCAGAATTTAGAGTTGGGATGACGACAGATAACATAGACTGTTTGTCACTGGTTTTATTGTCAGACGCAAGTCAAAACAAGGTAGAAAAAACCCTGACCATACCCGTTTATGTCAGGGTTAAAATTTGTATTTAACCAAGGTTTATTGGCCAACATCCTTTTCGACACCTTCTTTGCCAGCATCAGTTATTGTTTGTTCTATTTCCGGGGCTTCTATTGTCGTCACGTCTGGTTTAGTATCCAGTTTGATCAAGCAAAAATCTCCAGCTTTCTTTGATTTGCGAATATTTTTTTCTTCGCAAGTCGTTACACCCGTCAATTCTCCAGCATAGTCAGCTTCCTCAGTTTCATCCTTAAATTCATTCAAAGCAATGAAACAGTGATTAGCACCGTTTAAATCCATAACGTCTCCACCATATTCCGTGCATTCTGCTACTGTGGTCACAGTTTTAACGAAATCAGCTTGCGCCACACCGGCAAAACCAAGCGCCGTAATTGTACAGGCCAAACCTGCGCCAAACTTATAATTACCCATTTTTGTCTCCTTTAATTCTATTTAACCGTTTATAGCGGATTATTATGGTCTTAAAAGACCCGTAACTGTATTTTTCTGCCTTTATATCTTTAATTCTGCACCTAAGCTGAACAATGACCTTAAAAAAGCAAGAAACGCGCCAAAGTCCTGATAGCTCCGCACCGAATTGGTTTTATGAAGCCCAGCTTAGTGTAAGGAGTGGCGCAAATCGGGTTGCGGGTGTGGACGAAGCCGGGCGCGGCCCATTGGCAGGGCCAGTCGTGGCTGCTGCCGTCATACTGGATATAAACAATATACCTGACGGACTAAACGATAGCAAAAAACTGTCCGCAAACAAACGTGAAGCCCTGTTTGAAATTATGATGGCCAAAACCCATTCAGGGGAGGTTGATGTGGGTATCGGTATTGCCGAACCAGAAGAAATTGACCGCATCAATATCCTACACGCGACTATGGCCGCCATGCAAAGAGCCGTCGCCGACTTAGCCGTGCTGCCAGATGCCGTCCTCATTGACGGCAATCATTGCCCCAAGTTTACAGTTCCAGCGCAAGCTATTGTCAAAGGCGATGCCAAAAGCCTGTCCATAGCCGCCGCCTCTATCATTGCAAAAACCTTCCGCGACAGATTGATGAAAGATGCCGACCACCGTTTCAGAGGCTTTGGGGGCTACGACCACACAAGCCATAAAGGCTACCCAACCAAGGCACACAGAGAAGCTTTAAAAGAAATAGGTGCGTCCCCCATCCACCGCCGGAGCTACGGCCCAGTTAGAGACGTCCTCCCACGTTAACCTCTCCTAACAAAATCTTAAAATCCTCAGCTATTACATAGGCTTACCCCCATATTAAACTTTTGTGAATCTTTTGGGACAAGTTTCGCATTTAAGTGATTCGTTTGCATATGGCGGCGGCTCCTAGAAAAGTAATAATGGATTGTAAATAATGACGAAACTGCCCCTTAACCAGATTATTTTAGGCGATAGCATTGACGGTATGAATGCCTTACCCGCCGAGAGCGTTGATTTGGTATTTGCTGATCCGCCTTACAATTTGCAGCTCGGGGGCAATCTCAACCGTCCAGACAATTCCGTCGTGAACGGCGTGACCGAAGAATGGGACAGGTTCGATACCATGGACGCCTATGATTTGTTCACCCATGACTGGCTCAATGCTGCGCGGCGTATCCTCAAGCCCGACGGAGCAATTTGGGTGATTGGCAGTTATCATAATATTTTCCGGGTTGGCGGTATATTACAAGACCAGGGCTTTTGGATCAGAAACGATATTATCTGGCGCAAAACCAACCCAATGCCGAATTTTCGCGGCACACGCTTTACCAATGCCCACGAGACATTGATTTGGGCGACAAAAACCGAAGACGCCAAACCGACATTTAATTATGATGCCATGAAAATGATGAATGACGGCGTGCAAATGCGCTCTGACTGGACATTACCAATCTGTACGGGTCGTGAGCGTATAAAAAAATCTGACGGCACCAAAGCCCACCCGACACAAAAACCCGAAAGCCTGCTCCACCGTGTGTTGTTGTCGACAACCAATCCAGGGGATGTGGTCGTGGACCCGTTTTTTGGTACGGGCACTACGGGCGCGGTTGCCAAAAAACTCGGACGGCATTTCATCGGTTTTGAACGCGAAGAAGAATACCTGATTTATGCGCGGCGGCGCATTGATGATATTAAAGTCGGTAGCGGGGTAGCCGTTAAAGTCACGGAATCAAAGCGCAGCCTACCGCGCGTAGCCTTTGGCGTTTTAGTCGAACGCGGCATGGTTAACCCGGGCGACACTCTCTACTCTCCCAATGGCCGCATAACGGCTCGCGTGCGCGCAGACGGTAGCATAGCCGTGCCGGACGCGAGTGGCTCCATCCACAAAATTGGTGCCCACGTCCAAAAAGCCCCAGCCTGTAATGGTTGGACTTATTGGCATTATGAGCAAGGCTGTAAAAACAATAAAGGACGCACAACCACACTTGTTCCCATAGATATCCTGCGTTCCAAGGTACGAGAAACCATGGAAATTGTGGCTTGATTGACAGTTTTTTTAAACTAAATCCACGACACCCAAAGGAATGATATCCTTATCTGAATTAAACTTCAGAAAGAGTATCTATGCCCATATCCGACCAATTCAGTAGCACCAATCTCGGGCTTTCCTATGTTGCCCCAGCGCAAGCGCAAAAACACGTCACCGTCAACGAAAGTTTTCGTCTTTTAGACGCCGTGGTTCAATTGTCAGTTATTGGTAAGGATTTAATTGCACCCCCCACAACACCAAATGAGGGTGACCGGTATATTGTCGCGCTGGACGCAAGCGGCGACTGGACCGGTCAAGATAATAATATCGCCGCGTTCCAAGACGGTAGCTGGAGTTTTTATGTCCCGAGTATAGGCTGGCAAACCTATATAATTGACCAGAACGCTATATTTGTTTTTGATGGTTCTACATGGATTGATTTTTTTGGTTCAACCGATGCCGATACGGTAGACGGTATAGACAGCACAGGCTTTTTCAGGCTGGGTTCCGGTTCAACACAATCTGCGAGTGGAAATTTACAGATATTCAAGAGCAATCCAGAATTGGACATTGTCCGCGACGGAAGTATGTCCGGCAATCCGTCTTTATTACTGCGCACCAATAGCCGATATGACCGCATTCAAAACACAGCTACGGGATTAAGTTTTGAGCACAATTATTCTGGCGTGGGTAAAGTGTTATTGTGGGACGGTTCTGATCTTAAGCTCAATGACCAGAACGTTTTTCATGTCGGGAATTTGGCAACCGGTACTGATAATGTACGCTTCGGGCAATTAGGGTTAGGTGGTGCAACAGCAGATGCAACAAATGTTTTATCCATAAATACGCCGGCGGTACTTTTAAATAATGCTGGCGGCGATATACAAATCAAAGTCAATAAAAATACGGCATCAGACACGGCTTCATTTTTGTTCCAAACGGGGTTTTCCGGCCGTGCAGAAATAGGGCTAACGGGGGACGATGATTTTCATTTCAAAGTCAGCCCAGATGGTAGTACCTTTTATGACGGTATTATTATTGATAAAGATGATGGGCATGTCGGTGTATTAACAGCCCCGGTGAGTTCGTTTGAATTATCCGTTGCAGGGACAAGCAGATTTGGACTTAATGAAGACCTTACGCCTGATAGTTTCGGTACGGCAGGGCAAGTCATTTTTGCTGGGGCTGGATATAGTGGTTATGTCGCACTTGATGCTATTGGCATGTATATAGGGCACAATTCAGGTGCTCGGCACTTCATTATTCGCGTAAATGAAGTTGATAGAATAACCGTGCTGGGTTCGGGTAATGTTGGTATAGGCGTAGATAACCCGACAGCGAAATTAGATGTAGACGGAGCGATACGTTGTAAATCTTATACCGTAGCCACAACGCCTTCGGCTATAACGAACGGTGCGGGGGCTATGATTTATGTATCTGACGAAACGGGCGGTGCAGTACTGGCGTTTAGCGATGGTATTGATTGGCGCAGGGTCACAGACCGGGCGGTTGTGAGTTAGCCAAGGCAATGGCTTTTCGCATTAAACTTGGGAGGGCGTACTCCTCCAAAGTATCGAGATCGGCACAAATTTCGAATGTATCCATAGCGGCATGAGCAGTAAACACGGTTAAATACAAAGTGAAATGTGTGAAAATATGTTTCACCTCTGCGTCCACTTCTTGCCAATTACTCTTAACTGGCGCTTGCGCCAAAAGGGAGGTAATATCTGCTTTCAAAGATGTCCATTCTGTTCCTGGCAATTCCATCATGCCGCCAAGTAAACCTTTGTCCGGCCTCTGCTGTAGCCAAATTTTGCCTTTATCCTCGATGAAAAACACGGCGCCATACCGGACTGGGCGTTCGGTTTTGGGTTTGCGCTTTGGGTAGTTTTCCATTGTTCCAGATTTGCAAGCCCTACATTCAGAGCGCCATGGGCATGCCCCACATTTTGGATTTTTCGGCTTGCAGATATGTGCGCCCAAATCCATCAAGGCCTGGGCGTAATCACCGGGTTGTTTCGGGTCGGCAAGTTGCGCTGCTAATTTTCGAATTTCCGGTTTAGCCTTGGGCATTTCTGTTTCCACACAAAATATCCGCGAGACCACACGCTCCACATTACCGTCGACCACATTGGTGGCTTCGCCGTAGCAAATGCTAGCAATTGCCGCAGCAGAATATGGGCCGATACCCGGTAATTTAAGCAATTCAGCTTCGCGCAACGGAAAAACGCCGCCGTAGTCATCCCATACAACTTGCGCACATTTATGTAAGTTGCGCGCGCGGGCATAATAACCAAGCCCAGCCCATGCGGTTAACACATCATCCCTTGGCGCTTTGGCTAAATCAGCCACACTTGGCCAGGTTTTCAAAAATTTATGCCAATAGGGGCTCGCTGCCGTTGTTGTTGTCTGCTGACACATGATTTCCGATAGCCAAATTTTATAAGGGTCGGCTATGATGCCGGCCTCTCGGTCCGCGGGGCGGATGCGCCACGGCAATGTCCGCCCTTCCGCCTCATACCAATTAAGCAAGGCGCGGCGCATACTAAAAATTTGTTGCGAAGATTTCATGGTATTATGACTGGACGTTTCCCTATTTTTTCGCGATTGTGCAGATATGAACGACTTGCGCAATCAAGATAGCTTAAAAGCTCGGACAAAACGGGGCAATACGCTTGCTTTTTTACAAAAGCACCGGGGCAGACCGCAATATCGCCATGCACCCAGTGCTAGCCGTGCGGCGAATAAGGTCCTGCGACCCTTATCGCGCAAATTTGGGCCGGGTGTAAGTTCGCTGCGCAGTCATTGGCCGGAAATTATAGGGGAAAGGTGGGCGGCACTTTCCAAGCCTACAGCCGTTCGCGGTATAACAGGTGCAAAAGTTTTACATATCGAAGCCAAAGGTCCAGCCGCCGCAATGCTACAGGCTGACAGCGCCCGCATACTTGGTAAAGTCAATCAATTCCTCGGCACGGGGGCAATCAGCAAAATTACGGTTAAGCAAGGCCGTATCAGTATCCAGTCCAAGCCAGCCGCACCCACCCCTACCCGTCATATGTCCAAAAAACTTGAGACAGATGAAGATATTAGTTTAAGAACAGCACTGGATAAATTAGAATCAAAACTCAAAACCAACTCAAACACAAAGCACTCGGAATAAATATGCCATTTTTCAAAACTCTACACACCACTGTGTTCGCCTTGATATGTATGTCGCTGATATGCATAACTCTGGCAACATCAGCAACGGCCCAATCCACACATGACCATGATCATGATCATGACCATGATGATCATTCGGCATCTGAAAGCTCAGAGCAAATAAGTCCACTGCCAGCCATGGTCGGGGCTTTTTCACAATTAGACAGCGACCATGTTTTGGGTTCCCCAGTTGCACCCGTCAGTATGATCATTTACGCATCCGTGACCTGCCCACACTGCTCCAGCTGGTTCACCTCTATCTGGCCGGATATCAAGAAAAACTATATAGAAACCAATAAGCTAAGTGTTGTGTTTCGCGAATTTCCTACTCAGCCAGCCAACATTGCAGTCATTGGCTTTCAAATTGCCAATTGTGCACCGGAAGACCAGTATTTCTCTATCATCGAACACCAAATGATAGAGCAAAGCAATATTTTTGCATCCTTAAACGCCGGGACGGGTAAAGACACTTACCTTGCCATTGCCAAAAAAGCTGGACTGGCCGATGAAGCGGCAATGAACACCTGTATACAGAGCCAAGCTGGCTATGACCGTATTAACAAATCCATGTCTCTAGCAGGTGCAGCCGGCATCAAATCTGTACCACATTTCATTATAAATGGCGAAATTTACAAGGGCGGCCAGGACTTTCTCCCCCTAGCCAAGCACCTGGATGAAGCCATAAACCTTGGTTATTCACCTGTATTACAGTAAATACTGGCATTTATCTACACCCATTCATTAACAAAACCTTTATAAAACCTTGCCATTGTGGCGTAAATTGAGAGAGTGACCCATGACTTACACCAACCGATTCGTTTCATTTGCAAAAACGACACTGCTCGTCGGTGCTTCTGCATTATTGATAAATGCCTGTTCTGACAACAGTACGAGCACAACACAAAGTGCTAACGGCAAGCTAGCGGCTTTTGAAGTGGCGACGGACCACGCTTTGGGTGATGTCAACGCACCTATCACCGTTGTGGAATATGCGTCTGTGACGTGCGGCCATTGTGCAAATTGGCACACATCCGTTTGGCCTGACCTAAAGTCCAAATATGTAGATACTGGTAAGGTTCGTTATATTTACCGTGAATTTCCAACAGGCAATGTCTCCCTTGCCAATGTCGGACATTTGCTCGCTAATTGTGCAGGGGAAGATAAATTTTTCGGCATGATTGGTGTACAAATGAAACGCCAAAATCAAATATTAGGCGCTGGTAGCAAAGTAAAAGACGAATATGTAGCCTTAGCCAAATCAGCAGGTATGAGCGAAGCCGACTTCGATGCGTGCATGTCAAACCAAGATCAAATTGACAGATTAAATGCAGTAGCAGACGCTGGCTCTAATGCAGGCGTAACCGGCACACCAACCTTTTTCATCAATGGCACGAAAGAGCAAGTTTTTACCATCGAGGATTTCGATAAAATTTTGGCACCTCTGCTCGGCGAAACTTCGCCTGAAGCGGACCCTAAGGCTGACGCGGAACAATAGGTAAATCAGGAGTTTATATGGGGTCATTGCGTTTTAATCAGATAAAATTGGTAGGGTTCAAATCCTTTGTCGAACCTACCGTTTTTCAGATTGAACCGGGCCTCACAGGGGTTGTCGGCCCGAACGGCTGTGGCAAATCCAATTTACTGGAAGCCATTCGGTGGGTCATGGGGGCTAATTCTGCCAAAGCCATGCGCGGCAAGGCTATGGATGATGTCATATTCTCAGGCGCCAAAAACCGTCCGGCCCGCAACCAAGCCAGTGTCACTCTTGAGGTTGACAATTCGGCCCGTATTGCGCCTTCCATGTTTAACGACGACGAGATATTAGAGGTTACGCGCCACATTACCAAAGGCGCGGGCTCTAAATATAAAGTCAACGGGCAAATTGTCCGCGCCAAAGACGTGCAGCTTTTGTTTGCAGATGCTTCAACCGGTGCTAATTCCCCTGCCCTTGTGCGCCAAGGTCAGATTAACGAACTGATTTCAGCCAAGCCTGAAAACCGCCGTAAAATACTGGAAGAGGCGGCAGGTATTTCTGGTCTGCATACACGCCGCCACGAGGCAGAGTTAAGATTAAGAGCCGCTGAAACCAATCTTGACAGGCTGGAAGATGTTTTAAGCCAAATCGAGAGCCAACTCTTAAGTTTGCGCCGCCAATCCCGTCAAGCGGCACGGTTTAAACGTCTGGCTGGTGAAATCCGAGAATACCGCACATTATTGTGGCTAAAACGCTGGGAACAAGCACTGACTTCCCTTGAAAACAATGGCCAAGCCTTCAAGGATAGTGAAATACTCGTCTCGGAACTGACCTCCATTGTAACGGTTCTCACAACCGAAGTCACAGAAATCACAGCCAAGCTTGAGCCGCACCGCGAAGAACAAATCATTGCGGCGGCTATTTGTGGACGCCTCAATGCCGCCAAAGAAGCACTGGAAAATGATGCCCAGGCTGCCAAATCAGAAATTAACAAGCTCGAATCGCGTCTCGCATTCTTAAAAGGGGATATTGAGCGCGAAGAAAATATTGTGATTGATGCACGAAATGCCGCAAACCGTCTCGCGGAGGAGCGTGCAGAACTACAATCAGCCAAAGATATAAGTGCGGCCCTATCTGACGCTGAAGACATAGCCAGTACAGCCATTAGGTCGCGAAATGCGATTGAAAGCGAAGTGACTGACCTGACGCGCGAAACTGCAAAGCAAGGCGCAAATTACGCTAGTGCGAAGCGTGAAAGTGAACGCTTGGAGGGGCAAAAATTACGCCTAGAGCGGGATGTTGAAACGACGATGACTGCGTTAAAAGCGCTTGAAGATACAAACAATAGTGCAGCCAGTGACAATCTATTTGCCGTAGCTCTGGACAGTGCCGTTTCTGCATTGACGACTGCCAAAGAACATGAGCTAGCTTCGATAAATGAGCGCGACGCTGCTGCTGAGCGTGAGCGAGAACTTCACGAAAACCTAAGTGATGCACGGCGCAAGCTTTCCCACCTTGAAGCCGAACACAAAGCCCTATCCAATATTGTCAACTCTGGCCAAAATACCGAGGCGGGCGGGCAAGACTGGGTGTCCGCACTCGAATCCGTTGCCGTTCAAAAGGGCTATGAAACTGCACTCGCCGCCGCGCTCGGTGAAGATTTGGATGCGGGCCTGGACGCTGATTTACCCCTCTGCTGGCAAGGTGCAGAAACGCCGGACGCCAGGCTACCCGCTGGGATAAAAACCCTCGCGGATTACGTTGATGCGCCTGAATTATTGGCGGCACGCCTAA